>Ga0209223_10006348_pt1 | contig 10187 bp, 11 predicted proteins | sample COG_06_FD_184750 | JGI IMG/M metagenome (GOLD analysis project Ga0209223, IMG submission 184750) | Pelagic Microbial community sample from North Sea - COGITO 998_met_06 (SPAdes) (version 2) | ecosystem: Environmental > Aquatic > Marine > Neritic zone/Coastal water | place: Helgoland, sampling...
ATCTTGAGTTTGACTTTCTTTGATCTCAAAAGGAATTGTGTTTTTGGTAACTAGACTATCTTTATTCAAAATAATATCCAAATAACTAACATCTACCCTGAATATTAAATTTAAGAAAATATGAGGCAAATGTTTGACTCAGTTACAAACTTTTTGACGAAGAAATAAAAACATAATCATCCCTGTTAATATAATACCTAAGTTCATCATCTCTTTTGTAAACAAGATTACATTTCTTTGGGGCTGTGCTATATTTTTTAAATTTGCACCTCTCTAACAATTTTATACTAGCCTTGTTTGTAGCAACAACTCCAGCATCAATAAAAAATAAATCTAAATCATGGAAGCAAAATTCACAAACTCTTTTTAACGATTCACTGGCAAAGCCTTGACCATGAAAATTTTTGTTTCCGATAATATATCCAACAGAAGTACAATTATTACTATAATCAATTGGTCCAATTTTTATGTTACCAATATGAAGATTATGATCTTTATGATTTATTGCAAAAAAATATATGTCATCTCTTTGATCTGTTTCATAAAAAAATTTTTCTAGAGACTCAATCGTATGTTTTTGAAATCTACTTTCAAGAAATTGGTTAATTTCTGGATCGTTAAGCCAGGAAACATAATCGTTTGTGATGTTTTTTTTTGTTAGCATTGTAAGACGCAATCTATCAGTTTCTAGTATATGATTTTTTTTCATTCTTGTTGCCCTTTTTTTATTGATCTTGCTAGCCACTTAGCTTCCAGCATATTCCAATCATCCAAATTATCTACATCCTGACATTCTAAAGAATTCATCTCAATCCAGCCAGAATTATTTGTTATTATGGATTTGTAACTTAAGAACCTGAAAACATCAAAAAAATAAAACTGCCCAGCATCATAATATTTTTCTTTTATATCTTGGCTACGCAAGGCTAGTGACTCTTTATTTGTAGAAAATATTTTTTTTCCACTCTTTTCAAGCGCCCACTCTATAGGGGCCGGATATTTGGTAATGGCAAAAGTGGAGTCAAAGTTATTTTCTATTAATTTTTTATAAGCCTGCTGATAATGATTTTTTAATAATAAAGGAGCAACTGGGTAGATACAGCAGGCATATTTTGGTAAAAAATTTACTTTTTTATATTCCTGCAAAACTTCAAATAAAACATCAGCTGTTGATGCGGAATCATTTGAATTTTTTTTGGACCTCATGAACGGAATTTCTGCCCCATATTGTCTTGCAATTTGTGCAATTTCATTGCAATCAGTTGAGACAATAACCTTGTCAAATATTCTGCTTTCCAAAGCGCTTTGAATTGTATAAGCAATAACTGGTTTACCAAAAAAGTTTTTTATATTTTTCTTAGGTATTCTTTTGCTTCCTCCTCTTGCAGTAATGATTGCTAAATTTTTTGCCATTTTCTAGGATCTGTTATTGAAGAATTGTTTACATGAAAATTACTAAAATTTATCTCTAATTTATTTTTTCTCTCCATCTCATCAATACAATTAACAATTTCCAGTAAATTTTCAGCGCTACTACAACCAATAACGCAGTATGACAAGCTTCTGACGCTTTTTATAAAAGATAAACAAATATTTAATTTTGAAACTCCTAACTCTAGGCATCTAGTATCAAGATCTAAAATATGTGGTAATATCATTGGGTGTTTTTGCTTAACAAACTCTAAGTCCATTAATAACAATCCTTGCAGAAAAATAGATCTAGCATGCAACTCAATATTTTTGCTTTTAAAAAATTTATTAATATCTCGTGCTATAAATCTTTGATCAAAAATATTTAAAGGCGCCTGAACAATATCGATATCATATTCATTTGCTAACAATAATTCGGCTTCATCATAAACTGAAATACCAATCTTAACATTGTATGACTTTGTTAATTCTTTTAGTTTTTTGTATAGTAAAGATCCGTATTTCGATGACAGATCTGCAGAGTTGTGAAATAATATAGCTTCAACATTTTTCAAGCCAAGTAACTCATCAGTTTTGTCGATAAATTTATATAAAGAATTCAATAATTCATTTTCATTGCTAAATTCTAAGAACTTTGGTGTTTTGGTTGTTATTCTAAAATCACCAATATTAGCTATTGATAAGGCCTCATAAGAGTTATTATATAGATACGCGGTATCTATTGTTTTGATGTTTTTTTTCTTGGCTAAATCTAAGATTTTTTTTGTAGATTTTTGGTTAATTATGCCATTTGTAATGCCATAATTATTGCCAAAATTTGCAGTTCCTAAAATTAAATTTGTCATCGAACCTTAAACAGCATTTCAATAGGAGCACACTTTAGATGCTTGGTTAATTCTTTACTGTCAATTACTCTAGCAATTTTTGGCAAGACTTTTTTGTAAGCATTTATTAAAAAATTGATGTCTTTTGAACTATGAGCCAGCATTAAATTATGTGTTCCTAAGGTAATAATCCCGCATTGAAAAATTTCTTGCAAGAAAAGAGTTTTTATTTCACTTTCGCTATAGCCATTATTTGGTTTAAAATCTAGAAAAAGCCATGATGGATGACCGGTTATTGAGAAATGATTATGTAGATTATTTTTATCTATTATCTTCTGAACCCCTTCTCTTATTTTTTTCCCCTTGTTTGCAATTTCATCGATCACATTGCATTTTTGGATTTTGTTAATTGTTGCTATGGCTGCTGCCATTGATACCAGTTCTCCACCAAACGTAAAAGAGAAAAAAACCTCTTCAAACATTTTCATGTATTTAGCCTTGCCACATATAGCTGAAATTGGGTAGCCATTTGCCATAGATTTGCCAAAAGTTGCTAAATCTGGAGTAACTCTAAAGTATTCGCTTGCTCCACCAATTTTAAATCTAAAACCAGTAATCATTTCGTCAAAAATTAGTAAAGATCCGTTTTTATGAGTAATATCCTTTACCTTTTCTAAAAAATTATCTTTTGGAAAAAATTTATTCATTGGCTCTATAATAACACAAGCAACATCATCTTTATGCTGCTTAAAAATATTTTCTAGTGACTCGATATTATTATAATCAAATTTCTTGGTTAAGTTACGCACTTCTAAAGGTATGCCTTTATTTCTTGAGGTTGATGAAATATACCAATCTTGCCAGCCATGATATCCACAAACTAAAACTATATTTTTTTTTGTATAGGCTCTAGCAACTCTGATGGCTGCAGAGGTAACATCAGATCCATTTTTACCAAATTTAACCATTTCACAACAAGGAATGATATTGGATAATTTTCTGGCAAGTTCTATTTCCATCTCATGTGATAAAGAGAATATGCTACCTTTTTTTACCTGATTAGTAACAGACTTTACAACATCTTTATCAAGATATCCAAGATTAACTGAGGCAAGGGCGGAGCAAAAATCAATATATTTATTACCATCTACATCAATGAGCTTCGAGCCTCGAGCGCTTTTGGTAAAATATGGAGAAACTCCAAGCGGAAATTGAGTAATGGATTTTGAGAATGTCTGAGCGCCAATTGGAATTAAGGATGTAGCAAGCTTTAGCAGTTTTTCAGAATTTGTAAATTTATACACCACAAATAATTAATTAAAGTTTTGTTACAAAATAAAGTAGTTAATTTAAAAGACCCCAATTTAGCGGCGTACCCTTTTTTAAATCTTTTTTGACTCTCTTGCCTAGCAAAATATCATAATATTTGGGCGGTAGTCCATGGCCGGGTCTAATAGAGCGCATATTATCTTTTGTCAATATGCTGCCAGCCTCAATATCTTGTACAACATAGAGACTTCTGCGAAATTTGAGAGAAGATTTTTCTTTTGTGCTAATCCCATAGTAAATTTTACCAATTGACTTGGTGGCTATTTCTGTTTCAGCAACTAAGGATTTCATTTCACTTGGTTCCATTGAAAAAGCTGAATCAACACCACCTTCATCTCGATCAATAGTGAAGTGTTTTTCAACTACTTTAGCTCCCAAGGCAACTGCTGCAATAGCAACGCCAATTCCCATGGTGTGATCAGATAAGCCTATTTTACAATCGGGAAAAAATTGCTGTAGGTGTGCAATAGTGGATAAGTTTGCATCTTCAGGAGGTGCTGGATATTGACTGGTGCACTTTAGAAGAGTAATATCCTTGCAACCATTATCTTTCAGTGTATTAACAGCCTCATATATTTCAGCAATATTAGCCATACCAGTTGATATAATAACTGGCTTACCAGTTTGCGCTACTTTCTTAATCAATGGTATATCAATATTTTCAAAGGAGGCTATCTTGTAAAGTGGCACATCAAGGCTTTCTAAAAAATCAACTGCTGAAGAATCGAAAGGAGAGCTAAATCCAATAATGCCACATTCTTTACACTTATCAAAAATTGGTTTGTGCCATTCCCAAGGAGTGTAAGCTTTTTTGTAGAGGTCATATAATGAACTGCCTTGCCACAAGCTTTCTCTATCTTTAATAAAAAATTCATTTTCAGATAAGTCGAGAGTCATAGTATCGGCAGTATATGTTTGAATCTTAAGTGCATCTACCCCGGATTTAGCTGCAGCTTCAACAATTTCTAGAGCTTTTTCTAGTGACTGGTTGTGATTACCAGACATTTCGGCAATTATGAAGGGTTTTCCCGAGGTATTTCTATTAATACTTTTCATATCTTAGAACATATGACATATTGTTTTTTATAAATTCTTGACCCAATAAAATAAAGCCGGCAGAGATAAATGCTCTCAATGACTTTATATTATCTTTCTTAATATAGGCCGTAATGGATGGATTTTTATTTTTTAAGCTTAAATTTTTTATTCCTTTAATAATAATTCTTTTTGAGAAACCCCTCCCCCGAAAGTTTTTACTTATTTGAATAGATATTACAAAGCAATTTTTTTCTTTTTTATCAAATCTCAGGGAGCCAATAAGTTGATTATCTTTTGTTTTTGCCAAATAAAGCCATGATTTGTTTTGTTGAACTACCTCTCTAAGCCAATTCTCATGGTCTATGATGTTAATTTTGTCTTCATTAAAAGAATTTCTTCTAATCTCTAAATCGTTAGCAAGTTTAAATAACTCATTAGAATCAGACATTTTTGCTAACTCTAAGTAATAAAGATACATTTATTGGGTAATATTTTTTATAATGTTAGTAATTTTTACTAAATCTCTATTGTCTAAATGGTAGTAAACTGGTAAGGAAATGGCTTTTTTGTAGTATTCTTCAGATTTTGGAAAATCACCATCCCTGAATCCTAGCTTTTGGTAAATTGGCTGCAGATGAACTGGGATATAATGAATCTGAGTGACAATTCCTTTTTCTTGTAATTTTTTTACAACCTCTTTTTTTGATAATTTGATTTTATCAAAATTTATTAGTAGTGGAAAGAGGTGGAAGCATGCATTAGAGCAGTCATTCTCTTTTAAAAAATCAAATCTCTCGTCACTGGCAAAAGATTGTTTGTAAAAATTTACTATTTCTCTTCGTCTTTTTTTGAATTTTTCAATTTTTTTTAATTGCGATATTCCTAGCGCAGCTTGAATATCAGTCATGCGATAGTTAAAGCCAAAATTATGACATTCATAATACCAAGGACCATCATTTTTAGTTAAAACATTGCTATCTTTTGTCATGCCATGACTTCTTAATAATAGAAGTTTTTTGTAAATATCGATATCATTAGTTGTAATGGCGCCGCCTTCTCCGGTAGTCATGTTCTTGACGGGGTGAAAAGAAAAAATTGTCATATCAGAAAATTTACAAGATCCAACTTTAGATCCCTTGTAGTCAGAGCCTATGGCGTGAGCCGCATCTTCAATGATAAATAAGTTGTGCTTATCGGAAATTTCTTTTATTTTTTCCATATCGCAAGACTGGCCAGCAAAATGAACAGGAATTATAGCTTTAGTTTTTTTGGTTATGTTTTTTTCTATCTCAAATTCAGAAATGCAGGCTGTATTGGGATCAATATCTGCAAATTTTGTATTAGCGCCAACATATAAAGCGCAATTTGCTGAAGCTAGAAATGTGATTGGTGAAGTTATCACTTCGTTGCCTTCTTTTATGTCAAGAGCGTGCATAGCGATATGAAGTCCGGCAGTACAGCTAGAAACTGCTACACAATATTTGGCGCCGGTATATTGACAAATTGCATCTTCGAATTTTTTAACCTCCGGACCTTGGGTTAAGAAATTGGATTTTAAAACTTTTAAAATACTTATTATATCACGCCAATCTATAGATTGCTTGCCGTAATTATATTTATTCTTTGATTTCATCTATAAAGCTTTTTATTTGTTCAATAGTAAGCCACTTTTCGTTGTTGCCACTATGATACTCAAAATCATGAGGCAATTTCTTTCCATTATATTTGAGATATTTGCTATATATTGAATCATTTGGCATTATTATGTAGTAATTTTCCATTTCAATAGAATTTATGGCATCTTCGCATGAGATCATTCTTTCATGTACTTTTTCACCAGGCCTAATACCAACTATCTTTATCGGTAAATCTGGAGCTATTGCTTTTGCGATATCAGTTACCATGACGGAAGGAATTTTTTTCACAAATAACTCACCACCGATCATTTTTTCAAGCGATTCAATTACCATTTCAACAGCCTCATCAAGCTTTAACCAAAATCTAGTCATTCTTTCATCTGTTATAGGAATTTCTGTTGCCCCTTCTCTTAATAATTTTTGAAAGAAGGGGATTACTGAACCCCTGCTACCTGCTACATTGCCATATCTAACAACCGAAAATATAGTATTCTTTGATCCAGAATATACATTTCCTGCAATAAATAATTTATCGGAACATAATTTTGTTGCGCCGTATAAATTTATTGGAGAGCATGCTTTATCAGTGCTTAACGCGACAACTTTTTTTATATTTTTATCAATTGCTGCTTCAATAACATTTTGCGCTCCTATAATATTGGTTTTTACAGCTTCAAATGGGTTATACTCACAAGCTGGGACCTGTTTTAGCGCTGCAGCGTGAATGACTATATCAATTCCATCAAAAGCTCTCAATAATCTTTCTTTATCTCGTACATCTCCAATAAAATATCTTATTTTATTGTTATCTTTAAATTGTGGAAGGTTTGACATTTCAAACTGCTTAAATTCATCTCGTGAGAAAATAGCAATTTTTTCAATATCAGGAAATTTCTTCAATATTGTCTCGGTAAATTTTTTCCCAAAAGAGCCAGTGCCTCCAGTTATCAATATAGATTTTCCGTTTAACATGTATAATTATTTAATTAAGTTAAGGTATGATCTGTAGCTAGAATTATTGTTATATTTTTGGGATATTTTTTTCAACTCAGGCCTTGATATAAAGCCTTTGCGATAGGATATTTCTTCTAAGCAGGCGATTTTTAGGCCTTGTCTTTTTTCGATAGTTTGGATGAATTGCGCTGAATCTATTAATGAGTCAGGAGTTCCAGCATCAAGCCAAGCAAATCCTCTTTTAAAGGTTATGACTCCTAATTTATCTTTTTTTAGATAAACATTATTTATATCAGTTATCTCCAACTCACCTCGGGCGGATGGCTTTAGGTTTTTAGCAATTTCTATCACATCATTATCGTAAATATAAAAACCCGTTACCGCCCAATTTGATTTTGGATTTTGTGGTTTTTCCTCAATAGAAATAGCCTTTTCTTGATCTTCATTATTAAACTCAACAACGCCATATCTTTCGGGATCCGACACATGATAAGCGAAGATAAAAGCGCTTATCTCTTTTTTGGTCATTTTTTCGAAGTTTTTTTGCATTGATTCAACGCCAACTTCGGAGCCATAAAAAATATTATCTCCCAAAATCAAGCAAACCGGACTTTTGCCAATAAATTTTTCACCAATTATAAAAGCGTCTGCAATTCCTTTAGGCTCATCTTGCGCTTCATAGCTGAGTCTAATTCCTAAATCTCTACCATTGCCCAGATATTTTTTGATATTTGGGATATCGTCAGATTTTGCTATTATCAAAATTTGCCTAATGCCTATGCTCATTAATGTTGCTAGCGGATAGCAAATCATTGGCTTGTCATAAACCGGCAGCAATTGCTTGCTCATAACATTAGTTAATGGTGCTAATCTTGTGCCGCTGCCTCCAGCTAGAATAATTCCTTTCATGATTTATTTATAAGGTTCGTCTATGTAATCATTAACATCATAATTAGTCGATGATAGCACTTGAAGTATGCAAGACGGGCTAAAATCTTGCATAATATGCCAATCTTTTGGCTCTAAAATGAGACATTTATCATGAGAATCCATCGCAAAATTATCTTCTTTATAGCCGTCATTATTATATATTGTGCAGCTACCACTTAGGCATATCAAGGCTTGATATGATTTTTTGTGGCGATGACCGCCGCGTTTACCAATTGGGTTTTTAATAAAATAAGTTCTCTTAATATCAAATCCAACTTGATTGTCTTCGACCGCTATTAATTCTCCACGATCATCTTTATTTGATTTTAAATTTATGATATAAGCCATATTAGAATTTTATTAAGCCCTTTTTATTAAACTGATAATTATTTTTTATCACTTTTGTTGAAAAATATTTATATAAAGAGGTTTTTTTATTAAAATCAAAAAATTGATTTTTTGCAAGATTTTTTACTTTTTTAAAGATATTATTGATTTCCTTGAGGTATTTAATATAAAATAAAGAACAAATATGGGGGTTTATTTTATAACCAATTTGTTTGGCAAGGTTACTATTTTCAAATCTTAGATTGTGAAAGTGATAAAAAACTACTGGAAAAGACAATGAATTATCATGTTTTTTGCATATTATTTGATCTTTTTCTCTAAAAATTTGAAAATTCTCTAAATTCCACGGCGCAATTCCAGCTCCAATATTTGAGATCTCATAACAACAATCAAATCTAGTCATCCAGTCATCAAGATATTTTTGATCACCAAATTTACCGTCTTCATGGCGATTAAAGCACCATTCAATACATTTATAGCGCCAATATTTTAAAACTTCTAAGCCTTTTTTATTATTTCTAAAAGTCATAAATTGCACGCAATATTTGCCCGAAGCTTCACTTTGATCGTGATTAGGATGAAAATTGTGCAAGGTCATTGATACTGATTTTTTGCCCATTTCATCAATTAAGATTTTGGGATCGCTAAAAAAGAAAATGTCAGAATCTAAATAGGTGCAGTGATCTAATTGAAATTTTGTTATACTATAAAGAATGATTGAAGGAGTGCATGTCCAACAATATTCACCTTTTGATCTAGAAGGTTTTATTTTTAGCAATTCATCATCTTCAAAATCTTTTAATTTGATAATAGTAGCATTATCTAGGTTTAATTTAGATAAAGTTTCAAAGCAAAGATCGTTAAAAGCAAAAATGTAAAGATGAAAATTGGTGCATTGATTTTTTAGTGAATTATAGAGAGCTAAGCCACGAAGTAGATAGTTTGAGTCGAATAAGGTGCAGAAGTTAAGCATTGTTTTTGCGCTTTAAAATAAATCCAAGATATTTTGTTGAAGTTTTATGATTAATATTGATTTCTTTATCAAAAGATGATTCGAATTCCTCAATTAATAGATAGTCTTTTTGCAAGTTATCTAATAATTTCTTTTTATTGAAAAACCAACAAGGATAACATGCTTGGTATATATAGGGCGGAACTTTTTGAATAGTTAGTTGATCATTTTCTTTATCAATAAATCCCGTTCTATCAATTAAAATATAGTCAAATTTATATTGTATAACTTCTTCTAAAAATTTATGCGGCTCTTTAAGATATTGAATAACGCTAGATAATAACAAAACATTGCTTTTTCTATTGTTAAGAGATTCTGAAATTGAATGAAAAAATTTTAAATTATCATCGGCAAAAAATTCTTGTCCGCATTCGACAAATTTATTTTGTTCTACAATATTCCATTTTACAGATGTTAGATTATCTAAAAACTTTTTGTTTTGATAGTAAGTAGATCCCAGTGACCCTCCGAAGTCTATGATATTTAGTTGACTATTATTTTTACAAGCAATCATCATTAGGGCCGATAATATTGGCCATGAATATTGAATATTGTTAAACGTAACAGAGTCTCTTTCGTAAGATTTATAGCCATTTTTAACCTCAAGTAAAGAATCTCGACATTTTTCTAAAATTACTTTATCATCATATCCACCATATTCTTTAAGAATTTGACCCCATTTTA
>Ga0209223_10006357_pt1 | contig 10179 bp, 9 predicted proteins | sample COG_06_FD_184750 | JGI IMG/M metagenome (GOLD analysis project Ga0209223, IMG submission 184750) | Pelagic Microbial community sample from North Sea - COGITO 998_met_06 (SPAdes) (version 2) | ecosystem: Environmental > Aquatic > Marine > Neritic zone/Coastal water | place: Helgoland, sampling...
TTTAATTTATTCAGTAATATTATTATGAATTATATTTGCCCAATTTTTCCATTGATAATGTAATAATGCTTTATTGTATCCATTTATTTTAATTTGTTTATAATTGTCATAATTATGTAATATATTTTCTATTAATCCTATATAATCCATTTCTTCATGTATATGTAGATAATCTTCATCTTTTTTTAATATATTTGAAAAATTACTATTTGTCATTAATAATCCTTGACAACCTAATATTTGAGGAACACGCTCACTAAAGTATTCTTCGCTTGAATTTTCACTATTTAATTCATGTATAATTGGATGAATAGATAAATTTATTTTTGAATTACTAAATATAATATGAGTGTCATCATATTTTATAAAACCCTTATAACATTCTGGATAAATATGTTTAAAATTCTCAGGACCATAAATATGAAATTTTATTGTATCTCTTTTTTCATATAATTTATTTACTATAGTAAAACGATTTAAATTTGTTGCTTCTTGTGGAAATTCTTGTTGATTGTTATATAAATTTGTTAATACAAAACTTATATCACATGTATAATTTTCATTATAAATATATTTTGATGCGTTTTTGTCAAAACCAGGTGGATTGTAATAAATTTTATATTTATAAGGAATGGATTGAAAATATTGTTTTTCTTTCTCAAAACAAGTAAAAATCATATCCATTAAACGATATACTTCTTTTTTTTTATCAATTAATGGTTTCCAATAATTTGAAACATTATATTTATAAAAATCATATAAAAATGGGTCCCAGTTGAAAAATATGTGTTTAATTTTAAATTGTTGTTTATTTTTATTTTCTTCTGTTTGATTTATTTTTTTTGAAAAATCAATAATTTCATTTATTTCATCAAATAATATAGAATTATTCCACCATAAACAAATATCAATATTATTTTCTACAATAGAATTTTTTAAATCTTGAATTAAATTTGGATTTTGATCCATTTTATAAATTAAATAAGGGAAAAAATAAATTTTATGATTAAATTCTTCAAGTGCTTTTGAAGCATATAAAAATCCATCTGATAAATGACAATATCCAATTAATAAAATATTCATATTTAATTTAAAATTAAATATAAAAAAAAAAGATTTAAAAAACGAATATTAAAATATAATATGAGTGTTATCTTTTATGATTTTTGTACTATGCATTTATTAAGTTTTTTATTTTTTGAATTATTAAAATATCATGATATAGAAAATATATTTTTAGGAAATATTGGTTTTAATTTAACAAGATCTTTTATTTGTGGTTCTTTAGCATTTTATTCTTATCAAAATTTAAATAAAATATATGAAGATAAATGTTTAACAAATAATGATTTTAATAATGAATTAATTATTTATCATAGAAATTTTTTGAATTATTTTTATTATGATATTTTTGTTATGATTTATCAAGTATATAAAAATATAAATAAAAAAATTAGATATGATTTATTATTTCATCATTTATTAGCAATTTTTGTATTAAATTTAATTAATGATTATAAAATGTATAATATAACATTATTAATTGGATTAAGTGAAGGAATGTCATTTGTTTCAGGTTTTAAATTAATTATGAATAAATTAAATGAAACAAAAATAAAAAATATTTTAATTTATTTTAGGTTGTTGTATTTAATTTTAATAAGATTATTATTTTTATGGCCTTCTTTAATCTTATTTTACAACGATATTACAAATAACTGTAATAATTTTAAAGAAAATAAAAATATATTATTAGTTTTTTGTTTATTAAGTATTATCATTTATAATGAAGTAAAATGGATACAAAGTGGATTAAAAGAAATAAAAAGAATTTAATTTTATTTTATTATTTTTTTAATTTATTATTTTATTATTTTATTAGAATTTATTTGTTTATTATTTTTTAATCTATAAATAAATTCATTTTTAATTAATTTAGTTAAGATTAAATTTTATAAATTTTATGATTATATAGTATATGGAATACTTAATTACAGTTAGTATTTTAGGATTAGGTTATATTTATTCTAATAATAAAAATAAAAATGTGAAAACATTTAAACAATCAAAAAAATCAAAAATATCTAATAGTCAAAAACCATCTTCTTATAATTATTATAGCAATAATTCTGCTTTTAATATTTTTCAAAATGAACAAAAAGCTTCTAATAAATTATTCAAAAAATCATTATATCCAAAAGATACAAATATTATAACACCAGGACCACCTTATCCAATTTTAAATAATAAAGTTGATTATGCTGATAAAACATTACCTATAGAATTTAATTCAGCAACTGATGTACAAAATATTAATTTAAATAATATTGATAGTTTAGGTCCTAATATGCCAGACGGGGTTGTTTCTAATAAAAGAGAACCTGAATCTGGTGGTTTTCAAGGAATTTCTTTAACAGGAAATCCAATTAATCCTAATGATTTTACACATAATAATATGCAACCTTTTTTTGGAAGTACAATAAGACAAAATTTAGATGAATTTTCAACAAGAGGTATTATGGAAAATTTCACAGGTACAAATGATAATTATCAAAAAAAACAAGAAACAAAACAATTCTTTCAACCTCAAAAAAATATGTCAAATGTTTATGGTTCTCAAAATTTAGATGGTTATATGTTAGATAGATATAATGTTAGTAATTATAGAGAAAATGAAACTCCTATTGAAAAAGTATATGTAGGTCCTGGACTAAATAAAGGTTATACAAATGAAGGAAGTGGAGGATTTCAACAAGCAGAAACAAGAGATTATATTATTCCTAAAACTACAGATGAAATTCGTGTTAAAACAAATCCTAAAATTAGTTATTATGGGAGAATTAATGCTGGTGAAAAAATTGCGAAACCTGGTAAAATTGGTACTCTTTATAAAAATAGACCTGATACATTTTATGTACAAAATGCCGATAGACTTTTAACTACTACTGGTCAAATTATTGCACCTGAACAAAGACCTTGTATTGTTAATAGATATACAAACAGAAAAACAACTGGTCTTAAATCAAGAGAAGGACCTGCAGCACCAACTCGTGGAAGTATTGCTCAAGTACGTTCTAAATATAAAGTTTCTAATAAAGTTACATATAAATATGATGACCCTGTCAATAAAACAAGTAATGATCAATGGAGTATATTAAATCTTTTTTCAAGTAATGCACCAAATGATTATGGTAAGAAAAGTATTCGATTAAGAAATAATAAAAAATTACCTGTAGAAAATAAAATAGGATCAGTTAATTTCAAATCTGAAAATGAATTAGGACCATCCAGACCAGATCAAAAAGTAAAGAAACCTAAGAAATATTCTACCATCAAAAATAAAAGACACGGAAATATTAAAGGAGCAACAAATAATATTATATATGATCCAAATGATGTCGCACGAACAACTATTAAAGAACAAAATATTGATAATAACTTTAGATCCAATGTTAGTGTAGGAACAAGAGGTAATACTGTTTATGATCCTGAAGATATAGCTCGTACAACCATTAAAGAAACAAATATTGATAATAATTTTAGATCAAATGCTTCTGTCGGAACAAGAGGTAATGTAGTTTATGATCCTAATTCTATTGCCCGTACAACTATTAAAGAAACAAACATTGATAATAACTTCAGATCAAACGCTTCTGTTGGGACAAGAGGTAATGTTGTTTATGATCCTGAAAGTATTGCACGTACAACTATTAAGGAAACAAATATTGATAATAATTTTAGATCAAATGCTTCAGTAAGTACAAGAGGTAATGTTGTTTATGATCCTGAAAATATAGCAAGAACAACTATAAAAGAAACAAATATTGATAATAATAGAGAAGGTAATGTAGGAGATAATAATAAAGGTACATATATTAAAAATGAAGAAAAAGCAAGAAGAACAATTAAACAATCTACATTGATAGAAGATGCGTTAGGTATGGCAAGTGAGCCTAGAAACGATGCTTATTTAAGCACAGAAGTACAAGCAGTCGGAACACAAAGAATGAGTACAAGTGTTGAATATTATGGTGATGCTGATGGTCCTGAATTAGGTGCTTATGATGTTACAGAAGTAGATGCTAAGAAGACTAAGAAACAAGAAACATCAGATATTGAATATACTGGAAATGCAGGTAATGACGGAAGAAATACTGCTCCAATGAGTTATTCTGATATTTATAATTCTACAATTAAAGCCATTCGTGGAGTATTAGATGATGGATACACACCAGGGGCTTCTGGTCCAAATAAAATAATAAGTGGAAATGATATACATGCTACTACAAATAAAATGGGTGAAACACAAAATCAATATTTAAATGAAAGAGGAACACAAGCCACAAAAATATATAATTCTATTCCACAAATTGAATTATCAAATATAACTCAAAATAAGGATACAGTTCCTAATCAACCATTAGCTGATAGAATTAATCCAGATATGATTAAAGCATATCAAGAAAATCCATATACACAATCTTTGAAAAGTTGGGCTTAAAAAAATAGAAACATCAAATAACTTAAGGATGTTTATGAAAACAATATCATTCTTTTGTATGGATACTATGTTTCCTATAGTTCCTTTTAGCATTACTCGTTATAAATAAATTTTTATTCTAAAAATAATTTAGAAATTTAAAATATTTAAAATAATTAATTTTAAATATAAATTATTAGAATTCTTTAAAAAAATATATACATATATTAGTATATGAGTGGATATTCTTTAAGTAATTCAGCACCTATCAATAGTCCAGGTTTTTATGATACACCAATTCACAATCAATATTCAAATTCTCAAAGAGATGGACCCTATAAAGAATTAACAAGTAATCAATTTAATTCTTATGTAGGAGATGAATTTAATTCTGATGATGATAATTATGAAGTTTATCAAATGCAGAGTTATCCTTCAAATAATTTATTTGAAAATTTTTCAAATCAAAGTGATCATGGTTATACTAGTAGCGATGGATCACAATCTGGTTCTCAATTAGTTAGAAGACCTGCTATAGAACATTTTGAAAATGAAGAATTTGATATGCAGTCATCAGCAAATAGACTTGATGTTAATAAAACAATGAGAAATCAACCAATAAATAGAGGAGGAATGAATAATCAACCTATAAATAGAGGTGGAATGAATAATCAACCAATAAATAGAGGTGGAATGAGACAAATGGAAAATAATCAAAATAGACCTTTTAGACGACAAGGTCAACATGGACAACATGGACAGTATTATCCTCGTCAAAGACCTCCTCAAGTAGTTTATAATCAATATATACCAAGACAACCTGTTATTCAAAATAACGATTATTATTATAACTCACCTGATTATTTAAATGTAAATACAATGCCAAATATAGCAGGATTATATAATAATATACCAAGACGTCCTGAAACAATTATTGTTAAAGAAGTTAATAATGATGCAAAAATAACAGATTATGATAGTGATAATGACGATGATGATGATGATGATGATACTGAGAAATCATCTAAATCAAGTGATACTAAAGAAACAAAAATATCTAACTTAAAGAGAAAAATAACCAAAGGAAAAAAATTAAAAAAGAAAAAAAATAATATGATGTACTTAGTAATATTTTTATTAATAATTATTGTTGCTTTAATGTTATATATAATACTAAATCCTAAAGCTAAAAAAGTAGTTAGATTTTAAATATTTTATTATTTATAGTTATTATCTTAATTATTTAATATAATTTTTATAATTATATTAAATCAGTAAAGGTGAAAAAAAAGAATATAAATACAAAATAATAATAATTTTTATAGTAATTATTATGAATTTAAATAATCAAACTGTTATAAATATTTATGAAGCACAAGAAAAAGAAGGGAAAAAAATATTAAAGAAAAATGATTTTTTTAAAGATTTTACAAGTTTAATGCGTAATACAGAATTTAAGAATTTTTATAATCAATATTTTAAAGATTGGTCTGATATTCAAACAATGATTTTTTATATGAAAATTTATTCAACTATTGAAGAAATTTATTTTATAAAGTATCATGAACATATTAGTGATGAATTAATGACTTATACTTTACATAAAATTATAACAACAAAAGAAACACGAAAAGCAGCAATTGAATTATTTAAAGAATTTAAAGGTGAAAATAATACAATTAATCAAAATAACACAATTAATCAAAATAACACAATTAATCAAAATAATAAAACAATTACTTCTTTTGGATCATTAATTGATTTTGAAACAAATAAAAAACTTTTATTATTAAAATAATTATTATATTTATTTAATTTTTATAAAATTTAGTTTATGATTTTAATATTTATGAATTTAAATAAATAAATTCATAAATATGTTTAAAAAGATTTCACTTCATATTCAAAAGTTTTATTTGTTTGATTTTTATTGTTTTCAAAATCATAAATCTTTTTTATATATTCTATAAAATCATCTTTTTGTTCAAGTGGTCCTGTATAGGAATAATTAATCGAACATTTATTTTCATTTTGAAGATGACCCATTTTTTTAACTGTCCATACTGAAGGTAATAAAGGTTCAAAATCTTCAATAGACATATCATTCAAATCTGATGTCAAATAATCAATATTCATAATAATTTTGATTTTTTCTTTTTCTGAATTTTGAAAATAACTTACTATTTCTGATACTTTTGTATTTAATTTAAAATCATTTGAATTTCCATTTGGTAATTCAATATTAATTCGTTTTTGACGTACATCATAATATATTATCCAGTTCCATTTTTCTAAAATATTTCCATCTAAATTTTGTTTCACAAATTTATCATCATGTCTTAAATAAATAATATCTATATTAGGATAATCATCCAAAAAATCAAAGCATTCTTGTGCGTTATTTGTATATTTAGTAATTTCAATAGGAATTACTAAAGCACCATCTCCAAAATCGGAATCAGTACAATAAATTAATTCACCGTCTTTGCCAATAATGTAATGACTACTTCCACGTTTTGTACTAAACTGCATAGAATTTCCAAATTTGTAATCTTTAGGATTTATGCCTAAAATTTGTTGTAGAAATTCTTTTTTTTTTTCATTGTCTTCTATTTCATTTAATTGATCTTCAATTTCAGGATAATCTCCATACACAATCATTTTATTTTCAAAATATATAAATTTATCTTCATCAATACTATCATCTGTTTCTTCTTCTTCAACAATTGATTGATTAATAGAATTAAAATCATCTAAATTTTTTTGTTTTTCTTCATTTATTTGTTTAATTTCATTTTGTTGTTTATTCATTCTATCTGTTTTTTCCAAATAAATTTCATAAAGATTATGATCTTTCATTAATTGAAGTAATTCATCTTTTTTTTTATTTGAAAAACTAACTTTTGTATCACCTTCTTTTTTTAAAAATCTAAAAATATTTTTAATTTCATGTAATTTTAATTGATCCATAATTGTAATGTATATAACGTAATATAACGTAATATAACGTATGTATTTATTATAATTTTTTTATTCAATTTTTTATTCAATTTTTTATATATTTTCTTTTATTACGTACATTAATTTTAAATAATACACATTAATTAATTTATATATTTCAGTTGAACACGTGTAATAATTGAATATTTCATTATTTATTTCTATTGAATTTCCATTTTGTATTGTATTTATGATTAAAAATAATTCATTTAGTACTTCTTTATATTTGTGATACTTAAATACTTGATATATTAGCGTATCTAGTATTGTATAATTTTTTTCTAAAAAATTTATTAAACAATCCAATGCTATTTTTTGTTCATTACAGAATAAACATAAATCTTCATTATTATTCATACATGTTTTACAAAACTTATCTATACAATTCTGACATTCATAAAAATTAGTCGGAATACAACCACAATTGCAATTTATTATACTATGTGTTATCATTGTTTTATGTTGATTTTGATTTTATTTTGATTTATTTATAATATTTTTTAGAAAAATCAATTTTTATATATAATATTTCATAATCCATTTTTTTATTTCACTATAACATGCATTTTTATTTTTCATTAATATACGTACAAAATTAAGTGGTAATTTATGTGAAGGAATGAACTTCTTTATATTTTTATTTACAGAATAAACTTTGTATTTTTCATTTATTTTAATTACTTGTAATTTATATGACATAATTATTGTTATTATTTTTATAATATATTTTAATATTCAATTTTTAAATCTTTTTTTTTAAATATTATTTAAGAAATTTTAAAAAATTGATAGTTAAAGATATATTTATAATTATATATAAGATTAATCATATGAATGATAAAAGTAATTTAATAAATAAAAAAAAATATGGACAATTTTATACTACAAACTATAAATATATTTTAAATAATTTAATTATTCCATTAAATATTAATCATATTATTGAACCATTTTGCGGTAATGGTGATTTATTGGATTTTATAAATCATTTTAATAAAATAAATAATACTGTTATAAAAAATAAAATTCAAATAGATTGTTATGATATTGAACCAAAAAAAGAATTTATAATAAAAAAAGATACTATACAAGAACCACCTAATTATAATAATACATTTATAATTACTAATCCTCCTTATTTAGCAAGAAATAAATCAAAAAATAAAGAATTATTTGATAAATATGATGTTAATGATTTATATAAATGTTTTATAAAAGAAATAATGAATAATGTATGTTTAGGAGGAATATTAATTATACCATTAAATTTTTGGTCATCAATAAGACAATCTGATATTGAATTAAGAAAGACATTTTTAGAAAAATACAAAATAATATTATTAAATATATTTGAAGAACAAGTATTTAATGATACAACTTATACTATATGTTCATTTCAGTTTGAATTAAAATCTAAACATGAAATAAGTAAAAATTTATTAAATATAGATATATACCCGTCAAATAAGAATATAAAAATAGAATTAAATGAATTAAATAATTATTTAATTGGTGGAAATATATATAAATTAAAATTAAATAATGAATATAAAATAACTAGATTAACAAAAAAGAATAAAAATAAAAAAAGTACAAATATATTAGTAAAATGTATTGATAATAATGAAAATAATAAAATAGGATTTAAATATGTTGAAGATAAAGATAAATTTATTGATAATACGGCAAATTTAAGTGCGCGAACATTTGCAACATTAATTATTGAACCAGAAATTGAATTAGACAAACAAAAAATATTAATTGAAAAATTTAATAGATTTTTAAATGAAAATAGAGAAAAATATCATTCATTATTTTTAACAAATTACAGAGAAAGTAAAGATATAGCAAGAAAAAGAATATCATTTGATTTAATTTATAATATTACATGTTATATATTAGAAAATTTTGATACTATTTAGTAATTAAGTATTTTATATGATTATTTTGAAAATCATATAATGAACCAATAAATATAAATTGATGAATATTTTTATATTTTTTTTTAGTTAGTAAATAATTGAATTTATTTAAATTATTATAACATGTGTCTCCATCTAAAATATTTATAAAATAAGTATTTGTATCTTTAGTTGTATCTTTAGATGTATCTTTAGATGTATCTTTAGATGTATCTTTAGATGTATCTTTAGATGTATCTTTAGTTGTATCTTTAGTTGTATCTTTAGATGTATCTTTAGATGTATCTTTAGTTGTATCTTTAGATGTATCTTTAGTTGTATCTTTAGTTGTATCTTTAGTTGTATCTTTAGATGTATCTTTAGTTGTATCTTTAGATGTATCTTTAGTTGTATCTTTAGTTGTATCTTTAGATGTATCTTTAGTTGTATCTTTAGTTGTATCTTTAGATGTATCTTTAGTTGTATCTTTAGTTGTATCTTTAGTTGTATCTTTAGGTGTATCTTTAGATGTATCTTTAGTTGTATCTTTAGATGTATCTTTAGTTGTATCTTTAGTTGTATCTTTAGATGTATCTTTAGATGTATCTTTAGATGTATCTTTAGTTGTATCTTTAGATGTATCTTTAGATGTATCTTTAGTTGTATCTTTAGATGTATCTTATTTGTTTTTTAATAAATATTCTAATTGATGTTTTATAAAGTGATAAACTTCTCTTAATGTTCTTGTTTGAGCTCCTCCTAAATCACATACAAATTTTAAATTAAAATAAAATGTAT
>Ga0209223_10006359_pt1 | contig 10175 bp, 7 predicted proteins | sample COG_06_FD_184750 | JGI IMG/M metagenome (GOLD analysis project Ga0209223, IMG submission 184750) | Pelagic Microbial community sample from North Sea - COGITO 998_met_06 (SPAdes) (version 2) | ecosystem: Environmental > Aquatic > Marine > Neritic zone/Coastal water | place: Helgoland, sampling...
ATAATTTAGAAATTAAAAAAATTAAATAATTTGCAAAGTTAATTTCTAAATTATTTTTTTGGCAGATTAAAAGTATCAATAAAATGATTAAAGACACATGTATTGCTAATAAGCCATTGAATCCATCTATTAAATTTGAACCGTTAACTATAAAAAATAAAGCTAAAAATACTAATAGCGTTTTAAAAATTAAAAAAGAATTTAAATAATCTAAAAATAAAAAATTAAACTTTATAATATAGAAATCAAAATAAATAATTATTAATAAATTAATAAAGAGCATCATAAGAAATCTTTTAAATGGGCTTTCGATAATCTTAGTATCAGCAAATAGTCCAATTAAAAAATTTCCAAGAGAGAAAAAAATTAAAAAATTAATATTAGTCAAATTGTTAACATCGGTAATTATAAAATATATCCATACTAATAAAATTAATATACCACCTGATCTAATTGTTTCTTTTTCGTGAAAACTTTGAATTTTATTGTTTTTTTCATCCATTAACAGAACATTAGCTAACTTCCAATTAATTATGAGATAATGAGATAAATAGAAAATGATTAATGAGGTGAAAAATATGTTATTCATTTAATTTTTTATCGTAAAGATAGAATACTATAATAATGGATAGGTTTACCAACATATAGTTATTAAACAAATTACCATTAGGTTGTAATGGAAAAAAAATTAAAAAAACTCCTAAATTTAAATAATATGACTGTTTTATTTCATAATTTTTATTTATAATTATCTTTTTAAGTTTAATTAATAAATCAATTGTAATATTTATAAAAAAGCAAAATATTACAATAAAACCTATTAACCCTGTTTCAGCCAATACTTGTAAATAAAAATTATGTGGATGTGAAGAGCAAACGTTATATTTTACACATTCTTTCCTAAATGAATTGACTCCATGCCCAAGTAATTTTTTTTCACTAAACATTGATATACTTGATGCATAAAGTTGTGTATGGGCAGGAGAAAAAATTGAAAAAGAAATATTTTTATTATTTTTGTTATCAATTTTTATGATATTTTCTTTTTTTATATTTGCTGAAACATCATAAATAAATCTCTCATTATATTTATCATTTAGTAATAAATTACCTCCAATTAGCAGTATTAGATAAATAAGGCTAATATATGTAATCATACTTTTATAATTAACAAGAAATATTCCAAAAACAAAAATAATAGAAATTATAAAAGGTCCTCGTTGACCTGAAAAAAAAATCATAGGCTCAATAATAAATAAAAAAAGTATTAAACTGTAATTTGAGTTTATTTTTGAAAAACAAGAAGTGTATAAAAGTAAAATAGATGCCTTAAATAAAAAGCTACCTAATACATATTCGTCATCAAACATTCCACTTAATCTCTTTGGATCTAATTTTTCAAATCCGAAAAAATTATAATTTGTTAATAGTTGAAAATAAGCATCAATTGTTAAAACAGATAATGTTATAAAAAGTAGAATAAAAAAATGTGATAATAATTTTTTGTTAGATTCAATAATAATTATTGAAAAACATATAAAAAAATAGAATCTAAATAATAATATACTTTTTAAAGTTAATATATCTATCTTAGAGTTAATAAATGTAGAAACAAAACATATAATCCCAAATAAAAAAAAATATTTATAATCAAATAAAATATTTTCAAAATCTTTATTCTTTATTAATAAGTATGCATAAATTATGGAAAAATATACGACAGTCAAGTCTGATAAAAAAGGACCAGAAATTATTAAAATAGGAAATATTAGTAGTAATATTTCTTTTTTTGAAAAATTTTTATAATCTTTTATTATGGTGGTAATCTTAAGCATATTTTATTTAGCTAAATGTTTACTTAGAATAATAAGAACTTTTTTTTAAAATTATTTATGAACAAAAACAAAAATATTTTTAAAATTTTAAAAAAGTTAAATTTATATATATTATAATAAATATATATTAAAGAACCAAAATTTTTTAAAAATCCTTTAGCAGTTCTATTATTACTAGATATGTTTAAAAAAGTTAAATTTTTTTGTATGTTATAAATTGTATTCTTTTCTGCAACCTTAAGCCACCAAAGATAATCTTCAGCATAAGAAATAGAACGATATTTTTTTGATATTTTTTTTATAAGTTTTTTTTCAATCATAACAGACGAATTAGCAATTGGTCTTTTATAAATTAAGTCGTTAAATTTAATTTCTTTTTTATAAGAGAAAGGTTTAGTTATATTATTTTTGATAAATGAAAAATTTGTTGAAGAGACTAATAATTTTTTTTTTATCATAAAATTATATTGTTTCATAAGTTTTTCTTTATGCCAAAAATCATCAGAATCTAAAAAACAAATAAAAACTCCCTTAGATTTTAAAATACCCAAATATCGAATATGGGACAACTTATTTTTTGAAGAAATCGAATATATTTTAATTTTTTTTGATTTGAAACTTTTTATCTTTTTTAATGTGTCATCTTTTGAAAAAGAATCCAATATTATTATCTCAAACTTTTTAAATGTTTGCTGTAATACACTTTGAATAGTTTTGTGAATAGTTAATGAAGAATTAAGAGTGGGTACAATAATACTTATTTTAATCATATCGATTTTTTTTTAAGCATTTGATGAAACTTAATAAGTAAATTATTAGTAACAACATAATCCCTAAAAAATAAATTATTTTTAAATAAACATTAAATTTCTTAGAAAAATTATTTATAAATAGATTTCCTGAGTCAATTTTTTTATTATTTAAATAGATTAATCTTCCAATTCCTGTCTGTGGAAATATAAAATCTGTTTCAATAATTAAATCTTTATTAATTGAAACATGTTTAATATCAAATATTTTAGAATATAAAATTAGATTAGAAAATATCATGTTATTAAATTTAAAATCATTAATTGGCCAATTATATAAAATAAAGCTAATTTTATTGTCTTTTTTTTCAATACGGACTGGTCCTAGTGGTTTTTTTGAAATAATTGTTTTATTTTGATACTCGCTAACTACAAAATTTCTATATTCTAATGACGGAATATTTAAAATAGTTAAAATTGAAATTATAGTTAAAATTAACTTATGTTTATTAACTATTTTTTTAAAACCATTTAAATATTCATCTAAAAAAATTAAAAAAAAAGGTAAAGAGTATCTGCCACCTGAAACGCTGCCATGTGAACCATCATAAATAGATAAAATAAAACTTATAAAAATGATAGAAGAAACTTTAAACTTAGTTTTATTTTCCCGTCCAAAAAAAATCAATATTACAAGTGGTAATAAAGTAAAAAACACTCCATATCCATGAGAAAAATAAAAATTAATGAAATTTTTTAAATAATTAAAAAGATCAAACTTTGGGTTTTGTGAGGTAATATAATTAAAATTCTCATGATAATCAGTGATTAAAATTCTAAATAAGATAAAAGATAACATTACAGCTCCAATCTCTATTATAATTTTATAGTTATCTTTATTAAAAATCTTATTAAAATTAAATTCTTTAACTCTCAAAAAAAATACAATTATAAAATAAAAAGGTTTAATTAATATAAGTAAGCAATCCAAACAAAAAATAATAAAGGCGTTTTTTATATATAACCTTAAAATAATAATAAAAACAGCCAATGACTCAATATACTGACCAGTAAAAAAGCTAATTAATCCAGTTGCAAAAAAAATATATGCACAAAGTAAGAAGCAAAATAATATGTTTAAATTTTTTTTATAAAAATATTTTATGCATAAAATAAAAGATAACACAGAATAAAATGTTAAAATAAATCCTGAAAAATATTTGTGGATAAATAATGTTTTAAATTCAAAAAATATGTCAAAAAAATCTACAATAGAATAAATCAAATAAGTTTGAATTACCCAAATAAATCTATGGTGCCAAGTATAATATGAATGTTTTTGTGTATCATCAGAATATTCAAATATTGATTGTGAGTTTTTTAACTCACTTAAATATTCAAATATATTTCCATGAAAATTTTTAAAATTAAAAACAAAGTTAAAAACTTCCAAATCATCCGAGCCAATCCTACCCCTAAATAACATTAACGAAAACATTATTAATAAAAAAAAGATGACTAAATTTTTTAATTGAAATTTTGACATTAAGTATTTAAAAAATTATATCTTTAATAATATCTTCTATATTTTTTTTACTTTTCCATTTAAGCTTTTTAATTTTTTTGTTATCTCCTAAAATAAACTTTTCATCAAACTTTCTAAATAATTTGATATTTTTTTTTAAAATAAAATTTTTTTTGGTTAATTTTTTTAAGATAGATATAATCTTAGATATTTTTTCTAATTTACTCGAGGAGATTACATAGCTTTCTCCTGGTACCCCTTTTCTTGCAATTTGAATTAATGCATTTGCAACATCATCAACATGAGAAAAATCTCTCAAATTATTTAAATTTCCAGCTTCTATTATGATGTTGTCTTTTTTTTTTTGTTTTAAATACTGATTACAAATATCTTGAAAAACATCAAAGTTTTTACCCGGACCCGACGTGTTGAATATAATAGCTTTACAAATTTTTAGTTTAAACATTTTGTAATATTGTTCACTTAAAAGTCCCTGCACAAGTTTAGAAAAACCATATATGTGCTCTGGTGATGAATCGCTCTTTTCACTTATTGGAAGTTCGTTCCTTTTTTTAGCTCCAAATTGCGCGCTAGAACATGCCACAACAATTTTAGGATTAATTTTTAAATTTTTACAACTCTCAAATAATTTTACTGTACCCATTATATTTGTCTCTATTGTATTCAAAGGGTCTTTAAACGAATATGTGGGATGACTTTTTGCTGCCAAATGAAATATCACATCTGGTGATACATTTTTAATCAAATTATTTATTTGATTTGTATATCTAAAATCACATTTAACATATTTAATATTATTGTGCTTCTTAAGATTTTTTTTTTTATAATATGATGCGAAAATTATATTTTCTTTATTTTGAAGTTTATTAACTAAGTGTTTGCCAATAAATCCTTCTGAACCTGTTATTAGTATTTTTTTTTTCATCTTTTAAAAAAAATATTTTTAAAATCTTCTCTAAACTTACTGTCTGTAAAGTTTTTTAAGAATTTTTGATCATATTTTTTAATAATTTTGTATCTTCTATTTTTAGAATTTACCAATTTTATTATATTATTATGTAATTCTTTCATAGAGGAATATTTTTGAAATTCATCCACAATAATTTCTTTACTTCCTCCTGAGTTATGTACAAACACTATAATTCCATGTTTATGCATTTCTAAAACTGCTCTACCAAAGTGTTCAAATTTAGCAAAATGTAATCCAAATTTACATTGTTTTAAAATTTTATTTCTTTCTTTTATTGATAAATATCCGTGAAAAAAAACTTTTTTTTTGAACTTATATAAACTTGCATTTATTTTTCTTTTTAAAGAATCATCGCAAGGGCCAATGATATGTAGATTTCCAATTTTTGAAATTTTATTTTTTAATTCTATAAAAAAATTTGCTCCTAAAATGGTATTTTTATCTTCACTAACTCTTCCCAATACTACAAAATCATTTTTTCGTTTTTCATAACTTTTTTGAAATCCTTTTAAATATTTTGGTATCAAAAATGTTGGGTAAATTAAATAAGCTCTTTCATTGTATATTGATTTAAATCTTGCTTTTGTCCAATTTGAATTAACAATACTTATCCTGTGTTGCATGTGATTACTTCTCTTATTATATAACTTAAAATAAATTCTAGCAAAAACTGATAAAAAAAATCTTAGTATAATTCTTTTTATATTTTTTTTCTTTACCCCTAATGCAGCATAATGATTGGGATTTAATGAATAAAATGGATGGTGTATATACTGATACACTTTATAAAAATTGGAATAAAACTCCCCTGCTGCAGAAAATAAAAATTTATAATTGAGCTTTTTTGAATTTAAAAAAAACATTAGATATAATTGTGCTATACCAATATAATTACTACAAAAATAATCTATAATCTTATTTTTGCTTTTAATTGGAATTAACTTTATGTTTTTTTTTATTTTTAATCTTTGATTGATTTTATTTATTTTATAAAAATATAAATCAATTTTATAAAACCTAGATAATAAATTTGCAGTATATTCACAAAAAATTTCTCCTCCTCCAAATTTATGTAATTGGGGAAAGGTAATCGCTATTTTTTTTTTACTTATCACAAACTTTATTCAATAATTTTATAAAATTTTCACTACTATGAAAATTCAAATATTTTTTTTTCATTTTTTTTAGTTTTAAATTTACTTTTGTAAAATTTAAATTTGTTAATATCTTATTAATATCGAATTTTCTCCAATCTTTTATAATTAATTCACTTAAATCATTTTTTTTTAGTTCATTAGCAACCCATGTATTCCTGGTTACAAAAACTATTTTTGTATAGTTAATAGCTTCAAAGAAAACACCTGATGTCCTAGATTTATACTCTTGTTCATCGTACGGAAGTATAATTACATTTGTATTGCTTAGATTGTATAAATAACTTTTTTTATTTAGATTTTCTTTAAATTTTTTAAGCTTAAATTTTCCATAATTTGATGATTGATATTTTTCACTAATATTAAGAATGAAATCATTATTTTTATTAAATTTTAAAAAATAATCTAAGTTTGTTCCAAATTTTTCTTTTCTAAATTGGCCTGGGCATAAAATATTCAATTTGTTTTTTATATATTTTTTTTCTTTAATTTTTTGATTTTCTGAAAAAAAAGGTGTTGGAAATATCGCAATATTTGTACTTTTAAAAAAATCTTTATATCTTTTAAAATTTGTCTTAGTGTCTACTAGTAACGAACTCTTTTTAAATTTTTTTAATAATAAAAAGATTATGAAAAATGAGATGGTATTTCTAAGGAAACTATAATTATATCTACAGAACAAAATCAGTTTGGTATAATTATTTTTATTTATCTTGCTTATAATTAAAGATATAAGAAAATAATTACTAAATCCATCTATATAAACAATACCATTCTTCTTTGTTTCTTCGTTTATTTTATTAATAATATTTCTATTTTTATAAATATTTATTATTTTGGAAAATAAATTTGTTTTATTATTCTTAAATGTTCTATTAAGTTTTAATTTGCAATTAATTGAGTTATTTTCAGCAACATACATTTTGATAGTATAGTGTTTTGTTTTTTGAAATAGATTAAATACCTCCAAATATGAGTTTTCATGACCAGAATAATCTTCATATGAAGGTAAAAAACAATAAAAATTTGTTTTTTTCATAAGTTCTTGTATATAGATAACATTATGAAAATGCCATGCAAAGTGAAAACTAAATGATTTTTGATGACATCAAACACAACTTTAATTTGTTTATGGATAATTGGTCTCCTGAGGACGATTATGTAATTTATGGAGCAAGTAAGGATGCACCTAGATTAATTGAATCTATGGACCACCTTTTAAAAAACTACAAACTTAAGGTAACACATATTATTGATGATGATGAAAATTCAAAAATTTTATATAATTACCCAATTGGTTCAGTAAGTGAAGTATATAAATTTAATCAATCATCGTATGTACCAAAGAAATTTAAAAGAAAGAATGAAAAAAATGACATTCAAATAATTAAATTTGATGATTTTATGTCTGATGAAAATTTAAAAAATAAAAAAATTATAATTGCCTCAGACTATAATTATAAATTTTATAAAACATATCTAGAAACTAAAGGCTTTAAAGAAGATAGTGATTTTTGCAATTACAAAAAAATTGCTGCAATTTGGCCATTTAAACTTCAAAATATTATTCATTTATGGAGAACAGATGTTTTGTTAACTGAAAAGTGCACTTTAAACTGTACGTATTGCAATATGTATATGCCACATTATAATAAACAAAAACATAGAGACCTTAAAGAAATTAAATCAGACATAGATATTTTTTTTAAAAGAGTTGATTATGTAAGTGTATTTCATCTAATTGGGGGTGAGCCTCTTCTCTACCCATATGCTGCCGAAGTAATTGATCATGTGTCAAACAATTATAAAGAAAAGATAGGTTATTTTTTTCTTACTACTAATGGGACTATAACGCCAAAAGAAGCTGTACTTAATTCAATTAAGAAAAATAACCTTATAATTCATATGAGTGATTATACAGATCATATAAATTACGGTCGTAAATTTAACCAAACAAAGCTGGATTTTGACAAATATGATATTAAATATTTGGTAAGAAATGATACATCTTGGACAGATTTTGGAGACCCAAAAATAGAAAAATTTAAAGATATAGATGAGACCATTAAACATTTTGACAGCTGTTCTGCTCCGTTTAGAGGTCTTAATAACTCTAAATATTATTTCTGTCATTTAAATACAAGTGCTGTTTTATCAGAGATGCATGAAGACAATGAAAATAATTATATAGACCTAAATAATGATAAGTTTAATTCTGAAGAACTTTTAAAGCTAGATCTAGGGTTTCCAAAACTAGGTTATGTAACATTTTGTAAATACTGCTATGGATGCAATACAAAACTTGGTAAAAAAGTATCTCCGAAAGATCAGGGCTTAAGACATTAAAATGTCTTCGAAGATATATTTAGATTTTAAAGAAAAATTTTTAAGACTTAAGCACAGAAATATTATTCTTTATGGATTAAATAATATAAGTCAATCTATTTTAAGAAATAACAAAAATTTTAAATTATTAGGTGTTGAATATGATGAAACAATAGAAATTAAAAAAATAAAAAAAATAAAAATTAAAAATAATTTAAAATACAATCCCATAATTATAATCACTACCAAAAATGAAAGCGCAAAAATAATCTTTCTTGAATTAAAATCACGTTTTGAAAACAAGATAGAAATATTTTTTCTAGATGGGTCAAAAGAGCTTGCAAAAATTAATCAAATAAATTTAAATTATAACCGGCTTAATTTAGAAAAACTTGAAAAGGTAATTTTAAAATATGACATAGTTTCATTTGATTTATTTGATACTTTAATAAATAGAAATTGCAGTAAACCTAGAGATATAATACATTTTCTTGGTAAAGATAAGCACGTCAAGCAAATTAAAAAATTTTCTGAACTAAGATTAGTTACTCAATCTAATTTAGAGAAAAGTGGAAAATCATTTAATATTAAAGAGATATATAATATTTTAAACAAAAAACTAAAATTATCAAAAAAAAAAATAAATCAATTAATACAAAATGAAATTAATTTTGAGAAAAAATTTTCTACAATTAATAATGGTATTAAAAAAATATATGAATTATGTAAAATAAATAAAAAGATAATATATATTACATCTGATTTTCATTTTCCAAAAAAAGATTTGAAGGATATTTTAAATTTACACAAAATTACTGGATACAAAGAAATTATTTCTTCTTGTGACTATGGTTATTTCAAATCTGGAGGAAAACTTTTTAAAATTCTAAAAAAAAAAAATAAAAGTAAAAATATCATTCATATTGGGGACAACATTAAAGCAGATATTAATGCTTCGAAAAATGAGAGTATTAAACCATTTAGAATATACTCTCCTAGAGAAATTGTTATGAATTCCAATATTAGGGATATATTTGGAAATATTAAAAATGATAATGATAAGATCTGTGTAGGATTAATTCAAAACAAACTACAGAGTTATACTGAAAATAACCTGGAAATGACTAATAATTACAAGTCTTTTAAAATTTCCTTAGAAGATTTTGGTTATATATTTTTAGGTAATATAATTTTTGAATATCTTGAGTGGGTAAATAAAGAAGCAGAAAATAAAAAAATTCCTAATATTTTTTTTGCATCGCGTGAAGGATACTTTTTATCAAAAATTTATAAAAAAAATTTTGAAGTTAAAAACACAAATATTCTATATTTAAGGTCATCTAGATTTATAGCTGACAATATTTCCTACAAAAAAACTAGCGATATTTATAATAGCTTTAAAAACCATAGATATCATGGAACATTTAAAAATCTTCTTTTACACAGGTTTAATGTTAAAATTAACAAAAACGACAAGAATAAAAATTTGGAAATAAACACAAAAATTGATTTGAAAATTCTACCTAAATTTCTTAAAAATTATGAAACGATAATTTTGAATAATTCAAAAAATTGGAGGGAAAAATATACTAGATA
>Ga0209223_10006362_pt1 | contig 10173 bp, 8 predicted proteins | sample COG_06_FD_184750 | JGI IMG/M metagenome (GOLD analysis project Ga0209223, IMG submission 184750) | Pelagic Microbial community sample from North Sea - COGITO 998_met_06 (SPAdes) (version 2) | ecosystem: Environmental > Aquatic > Marine > Neritic zone/Coastal water | place: Helgoland, sampling...
CGAGCTGGATGCCGCCAAGGAGGAGTCCCGCCGTCTCGAGAGCCTGGCGATTGAGTACCGTGTGCTGTCACGCAAGGTCGAGGCGCAGCGCGATATTTTTGACCGCATCACTTCGCGCTTCAACGAGACCAGTGTCTCGCAACAAATCAACTCCACCACCATTCGTATCCTCGACCTCGCGGCGCTGCCGCGTGAGGCAGTGTGGCCAGATGTCAAAAAAATCGGCCTCGCCTCAGTATTACTGTTTGGCTTTGTGTTTGTCGGTCTACCGTTCGGTATCGAGTTGTTGGATAATCGCTTGCGTACCTTCGACGATATCGAGCGCTATGTCGGCAAGTCCATTCTCGGGGACATTCCGCAAAATAAAAATGACCAGGCCGAGGCGATGGCACAGCTCAGCGCGTCGGACGATGTCACCGAGCGCGAGTCCTTGGCGGCGATTTACGGTGCGCTGCGCCTCAGTCTCGGTACTTTCAGTAAGCCGCTCAGTTTGGTCGTTACTAGCTCGGTGCCGTCCGAGGGCAAATCGATCGTCGCTGCCAATTTGGCTGCGACTCTAGCCGGGCAAGGCTATAAGACGCTGGTGGTCGACTGCGACCTGCGCCGTCCCAGCCAGCACCGCTACCACAGCCTCGACAACCGCCTCGGCCTAATGGAGTGGCTGCGCAGTGATAGCCCGATCGCAGCGGATCTGATGGCCGATAGCCAACTCGGCATTCGTGCACTTGGTGAGTCGGGCAAGCATTTCCTACTCAGCTCTGGCGGCTCGACCACCCATGCCGGCAGCATCCTCGAGAATCCGCGCATGGATCAGCTGGTCTCGCGCCTCAAGCAGCAGTTTGATATTCTAATCTTCGATACCCCGCCGGTCGGGGTGTTCCACGATGCCGCCCTGGTCGGCGATTATGCCGACCACTGTGTGTTCGTCGCCCGTCAGAACGTCACTACCCGCCAGAAGACCCGCCACTCGGTCAATTTAATGGACCGCTCCCGCGCCAAGGTGCTCGGCGTGATTTTCAATGGAGTCACCAACCTGCGCGCCGCCGCTGGTGGCTCCGGTAGTTATGCCGGTAGCTACAGTGAGCGTTATCAGTATGGCTACGGCAAGGATGTGGGAAACTATCAGAAGGGATACGCCAAATAGTAGCCGCATCGCACTGAAACCAACTAGCAGGTGAGTAGTCAACGGCACCCGCGCGCCATGCTCAAGCTCTATAGCCAACGTTAACTTTCCTTAACTCTAAAAATCACCCCTTTAAACAGCGCACTATAAATCTTTATATTTTGCGTTTGACCCCTTTTGTCCCCTTTTTTAGCCCGAAAACATGGTAAATTGGACTGACCAGGCCTAAAAGTTCATTAACTACGTGCTATTCCGGAACGAAAACTATTATGAAAGTATCAATTATAATTCCAACTTTCAATTCTGCACCATATATTGGTGATGCTTTAGAAAGCATCAGGAAACAAAACTACTCCCATATTGAGGTTATTATTATAGATAACAAATCTGAGGACGAGACTCTAAAAATATGTAATACATACATAGGGCTTCTAGAAATAAAAATTTTCTCAGAAAGTGACAATGGACAACTAGACGCAGTGCGCAAGGGATTGAAAATTGCATCAGGAGACACCATCATGTGGCTCAATTCAGATGACTTTATCTTGCCGTCTTGTTTTACTAGAGCTTCTCGCTACATTGATGCTGGCTATGATTACGTTTATAGCGACGCGCTTTGGTGCGATGAAAAAGTTCATAAATGCGGTTACCAAAACCCTGTTAGATTTATCAATTTCTGGGAGTACTTTCGGGGCTACCGACAGATACAAGTAGAGTGTTTGATTTTCAAAAAATCAATCTTGGACACGAGCCGAGAAATTAATATCAATTACAGGCTTTACACAGATTTCAGTGTTTGGCTTGGCATAATCAAAAGAGGTAAAGGCATATGGATGCCGGAGCCCATGGGATGTTTTAGAATTAGAAGCGGACAGATTTCTGCTAGTTCAAATCAATTTAAGTCGGAAAAAGATCAAATAATACTCGAGCATTTAAACGATTTAAAGCTAAGTTCTAAGAATCTCGACATTGCCCTAAAAGGGCAGCGATTTAGCAGCCTCGCGTGTTCTTCTTACCAAAAAATAAAAAAACTAAATTCTCTACTACTTAGGCTATTATTTTTTGGGCTAAACCGAAGGAGATTAGCTAACATTATCCGAGAGAAATGGTTAAGTCCTGAATCTACATGTGGTGATTTTTCAAGTTACTTCATGATATTTGGACACAAATTCTACTATTAAAATATGAAAATTGGAATTTTAATCGTTTCGAGAAATAGATTTAAATCTCTTTCTACAACTATTGATTCCGCATTGAGCCAAAATGGGATTGATAGCATACTAGTAATTGACGACTGCTCTGACGATTTGAAGGGTTTCCATCAGCTTGCTGTTAAATATGAAAGCCAAATTTCACTTATTAGAAATCAATCAAATCTTGGCTTGATTGAATCACGCAATCTTGGGACACGTCTCTTAGATTGCGATATTGTATTGAATATTGACGATGACGCAGTGTTCTCGGATTTCGATTATTCTAGTGTTTTACGGGATAAGTTCTCAGACCGAAGAGTTGGAGCGTTAGCTTTACCATCAATAGATAATGATGACAAAGTATACAATTCAGTTCCAGAAAACAATAAGAACTATCGATCGAGCCAGTATCGAGGAACAGCTCATGCAATAAGAAAAGGGACATTCCAACAACTTGGCGGCTACAATACTGTCTTATTTCGCCAGCATGAAGAACTAGAATTTTCAATCAAGCTTTTCGCTAAAGATTTACTTGTTGCGACGGCAGTTTGTCCGCCAATAAGGCATTACCCTTCTTTGATTCGAGACCCAAAAATGATCAATATGCTCGATTACAGAAACAAGGTTGCCATATACTACAATTACTACTGCGAACCATTTAAGGCACTAGCTATAATTATTGTTTTAGGTAAATTCCTAATGAAGTCTAAGTCTGTTAAAGAGGCATTAGAATTGTTCAAAAATGGGATTGTTTGTGCAAAGGAAATGAACGGAACTATTCGATTAAACGCTAAAAAGAACATTGCTTTCTTAATTCTTCGCAAAATGGGTAAGTGCTCATATAAAGTAAACCAGTTTCCTGAGTAGATACAAATAAATTAGGCTTTGTATAATTACGACTATTTATTAAGCGCTGCGCTGTTGCTGCTGACTTTTGCTCTAGCGTTTAACCCTCGGAAACCAATTCATTGGTGTCTGTTTTTTTTAGTGTGCCCGCTGCCTGTAGCGCTACTGCAAAACAGCGGGAACAGCCTTATATACTGGTCCGATATTCTTTTTGTTCCCTTGCTTTACTCCCTAATCAAAGGGCGACTAGTATACTCCAAAAACGTCCTTATGATCATGGTCATTTACACATCGATCTATGGCATATTGCCACTTTTTAAAACACTAGCTTTCAGCGTCAGTACCTTTGAATTAAAACTATCTACTCTTAACCTATATCGAACACTGACCACTGCAACAGTGTTCCTCTATTTCTATTCATTTAATCTTAAAAAAGATGATGTGTATGAACTAATTAGAGGGTTTTCGGTATGGGCCTCATGCCTATGTGTGCTTATTTTAATACTGCATTTATCTGGTTTTAGCATAAACAGTTTTTATGAGTCCTTCGGATTCCATGGAACTACTAGAGCGATGTCATTTACCGGTTTTGGTTACTGGAGGACAACATTAGGTAATCTTTGTGCCGTGGCGATCTGGGGGTTCCTATTCACACACATGGCGCCTTTTAGCAAAAAACCAAGAATTCTTGTCAGCATAATAGGAGGGTTAGCCTGCATAATTACACTAATATTGGTAGGAGCGAAAACAGCTTTATTAAGCTTACTTGCTGTTAGCATTTTAAAGAGACGGTTAGCATTCTTGGCAGTATTCATCGGTATTGTAGCTTACTTTTTCCTAATCAACAACGCACTGTCTCTTGTTGACAAGGAAACTACATTAGGCAGTTATTTTCATTCTATCGGAATTATCGAAGGTAAAAAAGTGACGGTGGATAGCAGATTAGAAAAGTGGATGATCCTGCTTGATGAAATTGACGAAACGATTGAATATTTTGTCGGAACGCTGGATACAGGCAACGGCAAAGAGACCTACATGTTGCACGCTTACCATAACGAATATCTGATGATATTCTGCATGGGTGGGATAATAGGCGTTCTAGCGTTTTTATTAATGTTGGCTTTGATCTCGCAGTCACTCCTCAAGATTACGCCGAATTACGGCATTTGGGGTCTGGGTCTACTGATCATTTTCCTAGTTCATGGCATATCTAATTCATTCATTTCCCCAATCGCGCTTTTTTCATACCAAGCTAATACCTTTATGGCTTTTTATGGTATCTTAATTGGAAGTTATGCAAGTGAGAAACCTTAGTCTTTTACTCACATTCTGCAGTAGTATTAGAATTGCGAGTTTGGGATTTATGTTTCTTTTTTATGTGATGCTTTCAAGGTCGGTTGACCCTAAGTACTTGTCTGTGTCAACCATTACAGCGGCAATACTCCCCTTAATTGTAAAGCTTGTAGAACGCAATCAAGGATTTAATATCGTTAATCATTTGGCACCCAAGAGTATCAGCGAGGTAACTCATAGGATGCTATTCCAGATACTCAAAAGGCGACTAATTAGATTCTTAGTAGTCTTAATTCTGGTCGTATTGCTCTTCTCTATATTTAATAGAGCTTTCATTCTGGGAGTTGGACTAATCATTTTGTATCAAACAATGAACCCTTTTTGGTTTTTTCAAGCATTTGATAAACAAATACAATTGAATCTTACCCCTTCGCTCCACCCGCTGTTTTGTGTTGGTCTTTTTTTCTTACTTGGAAAACATAAAAGCAACTACGGTATAGATCTCATAATATCGGCGATTTCAGGTGTTCTCATTTTAGCCATCGCGTGGACAATGGTACTATACTCTACACGGAAAAATGAAGTCAGTCCCGGAGACACTGAATATCAGGAGAGCTATTCACTGCAATATATCGGATACTTAGATTATTTAGTTTCTTTTTTTCCATATGTCGTAACCTCGTATTTCATGACTCCATATACTTTAGGTGTATTGCGACCAATCCAAGCGATAATTCAGGGAGTTTCGGCAGCAATACTCCCGCTCCAGCTATTTTGCTACAGACAACTCGTTAAATTACCAGATATCAGTTTTCGGCGTAAAGTCTCTGGCTTCTTAATAATTACAGCGGGACTCTGCTCTGCACTCATACTGCCACTTCACAGATATTTTTTACTAGTTTTCGAGTTGGTAGGTATGCGGGATGCCCTACTGACTTCAGGCGTGTTTGCACTGCTGCTGAGTGCTAAATTGAATAGTTATAGCACTTGGGTTTTTGATGCCTATAATGCTTCTTGCAGCAAAAATGCAACATCAAGTATAATTAAAATTATCGGGCTCTTATTCTCTTTTTTAACTTCGGTAGCTTTTGTTGAAGATCCATTGTCCATGCTAATCTCTTTTTATTTTTGCTACAGCACTATTACATTTTTACTCAGTTTCTTTTTACTCCGAACACATCAAAATACGAGGACTTCATTGAAGATCCAGTTAATCAAATAGAGCGCCTAGAGCAATTCTGTACTGTCTCCTTTGTTGAAACAAAGGACGTGATTCAGAATCGAAAAACAATTTGCCCTTTAAAGAGGATGACATTTAGAGGGAACCGTATTTTAGCCAAGGACGAGGTTGTTTTCGATCCTAAGAAGTCAAAGCGTGATGGTGTCTATAATTCAAAGTGGTTTTGGTTCTTACTTGGTTGGCCATCGATGCTGTGGGGCTATCGTTTTAAAAAATGAGCGAAGTCTGATTTATCTCTGAACTCTATGACCCTGAGCAAAATGCGACAGGGTTCTTTTCACACGAGAAATATAAAGGGGCGGGCTAGAAGTAGTTGTGCTTGATGCCACAAACCATACAACGCGACTGTTTTATCAGTATTTACATTTCCCTTTTCTCTTTCGTCATTCCCTAAATGAAGCCTCAATCCTTACGAATCATTTCCGAATTATATTACCAGAAGAGACCTCGACGGGGTATTTTGTCACGGAGATCGCTTAAGATCTGGCGGAAAGTGGCAATTATGAGGTGTTGGTCTTATGTGCCCAGCCGAGCTATACCCAGAAAGGGCTCAGGGCCCCTGGGCGGGAGGTCCACAATGGAGTGTCTGTCCAAACCTTCCGTCGCTTGAAGCGTGAGTTTTTCATGATGGCTTTTAAAGCAAATTCCCTTAACTAGTAAAGGTATGATTCCAGTTCTAATAATTGGGTTTAACCGACCTGACAAAACTAAAAAAGTATTTGAGATAGTGTGCGCAAACGCTCCTCCTTGCCTTTATTTTTCTTTAGATGGGCCCCGCAAGGGGAATGCAAGGGATGACTTGGCTCATCGTGAATTATTAAGAATTTTCCAATATTATAAAGATAAGTATGAAAACATCAATTTCTACTTAAACATTCATGATAAGAATATGGGTTGTAGAATAGCTGTTCCGTCGGCCATTAATTGGTTTTTTAAAGACGAGGAGTATGGTGTGATTCTAGAAGACGATATTTTACCTAATAGTAGTTTTTTTAGGTTCATGGAGGAGATGCTTATTCTTTATTCTAATGATGAAAATGTATACCAAGTGAATGGATATGTTCTGACTGAAAATGGAGATAGCAGCAAATACTGGAAATCTAAGGTGTTTCACTGTTGGGGTTGGGGGACTTGGAAAGGCGCATGGTCAAACTATTCGGATTCTATGAGCCTTTTGGAAAGCAATAGAACGAATGTTTTAGATTCGATTTCTAAGGATAAAAGAATTAGGATTTTTTTTAGCGCTTTACTCGATTCTACTCGCCAAGGCAAAAATTCAAGTTGGTTCTTCAGGTGGATTCTAGCAGCCCACATGTCCAACGGTTATTGCATATGCCCACAAGTTAGCTTAGTAGAAAATATTGGTATCGATTCAACTGCAACGCATAGCAGTAAAGAGTTCCATTTAGCAAATCATGCTTCCGATGATATGATTTGGCCTATTCATGAATGTGATAATGGGCTAGATCTGGATCATTATTTTTTCACCAATTTCTATAGACTTAATAATAATATAAGATTTGCTAGGGTTTTAATTCAGCGATATATCCCGAATTATATGTTCTGGTTTATTAGAAATATTTTGAGATGAGTGTTCCCCATTATCCCGATCGTCCTATTCCATTTTATCTCATTCGCTTGCGGGATTTCTTGAGATGGTTAAGAGTAAAAAAGATTAAGCGCTTTTCATTATCGAAGTTTATGATTGGTAATGGATCTCGTTTTGGACCTCGTCTCAGGAATTACAGTCCCTCTTTTTTGGTTATCGGCAATGATGTTTCGATCGGATCGGACTTTCGAGCGGAGGTGAACTTAACAATATCAGATGATGTCTTAATTTCTTCCCATGTCTCATTTATAGGGAATGATCATGATGTTTTTGACAGAAATAAGACCGTTAAAACCTGCGCGCGTTTACCTGAAAATACTACGAACGTTTGCTCTAACGTTTTCATTGGTTATGGAGCTACTATAATAGGTAGTGTTTCCATTGCCGAGGGGTGCGTCATTGGTGCCCATGCGGTAATAACGAAAGATACAGAACCATATAAGGTTTATGTTGGTATTCCTGCCCGTGCAATTAGAGACCGCATTTGAAATACGCTTGTGAGCGAAAACCTTTCACTTAAGCCGAACGTCAACATTAACTTCACATTACAATTACAGATCGGTGAGCACACGCGGGTCTGCGAAAAAGTCTTTATTCTGAACTTTAATATAGTGTCTATCGGCTCGCATTGCTGCATTTCACAGCGAGCTTTCCTGTGCACCAGCAATCACGATTTTAGAGATCCATCCATGCCCTTTAGTAATGCGCCGATCACAATTAAAGACGGGGCGTGGGTGGGTGCGCAAAGTTTTGTGGCGCCGGGTGTCACGATTGGGATGGACTGTGTGATCACTGCGGGCTCAGTGGTGTTAGCAGACATGCCGGATAATATGATTTGTTCGGGCAATCCTTGTCGCCCAATCAAGCCGCGCTGGAAATAAGCAGTTGAAAATCTTCTTCCACGATTTCGGAGCCTATCCGTTTTTCTTTCCCTTGACGGAGCAGCTGGCTGAGCGCGGGCATTCTGTGACGCATGCTTATGTCAATATCCTGGCGGTTGAACCCCGCATTTTTTCCGATTAAACAACAAATACACCAATTATGCTCAAAAAAAAATATCAAAATAAATCCTATCGTTTAGTCTCGGAATTCCCAGGCTGGTGTAAAGCTAATGAGTTTTTACGTCAAAATATAGAGAAGTATAAGCCAAAAACTATTCTTGAGATCGGCTCTGGAGCAAATCCAACATTAGAATCATGCCAACTTTCTGAGTATGGTATCGAATACACTACTAATGACATTGACCCGATTGAGCTAGAGAAAGCAAACGAGTGTTATGAAACGCTTCTTTGTGATTTTTCTGCTTCATCTTTGCCTAATGAGTTGCACGGCAAATACGATTTAATTTTTAGCAGGATGGTAAACGAGCATATCAAAGACGGAAATGCCTATTACAAAAATATCCACTCAGCACTAAAGCCGAATGGGATAACTATCCATTGTTTCTCCACCCTCTATACAACACCGTTTGTCGTAAATCGATACACCCCAGACTTTTTTGGAGATTTTTTACTAAAGGTTTTCGCTCCTAGAAACGACCCCAATCATGGAAAGTTCAAAGCATATTACTCTTGGAGTAGGGGGCCTACCGACAAAATGTACAAAAACTTCAGTGCACTAGGTTTTTCAGTTGAAGAGTATGTAGGCTTTTACGGACATAATTATTATAAAAAGAGATTACCATTTCTAGACGCTTTAGAACTAGCAAAGTCAAAATTCTTAAAAGATCATTGGAACAACCCTTATTTGACTTCGTATGCATATGTGATTTTGAAGAAACAAGCTCAGTGACCTTGTTGATTGAAAAAAATCCCTATAAACCAAGATACAACCTCGAAAGAGCCTAAGTTTTATAAAAATCTTCTTCCACGATTTCGGAGCCTATCCGTTTTTCTTTCCCTTGACGGAGCAGCTCGCTGAGCGCGGGCATTCTGTGACGCATGCGTATGTCAATATTCTCTCGATTGAGCGGAATGCGGTCGTCAACGATCTGACTCGGAATCATCGCCGTATGCCGCTGCGCATGCCCGGCGATTACCACCGGATTAAATACTCCTTCCCCAAACGTTTTCGCATGGAGTGGGCGTACGCTCGTCAGCTGCGCTCTGTCGTGGCGGCGGAGCAGCCGGATCTCATTATCTCGGCCAATGCGCCGACCCATGTTCAAGCTGAGTTGCAGGCGGCCGCAGGCGCGGTCGGCGCGCAATTCATCTACTGGGTGCAGGATTTCTATAGCGAAGCGGTGCGTTGCCTGTTGCAGCAAAAGTTTGGCCTAGCGGGGCAAGTGATTGGTTCGCTCTTTCGACAATGGGAACGCCGCCAGTTACTGCGCAGTGATGGCGTCTTGGTCATTACCGATGCGTTTCGTGAACCTTTACTGCAATGGGGGGTGCCTGAAACAAAGATTGAAACCTTAGAAAACTGGGCGCCGATCAAATCCTTACCGGTGCTCGCTCAGGAAAATAATTGGTCGCTGGAGCAAGGTTTAGACGGCAAGTTTTGCTTTCTGTATTCAGGCTCGATGGGGCTCAAGCACAACCCGGACCTGCTACTGAGTCTGGCGGAAAAATATCGGCACGACACGGATGTGAAAGTCGTGGTCGTGGCGGAAGGCAGTGGTGCGGATTTTCTGCAAGAGAAAGCGAACGCCTCTGCGCTGCAAGAGACACTCATTGTCTTGCCAATGCAGCCGGCGGAGCGAGTGCCTGAGGTGCTGGCTACGGCAAGCGTTTTAATTGCGACTCTCGAGCCTGAAGCCAGTCATATTTGCGTGCCATCCAAAGTACTCACGTACCTGTGTGCACAGCGACCACTCTTGCTATCAATTGCAGGCGAGAATTTGGCGGCTCAAACTGTGAACCGTGAGGGC
>Ga0209223_10006364_pt1 | contig 10172 bp, 6 predicted proteins | sample COG_06_FD_184750 | JGI IMG/M metagenome (GOLD analysis project Ga0209223, IMG submission 184750) | Pelagic Microbial community sample from North Sea - COGITO 998_met_06 (SPAdes) (version 2) | ecosystem: Environmental > Aquatic > Marine > Neritic zone/Coastal water | place: Helgoland, sampling...
ATTCGACATACCTAAACTGATGCCAAACATTGAATTTGATTTTGCATTTATTGATGCCTGCCATGAACACCCTTGGCCGACCTTGGATATGATAGCATTGCTTCCGCACATGACAGAAAATTCGCTAATAGCCCACCATGATCTAAACTTGTATAAGTGCAAACGCTGCATGGATGATTTGGGTCCAAAGTTTATTTTTGACCAGTTTGATCATTCTGAAAAAGATATATTGGAAGGTAAAAACCCCAATATCTATTCAATCAAAATTTCTGGTGATTACAAAAGGTATGCATCTAAATTGATAAACTCATTAAATTTACCATGGTCGCTTAGGTCTAGACCGCCAGCCAAATTAATGTTTCAAATAGGACACTACATTGAAAAATACTGGTCTGATACAGAATTATATCATTGGTATTGCTTTTCTTTAGAACGATATTACTGACAGCAGCACAATAAATAAGAACAAAATAGCTTTATTTGGTGCTAGTCGACTTGGTTTACAAGCGATGTGCGAATTATCGGATAGCCATGAAATAATTGCATTCATTGATAACTCCGATACAAAAATTGGAACTAAACAAAATGGAATTCCAATTGTATCTCCGAAAGACATTCCATCTTTAGGCATAAAACAATTATACATAACCAGTTGTTACAATAAAGATATACATGCACAACTCAGGGTGATGAATATCTCCCCAAAAATTCAAATTATAGATTATAATGTTAGGGTGAATCAAATAATTAGTAATTTTAGTAAATTAGAATTACCCAAAAGCCATATGGAATTTGCAAAATTGATGGCAGACTTACGACATGATAACATATCACAGTCCATGCAAATTGATAGAATATCTATGTTACATCCTGAAGCACTTGATGTTATAATGTTTTTTGCATCTAAAGTAGCCGGTGGTATTTTAGAAATTGGAACATACATAGGTGCTGCAAGTATTGCATTAGGGTACGCGAAAAAGCACCTTAATAAAAATATCTCTCAATTCACTTCCATAGAAGTTGGAGGGAAACATTTAAACCATCCACATATTCCCTCTAAAGACATACTTCAAGATTTCGAGAAAAACACAAAGAACTATGAAGTTAGAGATTCGATAGACCTAGTCATCGGGAAATCAAGCGATGCCAAAGTAAAACAAGAAATTGCTTCAAAATTCAAAGAGAGTTCAATCAAACTTTTAATCATCGATTCTGACGGAGGTATTGATGATGTAATGCAATCTTTTTTTAAATTTTTAAGTGAAGATTGCTATTTAATATTAGATGATTATGCGGTTAGAAATAACGATAAGTCAAAGCGAGTAACAAAACTATTGGATAATTGGTCTAGATCAGGGTGTGTAAAACCGTTCGGAGTAGCAGGCTACGGAACATGGGTGGGGCAGATAAATCACAGCAATATGAAAAATTCGATTAAGTCTGGATTAATTTGAAAAAAATCAAAATTCTTTTGTTCGGTGCAAGTGAGGCTGGTGTAAAAGCAATTAATAATACCTCGTCGAAAGTAGAGGTCATTGGATTTCTGGATAACAATCCGCAAAAGTGGAATACCACATTAAACCACAAAAATGTCTATTCTTTAAATGATCTTAATAAGCTAGACTATGACTTCATTGTAATAACTAGCATGTATGTTTCTCAGATCTATGAACAGCTTTCTAACCTGAAAATTGATCCGGAAAAAATTTTAACCGGAATCGATGAAAAACCAAATGAAGAACCGTTTCCTTGGGATGCGGTTTTTTTTATTATCTCTGGTTTAATCGTGCTTCCAGTCATTCTGACATTGATCCTTTAGTTATGTGCGGAATCGCTGGTATTTTTAACTGTAATTATAAGTTCAATCGAGAGGAGTTGAAACAAAGCCTGATCGAAATGACCGATCAAGTAATCCATCGTGGACCTGATGACTATGGTTATTGGATCTCAAATGACTTACGGTGCGGTCTTGGTCATCGTCGCTTGAGCATTATTGACCTATCATATAACGGAAAGCAGCCGATGAAAAATGACAGGTATGTCATTACCTTCAATGGTGAGATTTACAACTACAAGGATTTAAAGCGTGAACTCCAGCAACTAGGAGTTGAATTCAAAACACAAACGGACACAGAGGTTTTACTTGAAGCATATACTCGGTGGGGAAAAGATTGTTTAATCAAATTCGATGGCATGTTTGCTTTTGCCATTTATGACAAGCAGCTAAAACAATTATTTCTAGCTCGCGATGCTTTTGGCGAAAAACCTCTTTATTACTCATATTTAAATGGAAGTATCGTCTTTGGCTCGGAACTTAAACAAATTTCAGGACTTCCTCATTTCAACTCTTCCACTGACGCTAATTTGATAGCTGAGTACCTTTGCCTGCAATACATCGATCAAGACAGAACTATTTTTAAGAATGCCTACAAACTTAAACCAGGCCACTATATTGAATTCAAATCGGATGCCCCAAAGGAGCAAATTCAATTCTTCAGCTTTGAACCGAAGGATAATGAAGCAGAACCAGTATTGATCAATGATCTCGCAGATGAACTGGAAGATCTATTAATAAAATCCCTTAAGCGGAGACTGATTGCAGATGTGCCTTTAGGTGCCTTTCTCTCTGGAGGAGTAGACTCTTCCCTTGTGGTTGCCCTAATCACAAAAAAACTGAATATTCCAGTTAAAACCTTCTCAATTGGCTTCGAAAATAGTGACAAAAGCGAACACATGTATGCTAGACAAATGGCTTCTCACTTCAGCACAGAGCACTACGAGAAACTTTTGCCAACCAATGACCTTCCAGAAGTATCTAAAATCGGTTCTTTTATTGATGACTTAAATGCAGATACCTCTTTGTTACCTACATACAAGCTCTGTGAATTTGCCAAGAAAAATGTAACAGTAGCGATTTCTGGAGACGGAGCTGATGAACTGTTCGGGGGGTACAGTCGGTATCAAAGAGCACTCACTGAATCAAGGTCAAATCCGCTTGAAATCGGGAAAAAATATTACTCCAAAGAAATCCTCATTTTTAATGAAAATGAAGCGATTCATGCACTCGATTATCCTAGTGACGATTTCAAGAATCACTTGCAAGAGCTTAGAAAAGAATTAGTGACAAACTCCATATATAGTGCAGTACGCAAAACGGATACTGATCACTACATGCCTGGTGCCGTCTTGGCCAAAGTGGATAGAATGAGTATGGCTCATGCACTGGAAGTGAGAACTCCCTTTTTGAATGTTGAGATTAGTCGTTTTTGTGAGAAATTGCCCAATTCGATGCTTTTCGATAGTTCTCGCGGAAAAATATTACTGAAGCACCTAGCCTCCAGATACATTCCAAAAAATTGTTTAGAAAGAAGCAAATCTGGTTTTGGAGCGCAAATCAATGAGGAGGCTCGAAAAAAATTGTTAATGGAAACCCAGGAATTTTTTAAGGATCAAGAAACAAACTTGATACTTAAGAGTATCTTCAAGTCTTCCTTTCTTGAAAATGCAGGATTGAAAAAATTAGGATATAAGAATTTGTGGGCGTTGAATTTGCTATTCAGTTATATCAAACACAACCCATTTCACTTTCCAATTTTGGTTCAGAGTGAACTCCAAATAGAAATATTACAATATTGCATTCAATCACAAAATTCAAAAGTAATCATAACTAATGACTATGCACCAGATTGGTATTCCCAAATACCAAGTATTTCAGATATATTTTGCCTAGGTCATAGTGGTCACATAGATCCCAAAATACACACAGTCGACCTTTCCTTTTTTAATGGAAGTAGCCAATTGGAATCAGCATTGAATCAATATAATATCCAAAAGGCTTCTCTTATTCTTTTATGTCCTCTGCCCTATCAGATTTCAATTTTATCTACGCATTTAGTTTCTGAAGTTGAGGAAATTATGATCGTTGAAAGCAATAAATTATGTAAGTGGAAGGAGGAAAAACAGACAGGCAAAGGCAAAGGAGCTATTCATATTAATCCTCATAAACGAAAAGCAAATCATGCATTGCTATTCGATCATCAAAAACAGGAACTGAAATCATTTGGCAATAAATGGACTCAACTAAAAAAAGCATTCAGACACGACTTCTCGATCAATTTAAGTCAAAAAGAAAAACGGGAGAATTTGTTTTTCTGTAAATATACTCTGTTTCGTAAAGATACACCCCAAAGAAGTATTCGGCTCATATATGAGCTTTACCTTCACAGTAGGTTTAAAAAATCTGAACATAGATGGTTTAAACAACTATTTTCCGAGATCAACGCATCTAAAAAACACAAAGTATCTTCCACGCCAAAAAAGGTTCTCCTCGTTATCGACACACTCGTAATGGGAGGAGCAGAACGACAAATCATTAACCTAGCAAAATACCTCAAAAGAGCAAAATTAGATGTCAAAATCGCAACTACATTAAATCATACTTCACCCTGCAAATCCTATCTGCAAAAGTTAGCTAATGAAGGTATTGCACACATCAATCCGGATTACAGTGGACTCAGTATTAATACTCAGATTAAGGACACAAAACAAATTGCTTTAATGGCACAAATGCCAAAATTCCTTAAGCATAAAGTTTGGTTTCTATATCAAGTCCTGAATTCATTTAAACCCGATGTAGTTCATTCCTTCTTGGATTACTCAAATATTGTTACCGCCTATGCATGCTTTATAAGTGGTCACCCTCGAGTCCTAATATCTTTCAGAAACCAAAACCCACAAAATCTTAATTTGGGAAAAAGCTGGTATAAAAAGTACTATAAGAGAATTGCACCAGTTGACTCAATCCAACTAACGGCTAATTCCGTCTCCGGAGCAAAAGACTATAGAAAATGGTTGAACTTATCATCCAAAGATATCCACATCACCCAAAATCTGTTCGACTTTGAAGATTGCAACTTTGAATCTGAAGAAATCGGTAAGATCAGAAAAGATTTAAATATGGATTTGGATCAGAAAGTGGTGGGAGGTGTATTCCGAATGACTCCTCAAAAGGAACCTATTGATTTTGTAAAAGTAATCAATAAAGTAGTCCTTCGAATACCTAACCTCAAAGTAATTCTAGTTGGTTCAGGTATATTAAAAATTAAAGTTCAACAAAAAATAAAAACTCTGGGTCTTGAAAGTCACTTTATATTCTTGGATCAACATCCAAATATTTTGGCATTATATTCTATCATGGATATGTTTCTACTTACTTCCTCGTATGAAGGAACTCCCAATGTGCTAGTTGAGGCAATGGCAAATAGTACGCCCGTTGTCTCAACAGATGTGGGGGGGGTCCCTGAGTTAGTTAAGCACGGACACAACGGTCTACTTGCTAAACCTCATGATATTGAGACCCTTGCATCACATTGTATTAAATTATTAAATTCAAAGGAATTAAGAGAAAAGTTCTCTAGTGCTGGTCGTCGACTTGTTGAAGATGAGTATGCTCCAGAAAAACGAATCGACGAGTTACTTGCCTTGTATGGCAAAAATTAGGGTTTTACACATTCTTCCCAAAATAACTTCTGGTGGGGGAAGTCATTCGCCACTAAATGTAGTTTCTAACTCAAATAAAAAAGAAGATTTTAACCACATCTTTCTCTCCCTGGAAAAAGGAACCGATGACATTTTAGATAAATTTATTTCGAAGGGATTTGAGGTAATAGATAATCCAACTGAAGAACATCTTTATAAAGAAATTGAACGAGCAGACATTGTACAAATTGAATGGTGGAATTCACCAATTACTTGTAATTTTCTTTCCAAAAAACTCCCAGCCAACCGTCTTTTGGTATGGTCACATGTAACTGGCAATATACCTCCTCACATAATCACACCTCAACTAATTCAAGTTTCTGATCATCTTTGTGTTTGCACACCCCACTCACTAGAAATTCCTTACTTAAAGAACAGGGAAAACATCAGTTTTATTCATAGTCCGGCAGATTTTAATCGACTAACGGGATTTCAAAAAAGAAAACACAAGGGATTTAGTATTGGGTATATCGGAACGATTGATTACTCAAAATTGCCTAAGAAGTTTATTTCACTTTGTGATAAAATATCCATCCCCAACGCCCACTTCATCGTTTGTGGAAATGGACGCTCTTTAGCAGATATTAAGAAGCTTGCTTCTGCTAGCACTCATACCTTTGAGTTTCCTGGTCATGTCGGAAATATCAAAGATTATTTGGAACAAATGGATGTGTACGGTTACCCTCTTAACAAAAAAACATTTGCCGCCGCAGAACAAAATTTACAGGAAGCAATGTGGGTGGGTTTACCTATTGTCACAAACCCATATGGTGGAGTACAGCATCTCATAAAGCATAACAAAACCGGTCTCTTGGTTGAAAGTAATCAAGACTACATCAGTGTAATCGAATATCTCCACAAACATCCTGAAGAAAGAGAACGACTGGGTAAGAACGCTGCAGCTCATGCACGCAAGCACTTTACTCCGGAAATTTCCGCCGACAAGTTTGAGAATCTTTACAAAAGGATGATGAAAAGTCCTAAGACATCCAAAGAACCAATTTACAGATTAAGTGCAGAGTCTCATTCAATAGGTGCCAAACTGCTTATCGAATCCATCGAAGATTTCGGTAAAGCCCTTCGCTTATCGATGAAAAATACCCTCGACTCGGATGTGCTTCGGGCAGATCAAGAAATAGCCAAGTCTGAAGACCTTTTTCACCAAGGTTGCATCGTTCAGTTTCTTCATGCCTACCCTACCGACCCTTGGCTTAATTTTTGGAATGGATTGATCGAGTATGAAAGACAAAACTTTTCTGATGCTTACGATTCATGGTTACAATCCGTAAGATACGATATAGATTGTGAACGAGTTTTCTGCTACCTTGCCCATGTAGCAGATTGTGAGGTTGATGAAGAGATTCGATCAAAATTATTAGATTTAAGGCATACTTTAGATTCAAGAATTCCTCCAAATCAGGAAGGTACTTTAACTACATGGACAAAGCTTAAGCCTATTTCCGAATTCAGAATTAGAAGTGAGTGTAAAAATGATTTAGCGAGAATCCTGAAATCAAAGCCTAGAATTATTTCTCCGGAACTCTCCCTCCCCGAACAAATTGAGCACGCTCTAGAAAAGACTGGAAATAGACCTATTTTTCTCTGGGGTGCTGGAGTTACAGGACAAAAAGTGAAGAAAGCTTTGGACGCTCTTAAAATCTTACCCCAAGCATTCTTAGACCAATCTTCAGAAATCGATCAAAAAGTTCTTGGATTACCTGTTATAAAACCTGACAGTCTGGAGGATGAACATTCCGCTTTTGTATTAATTTGCACCATGCATTACCGTCAAGTTTGGGAAAGCCTGGAACAGCTTGGCTTAAAACCAACGAAAGACTTTCTTGCTCTACACGTCCCATAGTATGCCTCCGCAAGACACGGATGCCTCCAAGGGGCTGCTTTACCGCCTCTGGGACTCTCTTTCAATCGAGGGTCATGAGACCGACTCTTTCGGAGAATACGACAACGGGCTTGTCCTTGGCACCGGAAGCGCAAACAGCATCCGCGAGCTCATTGATGTCCTCAGGCAAACCTCCCAAGACTCTCGCTTGGCAGTGCTTGCGTGCGAGCACTTGATTGATGAACTCTTAGAAAAGAAGTTCGATTCCCTTGACCTGATCAAATACCCCGAGGACGGACTTTTGAAATGGACCTCCAATCCGAGCTGGTGGCAGGAAGTATTTGAGAAAAAGTTCGACTCGATTTTCTTTCTCATCAACCAGAAAAGTTTGTTGGCGGTTGAAAACATTCTGGAAATTTTAATTTTTGCAGAGACCGAGGCGACGATCCGCTTCATCGACCATGATGGGATTGTTTACTTATTATCACCGAGTGAGTGCTCCGCGGCACTTAACTCAATCTTAGAAATCGATGAATGGACCGGAAAAGAATTCCCCCCAAGCTACACGAAGACTCAATCAACAGAAAGGCCACATCTACTTTTTGATTGCCGAGTATTAGGGGAAAAGGCTCAAACCGGTATTAACCGCTACGCGAATGAGTTGATCAAAACCATGCCTTCCCTGCTTGCCGACACAAACATTAGTGCCATTGGCTGTAGCGAAGCGTACGTCCCCGAGGGCGTGACCAAGATACCCCTATCTCTTCCGCTCAATGACCCTTGGCGAGCCGGAAAACTTTTGGGATTTAGTAGTGCATTGGAGCAATCAGATTTAATATTCAGCCCTTATTATCCAGTTCCCGAGAAAAGAAATGGAAAAGCTGTCCTTACGATTCATGACCTTATACCACTTGTTCATCCTGAATGGTTTGCTAACCCTGCAACGATAAGATTTTTTGAGCAGGATCTTAAGGAAAGTGCAAGGTGTGCAGACAAAATCATATCCGACTCTTTTTGTACGAAAAAAGACATAATTAAATTTTACGAAATTGATGAGGAAAAGATTGAGGTTATTCATTTAGCCCCTAGTTCAGTTTTTAAACAAAAAACACATACGAATTATCCAGAATCTAACAATTGTCCGAATATACCGGAAGACAGACCTTACTTTTTATCGGTAGCAACGCTAGAACCACGCAAGAATTTAGTCAGAACAATTAAGGCATTCGAACTTTTCAGAGATCGGGAAGAAATAATAAAACCATCACTTATCTTGGTCGGACAAACCGGGTGGAAGAATGAGGAATTGCTCGAAACCTTCAATAACTCAAAGTACAAAGACTCAATAATTTTTACTGGATATTTGAAAGATGAACACTTAATTGCAGTTTACCAGCAAGCCCTTGCATTTATTTACCCTTCTCTGTACGAGGGTTTTGGGTTGCCCGTTTTGGAGGCAATGGCTTGTGGAATACCTGTTATAACTTCAAACAACAGTTCATTGGCAGAAATTGCTAAAGATGCTGCCTTATGCTGCAACCCCTACTCGATAGAAGAAATTGCTTCATCGATGGAAGCGATATCTGAAAGTCAAGCCCTTCGAAATGAAATCGTTACTGTGGGAATAAAAAAAGCCAATGAATTTTCTTGGGAAAAAACTGCAAAAGAAACTGCAAAAGTTTTGCTATCCTGCCTAAATTGAAAAACTTCACTATATTAACCGATTATCATCGGGGCAGTTATGAAATTATAGGTAATCTTTTCCAAAACACTTTACAGCAACTTGGAGAGGTCAGGAATTTACCGACTCCTGTGAGTCTTAAAGAAAGAAGAGATCTTGCTTTGGGATTAAAAGGAGGAATTGTTTTTCACAACACACTTGGCGATCAGTTCATTCCTACTAAGGATTCCTACAATATTGCAATGCCTCTGCACGAGTGGAGTGAATATCCAAAAGAATGGATTAAACTATTGAATCAATTTGATGAGGTTTGGACAACGACCGATCATATCCTGCAAGTACTTATAAGAGGTGGCTTAACTGCACCTGTTTTTAAACTTCCTCCTGCTTTGGATTCTGAAGATATTCCCGAAAAAAAGAATTGGAACATTTCAGAAAAACCGAAGTTTTATTTTATAGGCGAACCACATTTCAGGAAGGGGCATCACCTTTTAATGCAAGGGTTCATGAAGGCATTCCCCGAAGCAGGGAGTGCATTACTTACAATCAAAACCTCCCCTTCTTGTGATTGGGATAGTCCACGGAATGATGTCATATTAATTAAAGAAAAATGGTCACGAGAAAAGCTTCTGAAGGAATATACAAAGCACGATTGTTTCATTTCCGCAAGTCTGGCAGAGGGTCTTGGATTGCCAATTGCAGAGGCTATTATGGCTGAGTTACCGATATGCACAAATTTTTGGGGTGGGCATAAATCTCTTTTAACTAGAAATGGATTCATTGAGATTCCGCACGAGGAAATCATACAACCATTCACCAGTGATCCTGCTTTTTATGCTGAAGATCAAAGGTGTGCTTATTCTTCGCCCTCGAATATTAGCAAATCATTAGAAAAATTTATCAAAACAAAAGAATCGGACCGTGAGGAAATGGTTAAGGCGGCAAAAAAATTCTTTCTTCAAAATTATGGTTCAAAAGTAACTCTTCGGAATATTAAGACACGGCTCGAGGAAATAAAATTATCGAAAATGCTATAATTCGTTTGCGTTTTCGCACTTTAGGAAAGTATTAGGATTTATAAATGAGTAGTAAAACTGATAGTAAAGCATCATC
>Ga0209223_10006367_pt1 | contig 10170 bp, 6 predicted proteins | sample COG_06_FD_184750 | JGI IMG/M metagenome (GOLD analysis project Ga0209223, IMG submission 184750) | Pelagic Microbial community sample from North Sea - COGITO 998_met_06 (SPAdes) (version 2) | ecosystem: Environmental > Aquatic > Marine > Neritic zone/Coastal water | place: Helgoland, sampling...
AGGCATAGGAACCCGGATCGATATTATTCAACGTGACCTTTAATACATCACCGGCTACTGCACCCTCGATATAGACTGGCCCAGTAATGGGATGAACTCGGCCAAATTCATTCGCGAGGGTATCCGGCTCTGAGGTCTGAGCCGCGGCAGCACCGAGCACGTCACGGGCGTCTCTGGCCCTAAACAAAATGGTTTGCCCCGGTTTGGCTCGTGCTGCCATGGGAATGTCTGGATGCAAACGATTGACACAACCCGGGTCTTCAATGCAATCCACCCCATTGCCACCCACGATGACGATGTCGTCGGCGGGGCTCACGTCGCTAGATAACAATGCACTGATTATGAATGCAAAAAAACTCGGCAAGGGTGATTTAATCATCGCAAAAATCCTTTCGATAAATAATAAATGAGCGTTCAGTAACAATACAGCACTAGAAACGTCTCTGCATCTGACTACGCTTCAAAGTTGATAAGTTGTCAGTGCCTCCTCACTCCTTAAAAATGGAGTGCTTAGAAGAAATGAAAAGTCCCTATATCAAGAATTAGTTATTGATAAGAATAAATTGACTTCCCATTGTTGATTGTTTCGAGAACCTTTATGTCCTTTATAAACTGAGGCTCTACCCGCAAAGGGTCAGCGTCGAGCAGCACCATATCAGCTTGCTTGCCAACCTCCAGAGAACCCTTAGTCGCTTCCTCAAAGTGTTGATATGCCGCCCAGATAGTCATAGCCTTTAGCCCGTCAAGCGGTTTCAATCTATGCTCTTCCCCTAACACCATTCCGGATCTGGTGGTTCTGTTCACTGCACTATCGAGGATTCTCATCGAATTAGGGAAAGTTACAGGTGCATCCGAGTGAACTGTAAATTTTATCCCTTCATTAACAAACCAACCAGTAGGTGAAATGTTCTGGGCCCGTTCAGATCCCACCACAGAATCATGATGCCAGTCTCCCCAATAGAACGTGTGCATGGGATACAATGCAGGAAATACACCTAAGTCTTGTAACCTTTCAATTTGATCATGCCGCGTGAATTGGCCATGTATCATAACTGTTCGATGATCTCTCCCAACAATCATTGGGTTGAGCTTTTCAAGAAGCCTAATCAACTGATCAATTGCTGCATCACCATTCGTATGAACAAGCAATTGCCACTGATTTTCAAATGCCAATTGCATCCAATCGAGTGCTTGCTCATCAGTAAAAGCGGGATACCCCGAATAGTCTTTAGACTGCCCATCGGGCGCTTCAAGATATGGCTGCGTAAACCAGGCTGTTTTACCCTGCGGTGAACCATCAAAAGTTAGTTTTACACCGCCAATTCGAAAGCCTGAAGTGTATTCGCTAGACACAAGTCCGCTATTGAGAATCGCTTCCGCACCTATAGCTGCTATATCCGGATAAGAAATAATATCAACGTCAAACCCATTAGTAACAGCAATCCTCGGCAGAGTCTGGAGGGTAGCTAGATCTGTCTTGCCCTCTTGGACAGTAGTAAACCCATTAGAGATAAAACTGTACTCACCTGCCTTGTATAAACTCAATAAATCACTTTCTGTAAACGCAGGAATCATTCTATAGAAAATCATAAAGTGTGCATTTTCCTCCATAACTCCGTTCGGCGTTACCCCATCCAACTCCCTTACAATTAATCCACCTGAAGGATCTGGTGTTGCAGCGGTAATACCCATCATCTCGAGTGCTCTCGAGTTATACACCCCTAGGTGGCCTGACTGATGCATTATCATGAGTGGTATTTCTGTCGTAATAGCATCTAGTTCATGTCTGGTTGGATGACGCGCCTCAACTAGTTGAGAATCATCATAATTGAACCCTAGTGCAACATCATATTCATCTACGATATCTGAATTCGCGATATAGTCGCGCATCACCGCCTGTAACTGAGCAATAGAATTAACAGGGCCATCTGGCGCTGGCAATAAATTGGCCACAATCGCCTGGGTACCAACACCAGCAAAATGACTGTGCGCATCGATAAAGCCGGGCACTACCGTGACACCTTCTAGGTCGATTATTTCAGTAGTAGAACCTTGGCTTGCCAGCACCTCTTCATTGTCGCCTACAGCCAGAATAATGCCGTCCTTAATGGCCAATGCTTCAGCGCTAGGCTGAAGATCGTTAATTGTAATAATATTCCCATTTATATAAATATATTCAGCTATATCATCTACATTTTTACCACAAGCAACCAACGATGCGGTTAAAGCCAGAGCCGAAATAATTTTTCTCATCCTATTCATTATTTACACCACGCAGATACAATAATTCAAAAATTTTACTACCTCATCAAGCCCGCCAAAACTTCTAGCGACTTTAACTTGAGCATATGCCGTCTCTAGCAGAGCTAAAGATGTTTTAATATACACACAGAATCTTAATTTTCTGACTTCATCAAGCACTGCATTCATTATGCCCTTAATGTATATAGTGGCCAACTCTCAATCCTGCAGGAGGTTGACATGCCAGTGTATACAAAGCATTTGTACTATGGCTGGACTAGGCTCGCCGGACGTCAGTGGATTTACTTATCTGGATTGTATTGCTTTTAATCTGTAAAGATAAATAATAAAGAGTAGCAATAACCAGCGCCGCTCTAATAATCTCTCTAATAGCTCCTCAAGCATTCCAGTTTATAAATTAACCTTAAGTAATATCTGCGTTACCCCTAATCAAAGAAATTACCAAGATAAGCAATGGAAAAAATGCCGGGGCAGCTAAAAATTGGAGTCCTACGCCGCCGGATACGAACTTTATGAACTGACAAATCTCGAATCCTTTTTCCTCGACTTTGTCGCTACTTCTTCACCTATCTGCAAATGAGAAGCTCTATCTAACAGGGATATACAAAGAAATGAAGGTAACACTAAGTTGTTAAGTTGTAACTGTCCCGTTTATTTTCTCAGAGCATAATCGACAGTGCCCATTGAAAATAAGGTGAGTAGCATTTTGGAACCGCTATCCACAGCAGAGCGAAAAACCTGACCTCGTATAAGAGGAAATAAGCCTTTAACGCTAAGTTTATTTTTTCATATAAGGCGTTACCAAAGTACTACGAACCTATTACAGATTATGGATCACAGTTCAGCGAGCCTCGACAGGTATCCTGCATCATTTTCAGCATAGTCAAGATTGCCGTGGGGAATACAACGGACAGCGACAACTTAATAACTTGAGGGCCCACGCTGCCCGATGTGAACATTCTGGAATCGCTCTTCAGCTCCTCCCTTGTCGAACTAGATTTCAAGGCAATAAATTAGCTTAGAACTCTTCTAAAGCATATAGTAGTTGAGTTATCTAAATAGTAGTTGAGTTATCTAAATTTAAACCTAATAAGCACGAGCCCCTAAATGCCTAAACAAGGCGGACTGCCTGGTAGCGCTAGTGCCATTTATGATGATGGAGAAAGAAAATGGGAAAAATGCTTTTCGCCGTATACGCTATCGCAATTGCTGTAACAGCTGCTATTTCAAGCTCTGCTGTAATTGCTCAGGTTGATTCTACCGAATACAACAAGCGAACACCTTGGGGCGACCCAGACATTATGGGGAAATGGTCCTACGCCAGCTTGACGCCACTACAAAGACCGAGAAATCTGGAAAATAAGGAGTTTTATACTGAAGAAGAAGCTGCTGAAATTTATGCCCGAACCCAAACTGAATCAATTGATCGTCCAGGCGATGTAGGCACCTACAATTTTGGATGGTTCGATCGTGGTGAAGTTTCTTCTGATCTCCGCACAAGCTTAATTGTCGATCCCGCGGATGGCCGACTTCCATTGCGGCCAGAAAGCATAGCCAAACAAGAGGCAGACGCTGTGTACGCTCGGGAACACCCTGCTGATTCCTGGCTGGACCGAACCAATTGGGATCGATGCATTAGCTATCACGGAGTACCACCAATTTCGACAGGGTATAATAACAGCTATCAAATTGTGCAAAATGAAAATTTTGTCGCCATTGTTGTGGAAATGATTCACGATGTGCGCATCATTCCAATAACAGAGAAGCCTAAATTAAATGACAATATTAGGCAGTGGAACGGAGATTCCAGGGGTCACTGGGAAGGCAATACTCTAGTTGTTGAAACAGCTAATTTTAGTGATAAAACTACGCACAGGTTTCCTTCATCACGAGACATGATAGCAATCGAGCGTTTTACGCGGATTGCAGATGAGATGATTGACTATCAGTTCACTATTGAAGACCCTACTGTATACACTAGGTCCTGGACGGCAGTGCGCCCTATGCCCAGACTGGATGACTACACACTTTTTGAATATGCCTGTCATGAAGGAAACTATGCCATGACTAATATCCTGCGGGGAGAACGTATTGCAGAACAACGAGCCGCAGAATCTGAATAGAAATATAAAGGACAGCTACAACTTAAGGCCCTACGCTGTCCAATGTAAATCTCTTAGACCCGCAAACCTCGAATTCTTTCTCAATTTGTCGCCGCATATAGACTAATCTGCAAACGAGAAGCTAATTCTCACAGAATAATACTGGCAAATGGAGGGACATCAATTGTTAAGTTGCTGTCCCTTTTAGTTCCTTCAGAAAAAATTTTGAACCTCTTCCCCATAGGGGCATAAATAGAATCGATTTCGGCTGCACTATTTAATGATAGTTTGTGAGGTATCTGTCCCGCCCATTAATAGAGACCAGTGCGAGGCGGGCAAAGCAGTGTTTTGTGTTGCTTCTAGTCCTTTGTTCATATGCTCGAAGTTATCCCAGTAGCGCACAACATTTATGGTGCCCACTCTGTCAGGTGAGACTATGATAGCTTGTCTATAAAAAACCAGACTTACTCCATCTGGGCCTCTCTCTATAGCGCGCCCAACTTCAAGGACTTACTCAAAAGTAAAGCTCGAATTGAGGGAGCATTGTAATACTTTATTGAGATTGCCTTCCGGCATACTTTGAGCTCAGACTTGCGTTACGCCAATTATTAAAAGTAGAGCGATAAGTCTTCTGCTTATTAGTTATAGATAGCTTTATACTGATCATAGTAATAATAGACTTTTATTAAATACGTCAACATAGCTTCAACGACTGTAATTGTACAAGAGTAAGTCATATCATTTCTGTAATGCTATATAATTGATCTATTCAAGGGAGACACAAATAGTTATTAGACTAGCGATTTAGCTAAGGACCATTTTGAGGTTGTATGGGGTGAAGTGTGCTGGCTGCAAGGTGGGTGGTAAAAGAAGATGGGATTTATATCTACTAATAAAGTGAGGTGAAAAACTATTGGAGGGATGCTTTTAGAAAGTCAAAAATAGATACCATCGGTTAAATGCAGAATTCTAAAAGTAGGAAGGTTTGAGCTGAAGCGGCATGTGATGCGTCTAAGCTCGAAGCTTCTGCGAAATTGCTAGGATGTGCTCGGCAGTAGTCCCGCAACAACCACCAACAATATTTGCTCCCTTGGCAATCCAGTCAATAGCAAATTCACTATAAAATTTTGGAGATAAATCATCCCGCAAGACCAGCAATCCATCCGATTCCTTCTCTCCCCCCAACAACCAATCTTGAGGCACTCTCGTAAACGCATTTGCATAACCCCCAATAAAGTCAATATCAGCTGCAGCCAATACTGGTATCGCATCGCTTATACGCTCAGGCAGAGAGCAATTAGCTAATACACCAGTAACATCAAAAGAAGCCAGAGCCTCAAGCGCGCTTTTAAGTGGTTCCCCGCTCCGAAGAGTCGCTGGCTTTTCATCATGAAGAGTAAGACCTATATAAACCGGTTTACCTAAACCAGTTACGCCAGCTGCCGCAGCCACTGCTTCTGCAATAGAGGACATAGTCTCGCAAAGGAAGAGGTCTACATAGGGTTGTAACAATTCAGCTTGCCTTCGATATAATGGCTCGATTATCCTCTGATCTAATACCAAATCTGGGCGAAAGCTACCATTTTGAGGAGGTAGACTTGCCGCAATCTCAATTTGTCTCCCGGACTCGCGAACAGCCTCGACAGCCAGCTTGCCAGCTAATTCATTCAAGGAGTCATATTGGTTTTCTCTACCAATTTTCGCTAGATCAGCAAGAATTACTCCATAGCTGTTAGTAGTGATAACCTGCGCGCCTGCTTCGATATTTTCGCGATGGATTTCTTTTACGACATCCGGTGCAACTAACAACGCATTGGCAGACCAAATAGTTTCAGGAATTTCAACACCTTTCATTCCTAGCGTTTTTCCCATTCCCGAATCGAGTAGTGTCACTGTATTTATGTTCATCAGTTACATTCCAGAAATATTTTATACTAAAGATTCTGCCTGCTTTGCAAACGAGAAAAAGCTATTTAATTGATTATAAAGAGCCCGCCAATTAACTTCATGAGGTCGACTAACAATTAGCTTCTGTGCGGTTGTAAATAATATCCAGACTAAGACCATAGCTCTATTTATCGGTAAGTCCTATTAAAAAATCATCTACTCTCAAATTTGGGACGCTAATCCTTCATGTAGGCCAATAACCTGATTCAGGTACTGCTGCCCGAACTAAACCAATTTAGCAATCAGTGAGCTTTGTGTTCGAAGATAAAGATTATGCGGCTGGACTCTTCAACATGGAGCGTGCTGGTCAGGTTTATTCTCGACTATCAAAACCAACAAATGCGGTACTTCAAGAGCGTATAGCGACTCTACATATGAGATAGGATCAATAGCGAGCGCATCAGCACAAGCCGCCATCAACCTCGTAATCGCATCATTGGTGAGTACAGGAGATCATATCGTTGCCTCCCGAGGCATAGAGGGAAGCACTCATAATTTACTGGCCCACACCTTAAGGCGATTTCGCATTGAGACTACCTTTACCGAGCCTAGGTCTGCCAATGCTTTTAGCAGCAATAAAAAATACTAAGCTAATACTTGGTAAAATACTGGGCAACCCAATGCTGTGCTCGATGCCCTGACCACAATCATTTAATTAAAATCAAGGCTTAATTTCCTTAAGCATTCGCATTGTAGATACTAAGAGCATTATATAAATTCCAAGCAGTGGAAAAGAAGCAATGAGTGACGCCGTTTGCAACTCCCGCAACCCGCCGACAAATAATAAGCCAATCGGCAACAGACCCAATACTAGCGCCCAAAACACCTGATGCCAGATCGCAGGGTGCTCATTTCTGGCCAGGGATTTAGTCGCTCCCGCAGCCAATGTGTATGAAGCAGAATCATAAGTTGTGGCCATAAAAATCAATCCAATCACGGCGAGAAAGAACAGCCAAAACCCTCCTAATGGCAACAAAGCTACTAAACCTGCAATCGCTGAAGCAGGTGAGTGTGTCACAACTCGCTCAACAACCGGATAATTACCTTCCAATTCCATAAACAAAGCATAGTTTCCAAGAACAACAAAAAACAAAGCACAACCCAAGCTACCCCATCCCAACATCCCAAAAATTAGTTGCCGTATAGTGCGACCCTGAGATATTTTACAAACAAACATACCGACAAATGGCCCCATAGCTAACCACCAAGCCCAATAAAAAACCGTCCAATTTTCTACAAAATCTGAATGCTGCAATGGATCTGTCCAGGACAGCATAGTGCCAAAGTTCTGAATAGCATGACCAATCGATACCACGCCCATTTCCAAAATAAATTTGGTCGGACCCAAAATAAGTACAAAAGTTACAAAAATTAGGGCCAAACCTGCATTCGCAGAGCTTAAGACTTTTATACCTTTATCCAAACCACGATAGACACTAAATGAAATCAAGGAAGTCGCCAACAGGATGATAATAATTTGCAATGCTAAACCGTCTTTTACCCCAGTAAGCTCAGTGATGACAGAAGACACAAGAGATGTGCCAAACCCTAAACCAGTGGCAGCAGTCGCAATAACGCCCAGAAGAAAAAAAAGATCGACTAAGCGGCCAGGATATTTTGTTGTGTAGGATTTCAGTACTGGCTCACAAGCCGAACTCAATCGTAGGGAAGAGACCTTTTTTACATGATAAGAACAAGCCAATGCTAATGCTGGCAGACAGTAAAATGACCATCCTATTGGCCCCCAATGAAACATCCCGTAGCTTGCAGCCCACAAAATGGCTTCATCCGAACCAGGCTCTAGCCCAAAAGGTGGAGCTTTATAGTATAAAGCCCACTCTGTGGCTCCCCAATAAATAAGCGAAGCACCAATGCCCGCACAAAATAACATTGATGCCCAACTAAAAGTTGAATAGGCAGAGCCCGAATCGCCAAGAACTATATTCCCATACTTACTAATTGCTACATATAACAAAAAAAACAGCAACGCTATTGCGATAATAATATATAAAATTCCATATTTCTTAGTAGCCGAAATATAAAGCAGGTCAATTTTCTCCGCGCTCCACTGTGGAAAAATTACAATTACAAAAACTATTGAGAAAAGAACGATGCTACTCGCCGCAAATAATTGCCAATCAATATTATCAAGCGAATATTTCAATTTAGGAATTCGTGGTATAAAGCTCTTATACATTCAAACCTTCCATATTACAGTCGCCATACTACTGTAAACAGCATCTCGACAGTAAACATAAAATGAACCAGACTCACAAATAGCATAATGGCTACCCTTAGCTATATTGCTTACTCCACGACTATTGAAGCAAATTCTTTCCCATAAAAAATATTGGCTAGAGATATCTAGCTGAAATATTATAGTCGTTAGTTTCCTTATATTTACACCCCTTAGCTTCCTTGGCTTTACACACTTGTGCCTCGCTTCGTTTTGTTTGTCCTTGTTTCGCATACTCGCCATGCTTTAAATTTGCTTTGGCACTGTTTGGTTTGCCTTGTTCTGTTCGAGGCCCTGTTGATTTCCACCGTGATAGTAGCACTTGGCCTTACCCTTCAATGCAGGCGCACCACACCTTAATTTACTCCGCTTGCTGCGGGCATTGTAACGCCGACACTAAATCCGTCACTGTGGACGCTGAGGCGATTTAAAATGTCCAGCCATTTTTTTCCGAGGTATCTCAGGGACTGCCCCTTTAATCCTTTATCTGTATTACTATAACCCTGATACTAACAATAATAACAAAGGAAAACACGATGCACGCAGCCCGACTCCTGAGCACGCTAGCCACTCTTCGCACAGCCTCCTTTGCAGCATTACTCTACCTTTTGTCTTCTGCAGGCTGGGCGCAGCCACCGATAACAGCCTACAGCACAGTAACGGATGCACGACTACAAAACCCTGAGGACAGTAACTGGCTCTCCTACCGGGGAACTCTGGATGGTTGGGGCTACAGCAAACTCGACCAGATCGACTCAGACAACGTGGCGCAATTGCAGCCGGTGTGGACATTTTCCACCGGGGTAAACGGAGGTCATGAGTCGCCACCAATTGTGAATGATGGCGTCATGTACGTCACCACTCCGGAGAATCTGGTCTATGCTATCGATGCCGCAAGCGGGGACCTTTTGTGGCGCTATCAGCATGACCTTCCTGATGACTTGATCGCTCCTCACCGAACTAACAGAGGAGTGGCACTATTCGGCGACAAAGTTTTCACCGCGACTCTGGATGCCCGAGTAGTAGCACTGGACGCGAGCACTGGTGAGAAAGTTTGGGACACATCGGTGCAGGATAATAGCCATGGTTATTACATCACCATGGCGCCTTTGGCGGTGGACGGCAAGATCATGGTGGGTAGCTCAGGTGGCGAACGCGGGATTCGCGGCTTTGTGGTTGCTTTGGATGCAGATACTGGTGAACAGTTGTGGCGAACTTACACCGTGCCGGGGCCTGGCGAACCTGGCAATGAAACCTGGCCAGGCGACACCTGGCGTACTGGTGGCGCCGCGGTATGGGTGCCTGGCCATTATGATCCGGAACTCGGCCTTTCTTATTGGGGCACTGGTAATCCTGGCCCTTGGATAGGAGATCAACGCCCTGGTGATAACTTATATAGCAACTCAGTAATAGCACTGGATGTGAACTCAGGAGAAATGAAAGCCCACCATCAATATCATTGGAACGGCTCCTGGGACTGGGACGAGGTGTCCACGCCGATGTTAATGCCGGTGGAAAGAAACGGCCGCCAGATTAATGCCTTGGTACACCCGGCTCGTAACGGCTATTTATGGTTGTTAGAAAGAGGTTCCGACGCCATCAACTTCGTCGATGCCCAGCCCT
>Ga0209223_10006374_pt1 | contig 10160 bp, 5 predicted proteins | sample COG_06_FD_184750 | JGI IMG/M metagenome (GOLD analysis project Ga0209223, IMG submission 184750) | Pelagic Microbial community sample from North Sea - COGITO 998_met_06 (SPAdes) (version 2) | ecosystem: Environmental > Aquatic > Marine > Neritic zone/Coastal water | place: Helgoland, sampling...
CCTCTGAGCATCGCTCAACTGCTTGGCGTCAACAGTGATATCTTGGTAACTGCCCAGCGAACAGCGCTTGATCATATCGTCGATCATGCCGACCAGCCCGAGATCCTGGCCGTCATAGGGCGAGTAAATTCGCTCCACACCATAGGCTTCAAGTTCCTTAATTTCAGCTGGAACAATCACCCCACCGCCACCACCAAACAACCGAATATGTTCAGCACCCGCCTCTTTAAGTAGGTCCACGGCGTATTTAAAGTATTCAACATGGCCGCCCTGATAAGAGCTGATGGCGATGCCCTGAGCATCTTCCTGCAGCGCGGTTTCAACCACCTCCGCCACCGAGCGGTTGTGGGCCAGATGAATTACTTCCACACCGGCACCCTGCAGAATACGGCGCATAATATTGATCGCCGCATCATGGCCATCAAACAGGCTAGCGGCGGTGACAAACCTAAGGGGAATAGCGGGTTTTTGCTGATAATTAGCGGCGGAAGAATTGCTCTGCTTGCTAGCAGGTGTTTTAACTGGTGCTGAAACTTGATGATCAGTTTTAGTGGCTGATGTGCTCATATCGACTCCATTGAACGCCCAATACTACTTAGCACTCTGTTAGCACGAGTTAGCATTGGGCAGATTTCATTCCATTGAGTCCTAGCTTAGTCAACTTGCTTGCTCTGTGCAAGTATCTTCACAAAGGCCGGAATAAAGACAATTGAGAAACTCAGAGCCTTGCGGTAATAAATCTATAGGGAGGGTTGATCACCATAACCATAGTAATCGGCAATCGCGAGACCGGCTGCAACACTGGTAAAAGGGTCGTGCTCAACCACTTTCCCGGAAAACTGATTATCTAGAATATCCTTTACTGCAGGTATTAAAGAAGAGCCGCCGGTGCGCAGCACCAGATCAATATCCGAAGCTCTGACATTGGCTTTATCCAGTATCAGGGTAATCGCCTGCTCAAGCTCAAAGAGCAGATCGGAAATCATCAATTCAAACTCCCAGCGCTCAAGGGTTACTTCAACATCAATTTCAGGAATATCCAATACTGCAGAATCATGCACTGACAGCTCAGCCTTAAAGACCTTGATCGCTTCAAAAACCTGGTAACTGTAATTCTGTTTAATCAGATCATAGAGTCGCTTGAATTTAATCGCCCCTGCATCATCCTCAACCATCCGCTGCATTACCGAAGCGGTATATTTATTCTGATTGAGCATATAGCTGATCGGCCAGTTAATCAGCAGATCTTCAAAGTCGCCAAAGGGAAATAGCGTATCCACTTCGGAACCATCTAGCACACGACTCCAACGCTCGCCCTTGCCGAGCAGAGGGAAAATCAATTCGCGAAAAATAGTCTGGTCGATCTTGTCTCCACCCAGCGCAATACCGTGGGTTGCCTCTACTTTAAAAGACGAACCCATACGACGCAGTATGCTGAAGTCCAATGTTCCGCCGCCAAAATCTACCGTCAGTATTAATTCATCATGACTGCCCGGATGATTATGTAAGTAGCTAATAGCCGCCGCGGTGGGCTCGGGGCAGAATGTCTGCTCGATTATGCCGGCATGGCCATAGGATTCACTGAGTCGCTCCAGCGCAACATTATTACGACCCTGCTCTAGGCCCTCGAAATTAACTGGGTGGCCAATACAGGCATGAGTGGTATTTTCCACATTGCGCTGCAGTGCTTTGCGAATACCCACCAAAATAGGTGTAACCAATGCAACCAGCCTAAATGGACGGTTAAAAATTACCGTGCGCCCACCGGAGGCGTTACCCAATAAACGTTTAGTGCCGCGAAATAAGCGCCCCGGCAAGCCTGCATCAGTGAATGCCTGACCAAAGACTTTGCTGGTTTCAGACTCGCTGGCGGGGCCACTGGTGCTGCCGGTGCTGGTGCGCGCCTCACCTAAAAGCTCGGCACTGAGCTCTACCTTTCGGCCCTGATTGCCACTGATATAGTCATCAATCGCCTTCTGGCCAATAGTGGTTGTATAGTCTTTATCAACATAATTGGCCGAGGGCATAATCGAGTTTTGTTTGGACAGTTGGACAAGAGTGACCTTCTGGCCATCAAACACTGCTGCTGCGCTGTTGCTAGTACCAAAATCAATACCAATACCGAATCCAGAACTATGGGTAGAACCTGAGGCTGAAGAGTTGTCGCTGTGCATGAAAAGAGGGTCGCTGGAAAACAATGAAATAATGCCGGTATTCTAAACTAATTTGACTAACAATTAAGAAAAAGCTGACTGAATCCGCGCTAGCATAACGGGAGCGGTCTTTTTCTTGTCTTTTGCTTGGCGGTTACTTTACAGCTGCAAATGCGTCTCGGGTTAGGTTTTCTAGACTGCCGTCTTGATGGACGATTATGTTGTCTTCAATTCGTATTCCACCATAGGGGATAAAGTCGTCTATGCGCGCCCAGTTGATTTTGGCGCTGTGTTCACCGGCTCTGAGTTTGTCTAAATAGGCGGGGATAAAATACAGCCCAGGTTCTACAGTGTGTATTTGGTTGGCGACCATGTCTGCGCCGCTGCGCAGTTTTGGATATTTTTCTGGCTTGGGTAGCAAGTCGCCCTGTGGGTTGGCAAGGTTGCTGCCTTTGTCATGGACGTTGCAGCCGAGATGATGACCTAGACCGTGTGGATAAAAGGAGCCGGTGATGTCGGTTGATACGGCTTCTTCGGCTGTCATCTGGAGTATGTCGAAGTCGATTAATAGCTCGGCGATTTTATGCTGGGAGAGTACGTGTAGGTCTACGGGGCTTTTGCCGATTCCTCCGGCGGCGACCAGTTGACGTTGCGCGCTGTCCATTGCACGGATCATGGCGGCGAAGTCGCTGCTGGGATCGTAGGCGTAGGTGCGGGTGATGTCGGAGGCATAGCCGTTGACGTCGACGCCTGCATCGAGCAGGAATGAGCGCGGAGTCTGTCTTTGTTTGTCGAGGTTGTAGTGGTGCAGTACGGCGGCGTGTTCGTTAACGCCGGCAATAATGCTGTAGGGCATTTCGTTTTCGCTTTGGTTGCAGGCGGCTAGGTAGGCTGCAGCTATTTCTAGTTCTGATGCGCCGGCCATAAAGGCTTCGCGGGCGGCAATATGGGAGGGGATGGCCTGCCGGTTGGCTTCGCGGACGCACTCTTGTTCGTAGGCGGTTTTGCTGCGTCGTTGGTAGTTAATTTGGTTGATAACTGTTTGAGGGTTCCAGCAATTGGCAGTTAGCTCTAGGCTGTTGGCTTGGTTTATCAGTGCGGTGCCGGATTCGCGGCCACTGAGGTGTGGTTTTATTTCATCTATGCTGGCGTATTCAATAATATCTAGCCCCTGTTCAAAACCGGCGGGCAGGTTTTGCGGTGCGGTGTGCCAAATATCTTCAACGCAAAGTAGAAATAGTTTGGGTCTGCTGGCTGCGGCGCTGATCTGTAAAAATGATCCGGCGCGTTTGTTGAGCGGTGCCCATTCTCTAAAGTAGGGATTGGCTTTGAACGGGTATGCCATGTCGTCTTGAAATTGGCTTATGCTGTGGCCGGCGCCAATAATGATTTCATCAAATCCAGTTTCAGCGAGGATGGCCTGAAATCTGCACATCTTTTCGCTGAGGTGCTGCCGATATAGTGCTGCCTGTTTGCTTTCATTGATGATCTTATATTCGTTCATTATTTAAATATCCCTTTTATAACTTTTTAAAACCTAGATTAGGGCCTACATAGTAACCTGTAATAACTTCCATCTAGCCGCTCTAAATCTTAACCAGTACAGCAAACAAATGGTAATGCCATTTAGCACAAAGAAAACCCAAGACCAGATTAAACTGCCTCCCCAGATGTAAACTAATAACGCCGTTGGCAACACCAGAACCAACCACATAGAACTGATACCTACCCAAGCCACAAAGCGGGTATCACCGGCACCTTTTAGGGCACCGGCCATCATCATCGACACCGACTCAAAAATGCAAAACAGCGCGACTAGCCTGAGCAGATTCTCGACTAGGGGAACCGCTGCCTGATACATTGCCAAATCCATACCCTTTGCAAATGGCTCAATAAACCAATCGGGGCGAACAACCATCAACAAACCGGCAAATGCAAAAAATACCGCCGCTAGATGCACGGCAGATAATGTTGCCCGCTCTGCCGAATCTGGGTCTGAACCACCGAGTCGCTGACCTACTAACACAGATACTGCAATACTCATTCCGGTCATTGGCATTACCGCCATAATAAAGACATTCATGGCAATGCTGTGGGCGGTAAGTTCGATCACACCAATTTTACCGATTAACAGGACAAACATTGTCCATGCCAAGCTCTGTAATTGAAACTGAATACCAACAGGGAACCCGAATTTCATCAAACGCTTAAAGAGCTTGGAATGAAATAACCAGTTCTGGTGAGTTTTAAAACGCTGCCTATATTCAGGCGCAAAAAACATCCACAGCTGAAGTAATGTTCCCACTACCAGTGCGATCACCGAAGCTAATGCAGCACCAGCCACGCCCATTTCGGGCATACCCCAATTGCCAAATATTAAGGCGTAATCAAGAGCTATATTAACCAGAGTAATCAAAAGATTGCTCCACATCACCACAGAGGTGCGGCCAATCCCAGAGAAAAAACCAGATAGAGCACCAGACACAATCATCACCGGGATAGACAGTATAAAAATTCGCGCATAACTGACTTCCATAACCTGTATCGCCGGGTCATGGCCGATCATACGAAATAGCGACTCCATAAAAATAAATACTGGCACCACCACCAACAGCGACAGAACAACAATATAAAAGCCCTGCCAAGTCACAGCGCCAATCTGCTGATACTGTCTGGCGCCATAATGTTGAGCGACAAATACGCCCACATAACTGGCGATACCGAGAAATAATGAGGTCAGCGTGAAACACACCAAAAACGCCGGCACCGTTGCGGCCAATGCATTGGAATCAAACCAAGACAGGAACATTCTGTCGATAAAACTTTGTAGGCTTCCAGAGCTTGTGGTGATAACTAGCGGGATCGCTAAAACTAACACTTCCTTGTATCCGCTGGGGCTGTGCCAGCGGCGCTTTACTGCGCGCAACATATTGCTTCCGAGTTGTAAGTGCACCTCCACCTGTGGCGGAGGACAAATTAGGCGTAATTTGGCAACGAAGAAAACTGCTTCTCAAAGAGAAATAGGATAACTGGGATAAATTAGGCGTTTAGAAGTACTAGTACTCTGCCCATTATTTCCTGTCAGGTGACACTGTGAAGAATAATCGAGACTGACTTTCGTTGCAGACCTCTATATGACTCTCGGCAGCAAAAAAACCCTACCTAAGGGCGCATGTTTTTTTAATTTACTGCGCCCTGTTCTACCTTAGGTGCCATAAGAGACTCTTTGGCTTTCTTTAGATCGTGGACCACAAGGTATAAACAGGGAACCAAAATCAGGGTAATGGCGGTAGCTGAAACAATACCAAAACTCAGTGATAGCGCCATTGGAATAACAAACTGAGCCTGCATACTGGTTTCAAACAGCATTGGCAGCAGCCCGACAAAAGTTGTGGTGGTGGTTAAAAAGATTGCCCTAAAACGCCTCGCACCAGCTACCATAAGCGCATCCTCGTCGGATTTTTCATCGGCTCGGGCGCGGTTGGCAAATTCCACGAGAATCAAACTGTCGTTGACCACTACCCCGGCCAGGGCAATCAGGCCAAATACCGATAACATACTCATGGTCATATCAAAAACAATATGCCCCACGACTGCACCAATAAAACCGAATGGAATAACCGACATAATCACCAGCGGCTGTACATAAGAGCGCAGTGGCACGGCAAGCAGGCCGTAAATTAAAAACAGCGCCGCGATCAGTCCCACAAGCATACGGCTAATCAATTCAGACTGCTCCTCACTGGCCCCACCCAGGCCAAAGCCAACTCCCGGATGGCGCTCCAAAAGCTGGGGAATAAAGTTCTTGGTAACATCTGCTATCACAGTGCCGCTCTGGGTCTTCGATGCATCAACATCTGCAGTAACGGTAATCGTGCGCTTGCGGTCAGTGCGCTTGATACTGGTCAACCCGAGACCGAGGCGAATATTTGCCACTTCACCGATGGCGACAACCTGACCATTGGCGGTGCGGATATGCATCTCTTCCAGAGTGGCAATTGAACGGCGCTCCTCGAGGGGATAGCGGACCATCACCTTTAGGGTATCTGCTCCACGCTGCAGCCTCTGAACCTCTTCACCATAAAATGCCTGACGAACCTGACGCGCCACATCGCCCAACTTTATATCCAGCTGGCTGGCATAGGGCTTAAGGCTTATCAGTATCTCCCTGGCACCAACGCCCTGAGAATTGTAGATATCAAATACGCCATTGAACTCGCCGAGCTTTTCCTGCAGCTCTACACTGGCCAGACTGAGTTGATCGGGATCTTCGCCATAAAGGGATAAATTGATCTTCGCCCCACCACCGGCATTGGTGCTGGCATAGTAATTTTGCTTGCGCACATTGGGCAGGTTGCCGACCTCACTGCGCCACAGTTTTTCAAACTCTGTTGCACTGATAGCCCTTTCCTCGGAATGCACCAAGGAGACAATAAACACTCCCTCCACATCGGACTGGGTGTAGAACAGCACATGCTCCAACAGACCTTTTGTCTCAGGGTTTGCTCGACGGTAATCAGCATCGACTTTAAAGGCGGCGGCTTCGACCGCTTGCAGCGCCTCAGTCAGACTCTCATTGGAGACACCATCCTGCATAATAATAGAGGCTTGAATATCATCCCCGGGAACATTGGGGAAAAATTCAAAGCGGGCAATACCACTGCCCAGCGCAGCACCGGCAACGATAAGCACAGCGACAAACGATGCCAGGGTGACATAGCGATGTTGCATACATCTAGCCAAAAAAGGCTGGTACCTGTGCTTGATAAACTGCGACATAGACTGGTCGATAGACTTCTGCCAGCGCTTGATAAAATTCCACTTCGACGGCTTGGGCTTAGCAAAGCGCAGGCCTACCAGATGCGCAGGCAGAATCAATTTTGATTCAATCAGAGAGAATATCAAGCAGAGAATCACCACCACCGCAATCGCTTCCAGGAACCCAGCGGTATTACCGCCAATAAACAATATGGGTATAAAAGCAGCCATAGTTGTCAGCACGCCAATTGTCGATGGGGTTGCCACTCTTTTGGCACCGGCAACCACGGTGTCAACTGGCGCCACATAGACGAAGTCCTCTGGGGTCTCACCACCGTTTAGTTGTTTGGCTTTCTCCTCAGCTTTTTTTGCCTCACCTTTGGCCTCACTGAAAATACTCTCGCCGATAACGATGGCATCATCCACCACAATACCCAGCACCATAATAAAGGCGAACAGACTCAGGACATTGACAGTGACCGGGTAGGGATTGACCGGCATCAGCCAGATCGCTCCGAGGAAACTAACAGGAATACCCACCATTACCCATCGGGCAACCTGCAGATTAAGGAACAGGCCGAGCACTATAGCCACCAGCACCGAACCCATAGCCAGGTTGGAGAGCATCATATCGAGCCTGCCGCGCAGGTTATAGGAGCCATCAAAAACGTAATTAATGTTCAGTCCGTCGGGCAATTCACCGCGCTTTGCCTCAACATACTTTTTTACAGAATCACTGATGGTAATTAGATCCTGATCCTTCAGGGAAAATATCCCCACAGAAATAGACCTGTTGCGATCAAAACGCACCATGGCGTTGGTCTCGGCGAAACCATCTTTAACATCGGCAATATCAGAGACCAGCAATTGGGTTCCGTCGGGATGACTGCGCAACACAAGGTTGGCAAAGTCTTCACCGCGGTATGCTTTACCTTGGGTGCGCACCAACACATTGCCATTCTCAGCCCGGATCATTCCCGCCGGCAGGTCAATGGATGAATCTCTAAGTACCCGGGCAACTTCATCCAGAGTCAGATTCAGTTCTCTGAGTCGGTCTTCCTTTACCTCAATGGATATCTCATAGTCATCCGTGCCCCAGAGTATTGCTCTTTTGACCTCTGGAAGATCGAGCAACTCGTCACGAATTTCCTGGCCCAGCTCTTTTCTAATCCGTTCATTCATAGCACCAGAGACGTTGACGTTAATTACCCAGCCAAAGTTTTCGGCTCTGCTGACATTGGGTTTTTCAAGGTCTTGGGGAAAGTTAACAATGCTGTCGATACGGTTCTCGACCTGGGCCATCACTTCATTGATATCTTCATTGGCCTCTATTTCAAGACTGAGGCTGGCAGAATCGCGGCTCGCGGTGGCATTGATTTTCTTGATCCCTTTAAGCCCTTTAAGCGCGGCTTCAATGGGCAAAATAACGCCTTTTTCAACTTCCACTGGAGCGGCACCGGGATAGGGAACATTGATCTGTATTCGATCAATATCTGAGCGCGGGAACATGTCCTTGCTGATACTCATTGCCGAGATAAGACCGGCGGCAATAATCAGCAACATGGCGAGGTTGGCCGCCACAGGATTTTTGGCAAACCAACTAATAAGTCCCTTGCTGTGCATTATGGATTACCTACAGGCTTAACACGCATCCCATCAATGGCAATCCCCACGGCGCTGACAATAATCTCAACGCCCTCTTCAAGACCGTTGGTAATGTAGTAAAACTGGTCATCAGCAAAAACTTTTTCGACCTTTTTCAGCCGCAGCCTGTTGTCGGCATCCACCGCCGCTATATTGTCTCCCTCGAGAAGCGCATGGCGGGGAACAGCAAATATTTTGTCGAGTTTTTTACCGGCGATTGAGGCGCGAACAAAGCTGCCCATCAGTAGTGGCGGGTTTTCACTGCGCTGTTGAATATTGTAGGGATCGTCCACTTGGGCTACCAGGTACTGGGCGCGGTTGCGCTGATCAACAACGCCTTCCGAACGAACCAGCAGTGCTTTCCACTCAACATCCGCACCACCCACAGAGGCCCTCAGGGTTACTGCAGGCCGGGATTGACCATCGGCCATAGCGGCGATATCCAGTTTTGAAAGATCTCTTTTGGTCATTGGCAGCCGAACTTCCGCATAGTCGATAGCAAAAATTTCGCCCAATCTTGAACCTAGCGCAACAAACTGACCAACATCGGCACCCTTCTCAGATACCATGCCTGCGTAGGGAGCACGAATCGTTGTTTTATTCAGTTTTTGCTGTGCCTGTTTTACCTCGGCTTGCGCCTGTAAAACATTGGCCTGAGCTTCTGCCAGATAGGGCTTGCGCAGTGCCAACAGTGGTGCCTCTGCCGCCGGGCGACCAGTCATGGCCCACTCTTTTTCGGCCTGGGCAGAACGCGCCTGCTCAAAGCTCAGCTGTGCATTCATACTGATAAGTCTGGCCTCCGCGCGCTGCAACGCCACCTGGTAATCCGTGGGATCCAGTTGCATCAAAATATCATCTGCCTTGAAAACCCCGCCGACAACATACTCGGGAGAGACTTTTAATACCGCACCGGAGACCTCTGAGATAAGCGCCGTACGAGTACGTGGCTGCACGGTTCCCTGAGACTGCACCATTAGCTGGGTCTGGGTTTTTCCCAGCACCAGGGTTTCAACAGCAACTGCGGTCTCTGGCGACTCCAGTTTTGCCGGCGCGGGCTTTAACGAGAACATAACCGTGGAGAGCACAACTGCACCGGCGATAATGGCAAACGGCAAAACAATTTTTTTCAAGGGAATTACCTTTATTCTGTAGATAGCTAGCGACTTTATATTGTACGGAGTTTAGACGGTTTTAATAGCGATTACCTGAGCCCTTTTATAATGATCCAGAAACAATCAGCTAACGTAAAAAAGCTATTCCAGGCCAACGCAGTAGATTATGATTACTTCAAAAATACGCAAAACAAGTCAAAACCGACCAATGGAAGACCGCGTGACTACTTTGAATAATTCAGAGAAACGCTCAGACCAGTGGAGCCAACTGCTTATATCTGTGGGTGAAACCCGCGATCGCAAAGCGTTTGCCCAGCTGTTTGAGCATTTCGGCCCGCTGCTCAAGGGCTTTGCCCATGCCAGTCGCAATGAGGGCTGGTTCCCCGGACTGGGTGATGACTTGGTTCAAGAAGTGATGATCAAGGTCTGGAACAAAGCCGCTGGTTACAATGCCGAAAAAGCCTCTGCGACCACCTGGATCTACACCGTTGCT
>Ga0209223_10006375_pt1 | contig 10158 bp, 4 predicted proteins | sample COG_06_FD_184750 | JGI IMG/M metagenome (GOLD analysis project Ga0209223, IMG submission 184750) | Pelagic Microbial community sample from North Sea - COGITO 998_met_06 (SPAdes) (version 2) | ecosystem: Environmental > Aquatic > Marine > Neritic zone/Coastal water | place: Helgoland, sampling...
CAGCATGCACTCCACCATCTTCATCTAAAAAATTGGTGTAAATCATTCGTCCCTCGGGCGTATTACCACCAACTTTTGCAAGTGAGAGATATTCCAACATCCTCTCTGCATCTGGTCCTTCAACGTCCATGATAGGGAAGTGGGATAAATTGATCATGCCAACTGAGTTGCTCATAGCAAGATGTTCAGCATTTGCAATCTCATAAGGTACGTGACGACGGTCCCATTCATTGCCTCTAACCGGAACCTCTTTAAAATACTGGTCAAGTTTTTGTTTATTACTCTCATAGGCTAGAGCACGTTCCCAACCCGCAACTTCATTTTCAAAGAAGCCTCCAAGTTCTTTCTCTCTCTTATAAAAAGGACTGACATAAAGCTCTCTGTGGCTAATGTAAGGCTCTCTTGGATGAACAGCGGGGGTATAAATAGTTTGAGCGTTTTCGAAAGATCTTGTTTTAACAAATTCTTTTTCTTTTTGGGCGGGATAAAATCTAGCAATATCAAACGCATGCATGTCTACCTGAGTTTTACCATGCATCATTGATTCAGCACATAGTCTTGCACAACCAGGACCATCTTTAACCCAAACTGCTTCACATAACCAGAAGCCTCTTACTTCAGGACTTTCGCCAATCAAAGAGCCCGCATCAGGAGTGACAGACAGAAGACCATTGAATGAACTTTTTTCATCCCAGCCTAATTCATTGAGAATAGGGGTGGTCTCAAATGCTTTTTCAAGGGGTTCAGCAACTTCTTCAAGGTTCAAGTATCTCATTGAGTCAGATAGCATAGTCTTTTCAGGATTACCTATATCCATTGGATCAACAAGTCTGGGTTTCTTATCTTCGTAATAACCCCATTCAAGCATCCCTCCATGGAGCCTACCAGTATCTCTTACATAAGCTGAATTACCTTGATCACGTAACAAGGGATACACAAGTAACTCTTCTGTACCCTGAATTTCAGGAAGTGGACCAAAAAATAATAAAGGGTGCTCTACTGGCATTAGTGGAACTGGCACTCCAGCCATATCGCCCATCAAGGGCCCCCAAATACCGGATGTAATAACAACTTTATTAGTTCTGATTAATCCTTTCTCAGTCTTTACCCCGGTTATACGGCCGCCCTCAATCTCAAAACCTGTAGCTGGAGTATCAGTGAATGTTTTTAGAGCTCCTTTATCTTTGGCAGTCTCAACTGCAAAGTTAACAACATCTTGTGAGCGAGGTGTTACTAGGCCAGCATCAGGATCCCACATTGCTCCTCGAATTGATTCTTCGTCCAATAAAGGAAATTTTTCTTTGGCCTCTGTTGCTGAAATTAGTCTAACGTTAGTTCCAAATGCTTTTCCTGATTCAACCTTCCGTTTCAGCTCTTCCCAGCGAGCATCATCATCTTTTCGACAGATTTCCAGACCACCCTTTTTTAGAAAGAAGCCATTATCTTCATAGAATTTTCTACTAAAATTAGTAGCCCAGCAGCCAAGCTTGTCATGGGTGGTGTTATAAACAAAGTCAGAAGCGTGAGCAGTTGATGCTATGTCTGATGGAATAATGGTAGATTTTTCCAGGCCTACAATATTTTTTTGCCCCATTTCTGCAAGCCAGTACGCAACCATTGATCCTACAATGCCGCCTACTCCAATTATGACTACTTCTGCGTCATTAGGAAATTTAGAGGATTGATTGACCATTAGAGAAATTTAGCACAATATTTCTCATATTACTTTATAAGTTTTAGCTGTTAAAAGTCTTAAGTTACGTCTGTTTGATTTAGATTTTTTAGGAGACTTTTTGCGGCAAAAGATACCAAAATTCCAAATGGAACTCCAGTTACAATAACCGATGTTTGAAGCGCTCCAATTCCACCGCTGGCCAAGAGTACAATTGCTATCACACCAAGTGATATAGCCCAAATCACTCTGAGTATCATAGGCGGCTCATCTTTTGTATTTTCTTTTTTGGCTGCAGTTAACATAGATGTGACCAGAGCCCCTGAATCAGAAGAGGTAACAAAAAAAGTTAAGATAATTACAATAGCTAACCCCATTAATGCTTGTGAAAAAGGAAATTGTTCCAAAAAGACAAAGAGTGAAACAGCTATATCATTATTGATAGCTGTGCTGAGAGAATTAGGTTCCAAAAACTCTTGGTATAGAGCAGCATTGCCAAAAACACCCATCCAAATAAAAACTATTGAGGAGGGCACAAGCACAACACCAATTAAAAACTCCCTTATCGATCTGCCATAAGAAATTCTTGCTATAAACAATCCAACAAAGGGAGACCATGCAAACCACCAGGAGTAGTAATAAAGCGTCCATGCATTCTGCCAAGAAGAATCTGTGTAACCTTGTGTGTTTGTAGACAGACTTAATAAGTTTTGTATGTAAGATCCTAAATTTTGAACAAGACCGTCTAAAATGTAGCTGGTTGGACCGGCCAAGAAAATAAATGAGAGAAAAATAATACACAAAACTATATTCAATTGAGATAATCTTTTGATGCCTACTTTGAGGCCCAAAACCACACTTGTTAAGCCCATGAGAGTTATAACAACGACAATTCCAACTGTGCTCATAAAACTTTCTTCAAGAAGTTGCATATAACCTAGGCCAGAATTAATTTGGTTTGCACCTAGTCCCAGAGAAGTTGCTATGCCAAATATTGTTGCAATGATTGCAATAACATCCAGGGAGACTCTTCCCCAAATATTTCTTGTAAACGAACCAGAGAAAAAAGAGCTCACTCTGAATGGTAGCTTTTTGTTAAATGTAAAATAAGCAAAACACAATCCAACTATTCCATATATAGCCCAACCATGAAATCCCCAATGCAGATATGCAAGATTCATTGATAGGTTAGCTTTTTCTGAGAAAGTAGCATCTGCATCATGAATTACATTTGAGCTGAGATGAAGAACTGGTTCAGCTACACCGTAAAATAATAAACCGACACCCAAGCCAGCACTAAAAAGCATAGCTATCCAATTCATATTTGAAAACTCTGGTTTTGCATCTGGGCCACCCAATACAACATTTTTATGCTTACTAAAGGCAAGATAAATCACAAAAAGTAAAAAACCATTAGCAAGTAAAATAATTAACCAGCCCAAGCTATTAGATAGCTGCTCTTGGATATTTGCAAATAACTTTTCAGCTTCACCTAGGTTATTTAGCGTAAGCCATATAAAAATGAAAATTAGAGATAATGAGAAAAGAAAACGTTTTGGGGCTATTTTTGTAAACATTGATTTGATTTATAACTTATTTGCTGAAGCTAAGTTTAGGGTAATTTGAAAAAATGTGAAATTTTTACCTTTTAATCAAATAACTTTACAAAATATTTAAAATATATTTTAATTAATCTATTCGTGATTTGTTCCTATTGCTACGAATTAAAAGAAAAAGCTAAAACGGAACTTGTTCCCAGGATTTAAGATAAACTGAGCATTGATTTGCAGCTGTTATGGTTGTTTTTTAAAATAAAGCATGTTTTTTTTGTATTTACTTATAATTTTGGCATTCATTTGTTATGGTCAAGGCATGTCTTTAAAAAACTTAGAGCATGATCTAAGCAATATCCATAATGGAAGTGAGTTTTATGTAACCCTTCTGTCTGGAAATCAATTCTTAAATAAACATTTATCCCTTGGGGGGAAAACATGATAAATACTATTAATAGCAACGTAAAAAATCTTAAAAATCTTTTTAATAAGATGGCCTTTGATAAGTTCTTTGGCAGAATTGTCTCTGCCATTTCTGCACTGGCAATTATTAATGCCTCTGCTTATAGTGGATATATATCAGCCCAGTCACAAGCAATACTAGAAGAAGTTGTTGTTACAGCTCGTAAAAAAGAGGAAGGTTTGCAAAGCGTGCCGATTGCAGTAACAGCTCTAGGAGAAGAATCTCTAGAACAAAAAGGCATCAACGTATTTGAAGATTATTTATTACAATTGCCTGGCGTTACAGCTGGTGGCTCTGGTCCAGGTAATAACACAATCTACATTAGAGGTCTTGCATCCACTACACCTGCTCTTACTACTGCTGGTGTTGCTGGCTTAGCCCCCAATGTCTCCTTTTATTTGGACGAACAGCCGCTAGCACAACCCGGAAGAAATTTAGATGTATATGCAGCTGACATTAGTCGTGTAGAAGTCCTGTCTGGGCCTCAAGGAACTCTTTTCGGCGCTAGCTCACAAGCTGGTGTTGTAAGAATGATTACTAACAAGCCTGTCATAGGCGAAAGAGAAAGCAGTCTAGAGCTTGAAGGTAGATATATGAGTAAAGGGAAAATGGGAACTAAATTTGAATACATGTCCAATATTCCTTTAAGTGATACATCAGCACTTAGATTTGTTGCATATAGAGATAGACGTGGAGGTTATATTGATCAAGTGACCGGCACACGAAGTGTAAAAGAATCTGCGCGTTTTAGAACAGCTGATTTTGTCAGAGCAAATGGTCTTCCTGTTGGATCAACCAGATCAGGCTTTCAAGCTAAAACTGGGCCTACTGATTTCTCGGCTGCTACTTTCCTAGATGCTAATGCAATCGTAAAAAAAGATGCTAACCCAGTAGTATATGAGGGATTTAGAGCAAGCATTGCATCCCAAATCAATGATAATTGGGACGCTTTAGTAACTTTTGCTACTCAAGACATAGAATCAGACGGAGTATTTTTTGTAGACCCCACTTTAGGTGATCTTGAGATACAAAGATACACAGAAGATTCAAATGAAGATAGTTTTGATAACATGAGTATTACTTTAGAGGGAACGATTGGTGAGCTAGAGGTAATTTATGCAGGGGCATACACTGATAGAGCTGCAAATCAAAATATCGATTACACTGATTATCTTTTTGTAGGTCAATATGTTCCATTCTATATTTGTGATGGTGTTACTAACTATACAACTACTGTTAGCGCTGGAACTTGCCAAGCACCTGATATGTACGTTGCCTCAGATTCAGATACTGAGGTTACTAGTCATGAGTTAAGAGTTAATGCTGATTTAAATGATACAACCTCTATCACGGCTGGTATTTTTGTAAGCGATCTAGAGTTAATTGAGCATAATGAGTTTACTTACCTAGGATCTGAAAAACTTGCAACAGCCTATTCGCCAAACTATCCGCACACTAATCCTCAGCCTGGTCAAGGTGGAAACGCTGGAGCTGGTTGGTACTCTCAACCTGGTCCTTACAACGTACCAGTAATTTTTGTTAACGATATATTAAGGACTGACAAGCAACAAGGAGTCTTTGGTGAAGCTAATTTTGCCTTGTCAGATACAAGTGAGCTCACAATTGGTGCTCGTTGGTATGATATAGAGGTTGACTTAGAAGGAAGTGCTAATGGTGCATATGGTAACAAAGGAAAGGATACTGATCCTGGTGGCGGTGGAACAAACCTTTCGGTGCAGTATGGGCCTAACAACCCTAATGGGTATCCTGATAAAGCTGAGACAGATGGAGTTATTGGCAAAATAACCTATTCTTGGAATCCAAGTGACGATGTTATGTATTACGTGACATGGTCAGAAGGTTTTAGGCCTGGATTACTCAATCGTCCAGTTGGTGCGGGAGATGAAAATTATTCAGTGAAAGCCGTCACCGATACTGATGAAGTAACAAATTATGAGTTTGGCTGGAAAGCAATACTTATGGATGGCTCTCTAAGGTTCAATGGAAGCGCATTCATGGTTGATATAAGCGGCCTTCAAAGCACCATCTTTGATGCAGCTATTGTCAACCTTTTCTTCTCTGATAATGCAGCTGATGCAGAAATCAGAGGCTTGGAAGGTGACTTTATGTATCTATCAGATAGCAACTACATGTTTTCTGGCGCTTTCTCAATTCTTGATACTGAGCTTACAAAAAGACTGGCATTAACAGATGATATTGTTGAAGGCAGCGATCTAGCTTTTGCTCCAGGCTTCCAGGGAAATCTTGCTCTTAGAAGAGAGTGGGGAGTAGCATCAGGCAACATAGGGCATTGGCAGGGACAAGTAACTATATCTGATGACAGCTACTCTGACATCATGGAGCCTAATAGGGCTGAGCAAGCCGGCTATGTTCTCGCCAACTTTAGAGCGGGTGTAAGTAATGATAATTGGGTTGCTGAATTTTTTATTGATAATTTAACCGATAAAAGAGCTGAGATTAGTAATACATTTATCTTTGATAGAGAAAGAATTAGTATTGTTAGGCCAAGAACTTTAGGTTTTAGATATAAATACAATTTTTAGTTTTTTCAGTCTTTTCAAAAAAGGGAGTTTTTACTCCCTTTTTCTTTATATAATTTACTAAATTATTATGATTGATAATCAAGTTAAAAAAAATGATCCTAGTCTTCAAGTCGATATCAATGAGGCGACTCAAGCTGTAAGAGAAAATAGATTTGCTGACGCTCTAAAAATATTAGAAATTAGCTTGTCAAAATATCCAGATCATATTGACAGTTTATATCTAGCAGCAGTTTCAGCTAGATATTTAAAAAAATATCAAGATTCAAAAAAATATATTGAGACTCTTCTGGGCCATGCAGCTGATATGGGTAGAGCTTATCAAGAATTAGGCCATCTAAATAAATCAATCGGTAATGAGAATCTTGCTATTGCCCATTATCGTCAAGCCACAGAATTAAACCCCGCATTAATTGGCTCATGGCAATCATTACATGAACTGTTTAAAAATAATGATAATCAACCAGCAGCAGATCATGCCTTGGAACAGCTTAATAAATTAAAAACTTTGCCCAATATTCTTCTCTACATAGATCAAATAATGAATGAGGATAGGTTGGGCGTTGCTGAGATAAAATGCAGAGAATTTTTAAAAAAGAATCCAACTCACACTTACGCAATGTCACAACTTGCTGAAATCGCAAGTAGGCTAGGACATTACAATGATGCAGAGTTCCTTCTAGAAAAGGCTACAAACTTTGAACCAAATGATGCTGCATTAAGAATGAAGTATTTGATGGTTTTAAGAAAAACTCAAAAATTTGCAAAAACAACAGAACAGGTAAATATCTTATGTGAAAAATTTCCAAATAATCTTTTATATCAATCACAAAAAGCGGTTGAAATGATGCAAAGTGGAGAAAACTTAAATGCAATCAATGTTTTCAATGAAATTATTCAAAAAAGTCCATACAACTACAGCGCGCTCACCTTGAAAGGGCATGCAGAAAAAACTTTAGGCAACACGAATGAATCAATTAGTAGCTATCAACAAGCCTACACGATTAAAGCAGACCATGGAGAAGCATTTTTTTCCCTCTCGAACCTCAAAACCTACTCATTTTCAGAGAACGAGCTAAAGATCATGAATTCCCAACTTGAAAGAGTGGACCTCCCTCTTAAAGAGAGAGTATATTTTCATTTTGCTCTTGCTCAGGGTTATGAGCTGAATGGAGAATATGATCAAGCGTTCTTTCATTTCAAAAGAGGCAATCAAATTAAAAACAGTCAAAGTAAGTACTCTATTAATGGGATGAATGAGGAATTCCAGGCACAGATAGATATTTGCGATGAAAGTTTTTTTAGTAACCTAGGTGTTGGTGGCCATCAATCTAATGATCCTATTTTTATTGTCGGTCTTCCGCGGGCTGGATCAACACTCATTGAACAAATTTTAGCCTCTCACTCAATGATTGATGGCACACTGGAGCTTCCAAATATTCTTTCTTTGGCTCATAGCCTTAGAGGTGATGATGTTTATGGAAAGAAAGGAAATTACCCCAAAGTTATGAAGGATTTTACATGCACACAACGAGAGTTATTGGGTAAAACTTATTCTCAAGAAACAAGAATACACCGAAAAGATGCGCCTATGTTTACAGATAAAATGCCAAATAATTTTAGACATATTGGTCTTATACATTTAATACTTCCAAATGCAAAAATTATAGATGCCAGACGGTATCCTTTAGATTGCTGTTTTAGCATGTATAAGCAGCTCTTTGCTCAAGGCCAAGAATTCTCATATGGTCTCAAGGAGGCAGGTAATTATTACAGAAGTTATGTCAAGCTTATGGATCATTGGGAAAAGGTATTGCCAAATAAAATATTAAGGGTGAACAATGAAGATTTGATTGAAGATCTCGAGGGACAAGTTAAGAGAATGCTAGATTTTATTCAGGTACCATTTGAACAAGAGTGTATTTCATTTCACGAAACTGATAGATCTGTTAGAACTGCAAGCTCTGAGCAAGTCAGGCAACCGATTAATAAAAAAGGCATGGGTAGATGGAAGCCCTACGCAAAAAATTTAAAACCATTGCTTGAAAGCATTGGAGAAGATCTTCTTTACCCAGAGGATATTTCCCTCATCAAATAAATTAAATAATATTAATTTGTATTTATAAGTTATCTTTTCCATCTGAACTTTACAAAAATATATGTCAATTATTAAAGCTACAAATCTTGAGAAGTATTACTCAAACCCTGAGAATCCTGGAAAAACATTTGCTGCTGTAAATAATATAAATTTATGTATAAATACAGGAGAGATTTTTGGCTTGCTAGGCCCTAATGGTGCCGGTAAAACAACAACACTTGAGATGCTTGAAGGATTAAGTGATATTGATGGCGGCGAGGTTTTTATAAATGAGATTGATGTCAAGAATAACCCTTATGAAGTAAAAAAAATTATAGGAGTGCAACTTCAATCAAATGAATATTTTGATCGATTAAACTTATCTGATTTATTAATTCTTTTTGCCAACCTATACTCTGTATCAGTTAACCCAGAGACCTTACTTGCCAAAGTTAATTTAGAAAATAAAATTCATGCTCTACCTGACGACTTATCAGGCGGACAAAGACAAAGGTTCTCTATTGCGTGTGCTTTGGTCAACAACCCTAAAATATTATTCTTAGATGAACCAACAACTGGATTGGATCCTCAAGCAAAAAGAAATTTATGGAATTTAGCCAAAAACTTGAATGAGGAGGGCATGACCATTGTTTTAACAACTCACAATATGGAAGAAGCGGAATACCTTTGTGACAGAATTGCAATCATGGATAAAGGCTCGATAATTGCTCAAGATACACCCAGCCAACTTATCTTGGATTATGCCTCAGAGCCACCCGAGACACCCAAGCATGGAAATATTGAAGATGTATTTTTAGCTCTGACAGGACATGGATTAAGAGATTAAAGCATGTTAACCAGGCCACAAATTTATCTCGCCTCTATCTTTATCAAGATTTTTTATAGAGATCGACAGTCGCTCTTTTTTAGCTTGCTATTTCCATTAATCTTTACGGGCATTTTCTTGTTTTCTGGGGGTGAGCCAAGCCCAACCAAGCTAGGTTTGGTTAATCAATCCCAAGATGAGCTCTCAATAAAATTTGTTGAACTTGTAAAAAAAGAAAAAACTTTTCTTATTAAAGAGGGCTCTGAATCAGAGTTAAAAAAGGAGTTAATTGCTGCAGATCAAACCGCTATCATTATTATTCCAAAGACATTCAATGAATTCCCAAATCCAGGGCAGCTAAGGTTATTGCTTGATGCATCTCAAGTCAGGCAGGTAGATGCAATCAAGGATTCTATTGAGTCAACCCTTCTTTCCATTGAAAGGGACATTAGAGATATTGAACCCATGTTTGCTCTTCAGCTTGAAGATGTTAAATCCAGACCACAAAGATATATTGATTTTTTATTACCGGGGATCTTGGCATACATGCTAATGAATCTTTGTATAGCCGGCAGTGGATTTAATATTGTTGAATACCGAAGAAGAGGTATTTTAAAAAGACTCTTTGTCACACCTATTCAACCTAAAGATTTTATTATCTCCATTGTTCTTGCGCGAATGTTTATTATCCTGATTCAACTTTCAGTTATCTTAGGCCTGGCAATTGGGCTGTTGAAAATTAATATTATTGGGGGACTGCTCTCACTTTACGGCGTCATTTTGTTGGGCGCATTTATTTTTTTATGCGTAGGTTTTTTTCTTGGCAGTCTCGCTAAAACACAAGAGTCAATTCGCCCATTAGTTTTATTATTCACTTTCCCACAGTTGATTTTATCTGGTATTTTTTTTCCAATCACTGCTTTGCCTGCATTAATCCAACCTATAGCAAGCAGCTTACCATTGAGTGTAGTAGCTTCAACAATGCGAAACATCGCAAACGATGGTG
>Ga0209223_10006381_pt1 | contig 10154 bp, 9 predicted proteins | sample COG_06_FD_184750 | JGI IMG/M metagenome (GOLD analysis project Ga0209223, IMG submission 184750) | Pelagic Microbial community sample from North Sea - COGITO 998_met_06 (SPAdes) (version 2) | ecosystem: Environmental > Aquatic > Marine > Neritic zone/Coastal water | place: Helgoland, sampling...
TCTTCCTATAGAGCCGTGGTAGACCACCACGTTGATAGGCTGGATGTGGAAGCGCAGTAATGCGTGTAGCTGACCAGTACTAATAGCTCAATTGGCTTGATTTATGCACTGAAAAAAATTTTAAAAAGTGATTAGAAAAATAATTGATATTTTATTTTATAAACCCCAGCAAATTAAAATGTTGGGGTTTTTTTTAATATAGAATAAAGTTTTTGATTTATTTAGTTAAATGATTAAATGAAAAATTATTTTCAACAATTTATTGACCAAAATAAACCTTTATTTACGTCAAAAAAAAATAGATATATTTTAGTAACCGATCGAGAGAGAACAACTGCTATTATTCCAGCAGTAGTTGCTGCAGCTGCTATAGCAAAAAAATTTGATTTAGTGCCTATACTTTTATCACCCTCAAACAATCAAGATCATATTAATCTTTTTAAAAGTTTTGGAATAAAAAAAATTATATCAACTTTTTCTTTAAGAGGAACAAATTTAAACTTTAATTATTTAAAAGCATTTTATTATTTATTAGATATTTTTTTTATATATCTTTCTAAAAAAAATTTTTTTGAATACTTAATAAATAGCTATAGTTTAAAAAAAATAAAAATTGGAGATTTAATTTATGACAGTTATGTTAGGTATGATTTACGTTTTAAAAACCCTAAGTTAGATTTTTTTTTACTAAAAATACTTTATACAACTATTGTAAGAATTTTAAATATAATAGATATAATCAAAAATCATGACGTTAAATTTGCGGTAGTATCTACATCAACATATGCAAATGATGACGCTCTTATTTTAAGAGCCTCATTAGAATCGAGGATAAAAGTTATCGAACCTAAATTATTTTATGGATTATGGACCTGGAATAAAAATAAGATAATATTTGGTAAGTATAATTTATTTAATCAAAACAAAACTTATGATTTAATTAAGAGGCATGATATTGAAAAAATAAATAGTTTTATTAAAAAAAGATTTCAAGGCAATATAGAAACAAAATATACAGCAAAAAAAGATATTATAATTTCTAATAAAGTTAAAAAAATTTATAATAAAAAACAATTTTTCAAAAAATTAAAAATTAAAAAAGAATATAAAAAAATTATTCTTATCGCACCTCATTTATTTTCTGACGCCCCACATGGAAATGGTATTAAGTTTTTATTTAGAGATTATTATGACCAACTAGTCAAAACCTTAGAATACATTTCGTTAAAAAATATGCAGAACTGTCTATGGTTAGTAAGGCCCCATCCATCCAGCAAGTTTTTTGGAGAAATTGGAATTGTAGAGGAGGTGCTCAGTAAGCTCAATAATCACAAATTAAATATTAAACTTTGTTCTGTTGATTCCGTTAGAACTTCAGACTTAGTTAATTTTTGTGACCATGTAATTACTGGAAAAGGCAATATAGGCTTAGAATTTGCCGTAAAAGGAAAATATTCAGTCATTGCAGGGAGCTCACCTTACTCAGGACTTAATATTTCTATGGAACCAAAAACACAAAAGGAGTACTTTAAAATTTTAGATAATATATCAAATTTAAAAAAACTTACAAAAAATCAAATTCTTAAAGCAAAAAAAGTTATGTACTATTTAGATAAAGTAGACAACTTAGATTTAAAAGTTAAAAAAAGTTTTCTTGCAAAAAACCCCAATAATTTTTTTTCAAAGGAGTTAATTAGAGATATAAAAAGAGTTGGTATTGAGAATGATGTTTTTTATCAATCCATATTAAAGAATTTTAAATTTGATTAGAATAAAAAAAAATAGACTCATAATTGGCACGGCTCAACTATATAATTCATACGGTATTACAAATTTTTTAGATAAAAAATCTAAAAAAAAAAGTTTCAAAATTTTAGAAACTGCAATAGATCAAGAAATTTATTCTTTTGATACTGCTCCAGGATATAATTCAGAAAAAATTCTAGGTGAGTTTATTGCTGCTCATGGTTTAAAAAAAAAAATAATTATTTATAATAAAATTCCCTCATTTATTCATCAGTATAAGAAAAAATCTTTTATTTTAAATAATATAGAAAAATCTATTAAATTAATTGGATGTAAAATTAATACATTGTTGTTGCATGATACAAAAAATATTCAATTTTATTGTAAAAATTTTGATTTTTTTAATGAATTAAAGAAGATTTTTGAAATAGAAAATTTAGGAGTCTCTATTTATGATCAAACACATCTTAAAATAGAAAATAAAATAAAAGATAAAACAATTTTTCAAGTACCAATAAGCATAGTTGATCAAAGATTTGAAAACATAAATTTAGATAAAAAGCAAATTATTGCTAGATCAATTTTTTTACAGGGTATATTGATTAATGATAGAATTAAAATAAAAGGGATTTCAAAAAAAATTATTAAGGCCCATAAATTGTATCATCAGTATTTAAAAGATATAAAAGTTGATCCATTAAAATTGAGCTTATCATATATAAACAATTTAAAAAAAATTAATAAATTTGTTATAGGTGTAGAAACTTCTGTACAATTAAAAAAAATCGTAGATTGCAAATTATATGACAATATTGATAATAAAACATTATTTCATATTAAGTCATTATTTAAAAGTAACCTATCTAATCCTAGATCATGGATTTTAAAGAAGTAAAAATATCACACATTTAAAAATTATTTGAAATAAGAAATCTATTTTTGATGGAAATATTTAGGTTGTAAAAATATAAACTATGACTAATAGTCCTATTTCTTATGTTTAATAATAAAGTAATATTTATATCGGGTGGTACAGGGTCATTCGGTAGTAGATTCTTAGAAAAACTATTAAAAGATTACAAACCAAAAAAAATAATTATCTTCTCTAGAGATGAATATAAACAGTTTTTAATGGAAAAACTTTTTCCAATTATAAAATACCCATGTTTAAGATTTTTTTTAGGAGATATAAGAGATCTAGAAAGATTAAAAATTGCAATGAATGGTGTTGATTACGTTGTTCATGCTGCAGCTCTAAAACATGTTCCTGCAGCTGAATACAATCCAATGGAATTTGTCAAAACAAACATTCATGGAGCTGAAAATATAATTCAAGCTTCCATCCATCAAAAGGTTAAAAAAGTCATTGCACTTTCTACAGATAAAGCAGCAAATCCAATAAACCTTTACGGTGCAACAAAACTTGCTTCAGATAAAATTTTTATAGCTGCAAATAATATAGTTGGAATTAAAGGAACAGTGTTCTCAGTAGTAAGATATGGAAATGTTCTTGGTTCAAGAGGGTCGGTAGTTCCTTATTTTGATGATTTAATAAAAAAAGGAGCAAAATTTTTACCTATTACCAATAGTAAAATGACAAGATTTTGGATAACACTTGATCATGGAGTTGATTTTGTTTTTAAAAGCTTTAAAAGAATGTCTGGTGGGGAAACATTTATTCCTAAAATTCCATCTGTAAGAATTACTGATCTAGCTAAAGCTATGGCTCCAAATTTAAAAACCAAAATTATTGGAATTAGGCCTGGTGAAAAAATACATGAACTAATGTGTCCCAATGAAATGTCTGATCAAACAATAGAATTTAAAGATCACTATGTGATATTTCCTTCACCTAAAAATTTTGATAAAAAGACTAATTTTTTTATTAACAAATTAAAAGAAAAAGGAAAAAAAGTTAGTGAGAATTTTGAATATGATTCAAAATCAAATAAAAAGTTTCTTTCAATTAATGAAATAAAGAATTTAAATAAAAATTTTTTTTTTAGATGACCCCGTACAGTCGCCAAAGTATAAATAAAAAAGATATTTCTGCTGTAATTAAAACGTTGAAATCAAACTATTTAACTCAAGGACCGGCAGTAGAAAAATTTGAAAGAAAACTATCAAAATTAGTCAAAGTAAAATATGGTGTGGCATCTAATAGTGCTTCTAGCTCATTACACTTAGCTTGCATTGCATTAGACTTGAAGCCTAAAGATATTGTTTGGACAGTTCCAAATACTTTTGCAGCATCAGCTAATTGTGCAATAAATTGTGGTGCAAAAATAGACTTCGTAGATATAGATGCTGATACATGGAACTTGTCAGTATCTTCTCTAGAAAAAAAATTAGTAATAGCTAAAAAAAAAAAAAAATTACCTAAAATATTAATTCCAGTACATTTTGCGGGTCAACCTACTGAGCAAAAAGAAATATGGAAGTTATCTAAAAAATATAAGTTTAAAATTATAGAGGATGCATCTCACTCGCTAGGCGCTATGCAATCGTCTGAACCAGTAGGAAGCTGTAGATGGTCTGATATAACGGTTTTCAGCTTTCACCCTGTAAAAATAATTACTACTGGAGAAGGTGGTATGGCAATGACAAATAATAAAAATTTATACGAGAAAATGAAAATTTATAGGACAAATGGAGTAAAAAAAGATTTAACAAGTCAGCGAGGTAAACCCTGGCACTATGAGCAGGTTGGTACAGGATTTAATTATAGAATGAATGATATAGCTGCCTCACTTGGTTTAAGTCAAATCAGTAGATTAAAAAATTTTATTAAAAAAAGAAATCAAATTGCAGATAAATATAAATCTTTTTTTAAGGATTTACCTGTAAAATTTCAAAAAATACAAAACAGAAATTTATCAAGCTATCATTTATTTGTTATTCAATTTGACCTTAAAAAAACTAAATATAACTATAAAGAAATCTTTAATACCTTAAGAGAAAAAAATTTTTACGTAAATTTGCATTATATGCCACTACATTTAAACTCTTTTTTTAAAAAAAGAGGTTTCAAAAATGGACAATTTCCAGTTTCTGAAAAATATTCAAAGACATCAATCAGCATTCCTATTTTTTTTGATCTTAAAAAAAAAAAGATTGTTCAATTATGTAACTTAATAAAGTCATTTTTTAAAATTTATGAATAAAAAAAATATTATTGTAATCGTTCAAGCAAGATTAACTTCAAAAAGATTCCCTAATAAGGTTATAAAAAAAATTGGAAAAGAAACGGTAGTAGAGTTAATTTTGAAACGATTAAAAAAAGTAAAAAAAATAAATAAAATTGTATTCTCCATACCTGCTAACAATCAAAATAATAAACTTTATGAGCACCTTAAAAAACTTAAGGCAAATATTTTTAGAGGAAGTGAAAATAATGTATTAGATAGATTTTACAAAACATCTATAAAATTTAAAGCAACTGATATAATCAGGATTACTGCAGATTGCCCTTTAGTTGACTCACAATCTATAGATAAATTAATAGATATATATTTAAGAAAAAAACCTGACTATTTGAATAATGCCTTACCACCAAACCATTCAGATGGTTTTGATGTTGAGATTTTTAATTTTAAAACTTTAAAACTAGCAACTCAAAAAGCAAAATTATTGTTTGATAAAGAGCATGTAACTCCATTTATGAAAAACTGTAAAAAAGTAAAAAAATTAAAAGTTCAACTTTTTAACAACTATGGACTAAAGTTATCAATTGACTCTAAAAAAGATTACATAAAAGTTAAAAAAATATTTAAACATTTTTATCCAAATATCTATTTTTCTGTAAAAAAAATATTTGATAAAAAAATACATAAAAAACTTTTTCAAAAAGATCTAAAAAATGGTTTTTATTTTAATAAAAAAACAGAAAAAGGACAAAAGCTTTGGAACAGTGCAAAAAAGATCATCCCTGGTGGAAATATGCTTATTTCAAAGAATCCAGAAAGATTTTTGCCTGATTATTGGCCCACCTATTTTAAGAGTGCAAAAGGCTGTAAAATAAAAGATTTAGATGGAAATCAATTTATCGACTTTTCATTGATGGGAATTGGTACGAACGTTCTAGGCTACGGAAATTCAAAAGTAGATAATGCGGTAAAAAAAACAATAAATAACGGAAATATGTCAACTTTAAACTGTCCAGAGGAAGTTGCGTTAGCAGAAAAATTAATTGAAATTCATCCAACTTTTGGAATGGTAAAATTTGCAAGAACTGGAGGAGAGGCTAACTCAGTTGCTATTAGGATTGCTAGAGCAGCCTCTGGAAGAGATAATATAGCCATATGTGGATATCATGGTTGGCATGACTGGTATCTTTCTGCAAATTTAAATTCCAGAAAAAAAAACGTTGAAAAAGATTTAGATACACACCTTCTAAAAGGCTTAAGTGTTATGGGTGTACCAAAAAAACTAAAAAAAACAGTTTTCCCTTTTAATTATGGTAAATTTGAACAACTAAATCAAATTGTTAATAATAATAATATTGGAGTAATAAAGATGGAAGTTTGTAGAAATACAATTCCAGACATTAATTTTTTAAAAAGAGTTAGAAAATTAGCAAGTAAAAATAAAATAGTTTTAATCTTTGATGAATGCACTACTGGATTTAGGCAGTCTTATGGGGGTCTTTATAAAACTACAGGTGTAGAACCTGATATGGTTATATTTGGAAAAGCAATGGGTAACGGGTATGCGATTACTGCAGTTTTAGGAAAAAAAGAAATTATGGAATATTCACAAAAAACTTTTATAAGCAGCACCTTCTGGACAGAGAGAATAGGACCGACTGCTGCACTTAAAACTATTGACGTTATGAAAGAGGAAAAATCTTGGATAAAAATTAAGAAAATAGGAAAAAAGATTCAAAGTGGATGGAAGCAAATATCTAAAGACAATAATGTAAAGATAAGCATAAATGGGATACCTTCTTTAACTAATTTTTCTTTTCAAAGTGAAAATAATCAAATATACAAAACTTTAATTACTCAAGAAATGCTCAAAAATAATATATTAGCATCAAATTCAGTTTATTGTTGCACACAACATAATGATAATATTATAGATAAATATTTTAATAGCCTAGACAAGGTTTTTAAAATGATAAAATCTTGTGAAGATGGATCTGAAATCGATAAGTACTTAAAAACAAAAATTAGCATTAAAGGTTTTCAAAGGCTAAATTAATGGAAAAAGTTCTAGTAATTGCAGCACATCCAGACGATGAAATATTGGGTTGTGGTGGATCAATAATAGAACATATAAAGCAAAAAGATCAAGTTGGAATAATAATTGCAGCAGAAGGAATTACATCAAGAGATATTACAAGAAATATTAAAAAAAGAAAAAATGAAATACAAAAACTTCATGCAGTTTCAAATAAGGTTGCTAAAAAACTAAAAGTAAATTTTATTGAATTTCTTGGACTTCCAGACAATAGATTGGATGGTTTAGATTTGCTAGATATAGTAAAAAAAATTGAAAAAATAATTGTAAAATTTAAGCCTAAAATAATTTACACGCACCATGGAGGTGATTTAAATATTGATCATAGATTGATAAATAATGCTACTCTTACAGCTTGCAGACCTCATCCAGGCCAAACAGTTGAAAGAATCTTAACATTTGAGATACCTTCAAGTACTAATTGGGTGGGTGCGCAAAAAGAATTTATTTTTATACCAAATTATTATCAAGAAATTACTAAATCTTTAAAGAATAAAATGAAACTTTTATCAATGTATAAAGAAGAAATGAGAAAATGGCCACATGCAAGGTCAATCAAAGCAGTGGAAAGTCTTGCATATTATAGAGGTTCAACAATTGGTGTTAAATCAGCAGAAGCGTTTCAGGTGGAAAGATATATTAAAAAAAATTAACCGTGAATATTGTTTTTAGAGTAAATGCCTCAAGTCATGTTGGTAGTGGCCATTTTTATCGATGTATACAAATTGCTTACAGTTTGAACAATAAAGATAAGGTTTTTTTTATATGTGAGGATCTAAATAAGAAACTTAAGAATATACTTAAAAAAAATAGAATAAAACTATTCATATTAAAAAAAAAAGAAAATGTTGACTTTGAAAAATCTGATTATGAATCTACAAAAAATATAATAAAAAAGATTAAGGGAAAAATTAATTTAATGGTAGTTGACTCTTATTTTCTAGGAGTAAAATGGGAAAAAAAAATTAGATCTTCTGTTGACAAGATATTAGTAATTGATGACTTAAATCGTAAACATGACTGTGATTTTTATTTAAACCAAAATTTATCATCTAGTAGAACTTTAGATGGAAAACTAAGGAAAAACACACTAAAATTTTTAGGTTTAAAGTACTGCATTATTAAATTTAAAGCAGAAGAAAAAAAAAGAATAGTAAAAAAACCACACCAAATTAAAAAAATTCTGATATTTATGGGTGGTTCAGACAAATCTAACTTAACATATAAAATTTTAAAAATATTAAATAAAAAAATTTTTTTAAAATTTAAATTAAAGATTGTAGTTGGTGTTGACAATAAAAATTACAAGCTAATAAAAGAATTTTCAAAAAAAAGAAAAGATACAAAAATATATTATAATCAGAAAAGTTTAAAAAATCACATATTAGATAGTGATATAGCCATTTCAAGTGGAGGTACATTTATCTGGGAGTGTCTTTTTTATGGTTTGCCAGCTCTGGTTTTAAATCAATCTAAAAACCAAGTTGATAATTCAAAAGCTTTATACAAGAAAAAAGCTATAAAACTATATATAAATGAAATAAATGATTTAAAAAAAATTACAAAATTTTTAGAAAAACATTTAATGAAAAATAATTTTGTAGTGCCAGCAAAAATTTTTAATTTATTAGATTCAAAAGGAATTAGTAGGATTATCAAAAGAATAAGAGGTTAAAAAATGAAAACAGAGAAATTAATCATTATTGGAGCTGGTAACTCGGTTGATGAAATTTATCCAATAGTTAAAAATAATAAAAGTAATATAGATTATAAAGTTGTTGGAATAATTGATGATGATAAAAAATATTTTAAAAAATTATACAAAGGTATTCCAATCCATATCGGTTTAGAAAAAGTAAAAAAATTTAAAGATTCTAAATTTATTTTTGGGATAGGTTCTTACAAAAATAAAAATCAGAGAGAAAAAATATTTAAAAAAATGCAACTATCGAAAGATTTTTTTCCTAATATTGTACATTCCTCAGTAATTCTTGAAAATAATGTTAAAATGGGATTTGGTAATATCATATATCCAAATACTTCAATTTGCTCAGACACAAAGATTGAGAATTTTACAATGTTAACTTATTCATGTATTGTAGCTCACAATGTAAAAATTGGCTCTTTTAGTTTATTTGGATCAAGAACATCAATTTTAAATAATGTTAAAATTGGCAAAAATGTTTTTTGTGGTGCAAATGTTCTTTTTGCAGAAAATATAGAGATTGGAAACATGAGTTCAATAATTTTTGGATCAAATGTATTGACGAATGTGCCTTCAAAGAAAACTGCTTACGGAAATCCAGCAAAAATTTTAGATTATGTTTAATTTTGATAATATTAATAATTCAATATTAATTGACAAAAAAGTTTTTAAGCCAAACTTAACATCAAAATTAAGTTTTGATGTTGCGTGCAAAAAAATTAAAAATGCCTCAGATGTATTAGATTTGGGATGTGGGTCTGGAATAATTGGAATAGGAGTATTAAAAAATAAAAAAAAAATTAAACTTTATTGCTCAGATTCAAGTGAGTCTGCATGCAGACTAACAAAAAAAAATTTAAAGAAAAATAAATTAATTGCCAATACAAAAAAAGGTGATTTATTTTTACCCTGGAAGAATATGAAATTTGACTATATTATTAACGATGTTTCTGGGATTTCTAATTTGGTAGCAAAAAAATCTCCATGGTTTAATAAATTTGTACCTTGTGACTCGGGAAAAGATGGAACTAAACTTACAGTAAAAATTATTTCTCAAGCAAAAAAATATCTTAATTCAAAAGGGGTGCTACAACTGCCGATGATAAGTCTTTCAAATGAAAAAAAAATTTTAAAAAAAGCAAAAAAAATATTCAAAAAAGTTGAAATAATAGATAAGGCTGATTGGTTTTTACCTAATGAAATGCAGAATCTTCATAAATATTTAGAAAATTTAAAGTCTAAAGGACACATTAATTTTATTAAAAAATTTGGAAGAATAATTTGTACTACGTCAATTATGACTTGTACAATTATAAAGAAATGATAGGATAATCTCATGTCTTCAATACCTTTAAACCCTTTTAAAACAATTAAAGGAAAAATTGTTCTCTTCTTTCCTCACTTTGGAGTATTTGAAATGGATAATTGGATGCCTTTTCCGTACATATACTTAGGACCATTT
>Ga0209223_10006398_pt1 | contig 10131 bp, 24 predicted proteins | sample COG_06_FD_184750 | JGI IMG/M metagenome (GOLD analysis project Ga0209223, IMG submission 184750) | Pelagic Microbial community sample from North Sea - COGITO 998_met_06 (SPAdes) (version 2) | ecosystem: Environmental > Aquatic > Marine > Neritic zone/Coastal water | place: Helgoland, sampling...
TATCAACAAGGGTCGTATTGCAGAATGAAAAGAGAGCACAACACAATGTTAATAGGTTTACTTGGAACTATATTATTAGGAGTATCTAGCTGGGCTTTGATGACTATTATTCAATTAGAGGTTCATATCGGAATGCTTACTGAAGAGATTATGAGTATCGATAAACAAATCGGTAGAATTTATAATCACATGGACCGACTATCTGAATAAATCAAACACATTCTAAATGCGAAAAAGCAGAAAGCTAGTAATAGCTGTTAAGTGCGATTATTGCGGAACTCAAACTGAAAGCTTTGTTGTAAATGCTAAAGGTTTAAGGTTTTGCAGATTACAAACTCCAGGCTATCCACCAGACAAGGATTGCCAGGCTGAACATACAAGGAATAAAAATGTACAAAAAAAAGAAAAAGACAAAGGCTTATTCTCACAAAAAGAAATCAGCTTTTAAAAAGAAAAAAAGATAAAATTTCCTTCCTCTCCTATCCTATCGCTTAAAAAGTGAATCAAAATATAGTGAATTAACTATATAAGATTTTCCTATTTTTGATATAAGAGGTGTTGACTGGTTTGTGTTTTTATAAATTAGTGAATAATTTTTCGCTAAATTTATTTTGACAGTCAACAGATTGTTTAATAAAACATTGTTTCTTTAAACATTCCTCGGTAGCTCAGTTGGTAGAGCAGTTGACTGTTAATCAATAACTTAGAAACACCTTCCAGTTGTTAAATTAACAACTAAAGAAAGGTTAGCTAAATGTTATTATTTTCCAAGATTGTATCGGAAAATAGTTTGTTCCTAAAAAACTTTCACTTCTATTCACTAACACAAAATAGTGAAACACTTGTAGATAGTTATATTAGAGCAAATTATTCTTGGAAAGTTATCTCATGAAGTTATTGAATATCAATGACAAAAACAAAAAACTATAGAGTAACACCTAAGAACAACAAATGGATCATTCAATCAATCGAAACAAGAAAAACGATTAGTGTAGATGGAGCTCCATTCAAACTTAAATCAGATGCGGAACAAGCTATGTTTAATCTTGAGCTTTCTGGATCTACAACTCCAATCCAAAAAGATCCTGGCGGACTAACTTTTAATCAGGTTTTTAAAAAGTTTGCTCAAAAGAAATTAGATCTAAAAAATGATCGTAACAGAGTAAATCAAACTTCTTTAAATAGGTACATGCGAGAGCATGATTTGCGTATATCAAAATATATATCTCCAAATCTTTTGCTTTCAGAATTTAAGCTGCAAGAAATGGAGAACTATTTAAAAGCTGCCTATGATGATGGAGTACCTTTTAAAACTCTAAAAAACTCAGTTAAAGACATCAAGCATTTTATCAGAAAAGCTAACATGTATGGTTGGGGTGTTTGTAGAGATATGGAAACATTTTCTATATTTGATTATCATTATGTCATTCCAAATGATGATGCTTTATTGTTTCGTAAAGAGACTAAAATTCTTGATGATGAAACATGTATGAAAATGATTAATACAAATTATCAAGAAATGTGGAATGATTTAGATGCAGCTAATCGGTTTGCCATCTTATGTTTATTATTTATTTTAGGTTTAAGAGCATCTGAAATGATTGGTCTTAAAAGATCTAATGTTGATCTTGCTAATAAAATCATAAAAATTAAAGGTGTCTTTATTCAGGCTGAAGGTGGCTATTTAAACAGAACTAAAAACAGAGGCAGTAATCGAGATATGCCTTTGGATGAAAGTGCTGTTAAATTTTTTACCATGTGGTTTAAATATTTAGATAAAAATCACAAATATAATAATTGGGTTTTACCTGGCATGAGAGGTGATGGACCACTATCTTATAAATATGTAAATGCTCAGATATGGAAAAATTATGCAGCTCATGGATTGGCTGAAATAGTTTGCAGAAGAGATGGTCATGTAAAAATAATATCTTCCTCTCTTAAAGGAGCTCCAACTAAAACTTTTAGACATAAATTAGGATCTAAACTAATTAGTTCTATGAACTCAGTATCAGAGCTTGGTCGAAATGAAGTTAAAGCTGCTATGGGGCATACTAAGTTTGAAACATCAGCTGAAATCTATGGAGATAAATTGCTTACAATTTCTAAGTTGGACCAGGAGAAGCTTGCTTCAGCTAGAGGTAAAGCTACCAACACAAATCTAATCTCAAAAATAATTTCAAAAAAATAGTACGAAGTCTAGGTCATGGAGGCTGCTTAATTGCAGTCTCTGTGGCTGTGAGTAGCTTTATTTATACCAATATTTGTCGATATTCGCTTTATTATAAGAAACGATTTTCCATTCATCCTTTTTCTTAAAACTTTTTTTTGCAAAAAATTCAGCATCCTCTTCATTGCCGAATACTTGGTTTGTGTATGTTATGAATTTATTTTCTTTTTTAAAAATTAAAAAATACATTATCCTTTACGAATAATTCTATTCTCTTCTTTTAGCAGTTTAATCTCAGCTTTTAATTTCTTAACCTCTTCATGCAGCAATCCATTAATTTTTTGATGTTGAATTTCTAAATTTTTTATTTCAAGCAATTCTTTTTCTGATTTTTCTATTTTCTGATTTAATGCAGCAATAATATTTTGATGTTTTGTATGTAATATTATCGTATCTTTTAAGTTGTTTGCTAGCTTACTCATTATGATTATCCTTTGCCTTATCAGCATCCTCAATTATCTCATCATAAACTAAGTCGTATAATCCATTCGGATTTTCAACAAAGGCTATTTCTTTTTTTGTTTCTTTTATTAATTCCTTACAATGATCTTTAGCTTGCTCCAGGACAACTGTAAGATTAGGAAAATTAGATGGATATACTCCATAAATATATAAATCATTTATAGCTGCTGCTACTCTACTTAATCCTTGGTATCTTCTTTTTAACCTTTGGACCTTACTGTCTATAGGTAAATCATGAGGTAGATTGCTCATCAATTTTTCTCCATTTTGTATTGTTTATTTTAATCTCAAGATCTTTAACTTCAGATGAAGTAGGCTCCTTTCCTTCTTCAGCTTTAACCTCATCATCAAATTTTTCTTCAATAATAAAACTTGCTTCACCAGTAGTTGTTTTAATTACTGTCATGAATACTCCTATCTAAAGGCTCATTAGCTTTTGTTTGTTCATGAATAAAAGTTGGATTTAATAAATCATCTGTCATCACTCCATAAAAATCAGCAATCTTTTTTAATCGAAATGCTCCTGGAACAACTTCTCCACTTTCATATTTTTGTATGTTTTGATGTGAAACTCCTATTGCATAAGCTAAAGATTTTTGAGGTTTAAAATTTCTTAATCTACAAAATCTAATATTACCTCCTAGTATTTGTGAAAATGCTATGTATTCTGCATCTTTAATTAGTTTCATTATTTTTCTCCATAAAATTTTTAATTTGTTCTTGTACTATTGGAATATTAAGATCTGGAATTTTAGCAGCAGTAGCTTCAAAACAGCTGTTAGGCATTTGCTGATATTTACTGCTCATATTTAAAAAAAATCCAACTTTTTTATTTTTAAATTTTTTTAAATACCATGCTGTACTATCTAATCTTAAATAAGGTCCAGTAGCCTCATTTAAAAAAGTATCTTTACTCATTGATAAATAGGTTTCTCTTTTTTTTCTCATATTAAATCCTTCAAAACAGTTTGACGTAATAATGTAGTTGCTAAAACAGCATTTAACCTAGCTGCTATTATGGGTGTGAGCTCCATTGCTTCACCATAATTTGATAATGTTTTAATTTCTGGAATAGTTAATGTTGCTAAATGCCAAGTGTTATCATCAACCATCTTATTTTGTATGGTTATTAAAACTTTTACTATTGCTTGTTGCTGATCATCAACTGCTTGATTTATAGATCCTGGAAAATTTATTATGTTATTCTGGTTTCTTTTTTCTGAGCTCATTTTTTAAATACTCCTTATATTCAGTTTGAAATTTATTATCTTTTTCAAAAGTATCTCGATGGTTTATTTCCTGGTTCAACTTCCACTCCAAGTAACCCATCGGAATTAATCTCTTCTGATTTTTCTTTGTGCATGTCATGTGCTTGAACTAAATAAGCAAGAGCATCATCGTAAGTATCTTCTTTAAATTTATTTGTTGCTCTAATTATTTTTGCTTGTGCATACATCAGAGGAACTAAAAATCCTGGAAGATCCTTTTTTAAATAAGGCTCCAGAATTATAGACCAAGAAGCAGCAATTTTTTTCATATTGCCATTAAATGATCCATAATCCTCTTGCCTGGATTTCTCTAACTCATTAAGCCTCCTATTAAGATTTTTTCTTGTCATCCTTACCTTTAAAATCTGTGTGAGCTTTTTGAATATAGAACTCAACAGTTTTGGACATACTGATTGGCATCTCAAATTTTTTTTGAGAAAGTTCCTCCAGCAGCTGATAAGTTTTTATATTTATTGCTACACTCTTAAATTTATCTGGATCCACAATTAAGCCTCCAAATCAGCTGGATTAAATGAAGTTGCATCATCTGCTTTTTCAACTCTATAAAAAGTATAAAAAACAGTTCCTTCTGGCATCTTACCTTTACCACTAGCTTTTTGTTGGTAAGCTCCAAAACGATGCTTAACTCCATCAACTACTATTGTTCCAGACATATCGTATGAACTTGGACTTTTTTTATTAGTTGCAATAAATGCTGCTCCTAAATCTTCTTTTTCTTTTGCTGGTGCAGCAGATGCTGCGATATCAAAATCTGACATATTAGATTGCTCCTTTGGTTTGCAGATTAATTTTTGCGGCTTTAAAATTTTCAAGTAATTTTTCGTAAGCTGGAGGATTTTTTGTTTTTAATCCTTCAAGCATCACTTTATGTTTCGTAAGCCACTCTTGATAAGATCCTTTGTGAGACACAGCTTCTAATTCTTTTAAAGCTGTTTGGACCTTGTTGTCTTGCTGCACGATTGCAGCTGAAACTTCTTCAGCACTTGCTATTCCATCAGATATAAACGAACAGAAAGCCAAGGCACGACCTACGCAACTTGTTTCCGCATTTTCTAAAGCTGATGTTTGATTAATTCTTGATGCAGCTCTTTTTTCCTCTGCATGCCCAGTCGCAATATGTTTATCATTGATAAATATATCCGCTTGCATAACTACTGTTTCTTTATCTATGCTTACAATTTTTGTAACTATATCTAAATCAGTTCCAAGAACTCTTCTTGCTATTGCTATTCTTAATGCAACAGTTGCATAATTTTTTCCATGAATAGAAATTGTTTGTCCATCTAATGATTTTTTAAACTCATTAACAGCCTGGACTAGCTTATCTGTATTAGCCATAAAGTAATTGCTCCTATTATTGTTATTATTAATATTTTTATTAATTTTATTTTTAATTGTCTTTGCTTCTGGTCCAATCTGTGTTGGATATAATCAAAAGTTTGTTTCCTCATAGCTTCCATAATAATTTTGCTTCTTTTAATAATTCAGCTGGCATGCCATTCCAGGCGAAAGGATGGTCTAAATTCATATCCATCATTGCAGCAGCTTCTTCAATAATTTCTTCTCTGCTTAAATGTTCAAACAGACTAAGTATTTTTTCTCTTCTTCTAAAAGTGTTAAACATGATTTGAAGATTTTTTTTCATACCTTCAACAGTAAGGTGATGACAGTTGTTACTATCAAAAATAACAAAACCTTCTTTGGTTGCGTAAAGTAAATAAGCTGGAACTTTAAAATTAAAGTGTGCCGCATAAGTTGCCACCTGGACAACATGATTAAAGCTAGGTGTAACTGGAACTGGTGTTAGTAAGAAACTTCTAGTACCATCCTTTTTTACTTTACCTAAACGAGACCATTTCGTTTTAAGTTCAATTACTTTCTCTGGTAATCCGAGGACATCAGATCCAGATTGAACGAAATCAAAATCAATTCGACCTACAGTCGCTAAAGATGGAGCTAAAAATCCGTCTAACTGGTCTATTGATATTTGTCTTTCGCAAGTACAAGGACTTGTTACACCTAACTCTTTTAAACCAGAATGAGCATGACTAATTACTTCTGGAATTTCTTCTAAATATTTTATTTTTTTATCACTATCTTTATCATCTGTTGCTTCATACTCTTTAAATTTTTCTATTCCTTCCTGGAGAGCTACATCAAGAGTTAATTTTTCATTTGTTGTTGGTGCTATTTTTTTTGTGTTTGGATTTAATCTATAAATTGTATCTGCGTAAATTCTTTGCAATACATCTCCTACTACCTTTCCAGCTTCCATAGCAGAGTTTGATGGTAATAATTCTCTTCTCATTGCTTGGTCCATCCAACAATATTTAAACAGCCATGCACTATCTGGTATTGCAAACTGCGTTGGTGAACCATGATTAATTTTTAATTTTCTAGCGAAGAGAGGAAGAGTTTTATTTAGTTCTGCTTGTAAAGGATCTATATCATTAGTTTTCATAAAATAAGATTTACTCCTATTAAATAATATTAACGATGTAGCTTTGGTTTGATTTGTTATTTTTGCAACTTATGTATAGTTGCTGACTTTGTGTTAGGTTGTTGACTTTGTTTAGTTTGTTTTGATGTAGATATACAAAATGGTTGTTTCTCAGCTATATAATTTTCAATCCATTCTCTTTTATATAAAACAACTTCTCCATCTTTTAAAAAGTTTGGTCCTCTTAACTTGCCTTCATCCATGCTGCACTCTCTAAAATAAGATAGCATTCTAACTTTTAATCCGAACTCATGTTGAACCTCTACTGGTTTTAAAAATTCGTTTTTATTTAATGCCATATTTTTTAAAAGTTTTTACTCCTCTTTCACATCTTAGAACATTGTATCTTATGAATTCAACACATAATTCTTCTGAAGGTCTAATGTTTCTAATTTTAGAATTTATTGGTGCGTTATATGGAGGTAAATAAATAAAAGATCCTCTATCAACTGCTTCTTTAATAATCGCATCAAAAGTTCTCGCACTCATTTTTAAATTTTTCATAATCTTTGCTTTGTAAAAAGTTTCACCTTTTGTAGAATAGTAAAAAATTAAATTTAATAATTTCCATTTTTGATTTGTTGTTGAAAAAAAAGATAATTGAGAGCATTTAACTGATTGTTTTAAATTAAAGATTTGATCTCTTGCAAAACATTGAATCATGTTAATTTCAGCTGTTGCATAAATTTCAACTTTATCATCAGTATCATGTTTTAAGTTTTGAAATAAATTAATCCTTTTCCAAATTTGATCGCTTTTGTTTATAATATTTCTGTCTCTTAATTTTTGTTCTGGTGATCTTGTCATAAGTCTATTTATACAAAATTATTATATAAAAAAATACCGCAAACTTTGCGTATATCCTAAAGGTTGACAATTTTGTAATTTACTCTAACTCAATTTTTTATTTGACAATCTATCTGAGGAAATTAAATCCTATTAATGGCTAGAAATCAGTTTTATAATCAACTTGTTACTCCTTTTTCTTACTGGCATAGACAAGCTCATAACGGAATTGCCTACACAGATCTTGATCAACTTTCTATTTGTCCAGCTTGTGCTCATCCATTAATGTTAGCTGATCATATTTATAATAAAGATAATACCTTCATACAGAAATCGGATTGGCTCTATATTCCATACAGAAAAATTGCTAGAGCAGTAAATATACCTTTTTTTACAATCTGGTACACAGTCGATGAGAATACTAAAAACAGAGAAATCACCGAATTTCATATCGAAAATCAGCTCATAGAGGCTCATAGAAAGCGATTAACACCAGATCAGATGTTGCAGTACCTGGAATATAAGGTCATGGAACACATACCAGTTTGCCAAGCTAAAGACTATTTGCTGAAGAGAGTAACTGAGGACAATAAATATAATAAAAACTTTGTAAGGAGAGATGAATATGTCAAAATTCTATCTAACAGATCCTAATATACTTACAGCAGCTTTAACGGACCAGGAGTTTAAGATTTATCATTATTTGTGCTCTAATTATAATATTACTAAAAGATCCGCATACATTAGAATTGTAGATGTTGCTGGACTATTTCAATTAACAAAAACAGAAGTTCAAGAAATTTTAATTAAGTTATCTAAAATCAAAGTTGATGACTATCCATTGATAAGTATTAAAGAAGATAAATATATTTCTTTTGATATGCCAAGCCATAAACATTTTATTGAAAGCATAGGATTTAAAAAATTTTCCAACAAAGGTTTCGCAACACTTAATAATCATTTCCAGGAGATACATAAAAAAGAATTAAACAAAGAATATTTATATCCAGGATTAGATCGCTGGGAGCTCCAGGACCAATTAGAAGATTTGCCAACAGAGGAGTTGAAGAAGATTAAATCAAATCAACTATTATATCCATGGGTACTTAGAGATGTTATCAAAGATAGAGCATGAACTTAATCATTACTTATTTGTAAGAAACAACATAGTTAATATACTAGCCGATGCAGCCATTGCTGAGAGGTTTATACGAGCTCCAAACAATAATAGATGTCCTAGTATGTATCAAATGCTTGAGACTTATTATGATAAAAAAGACTGGGGTTATCATGTCGAGCCTACATTAAGATTAAGAGGCACTCCAAAACAAATGCAAAATTATGATACAGCAATAGATTTACTTTTGATGATTGAAACAGATATTTCTGAAGATCCAGTATTGATGCGTAAAATAATTTGGATGAGAGCTAATAGAAATAAATGGACAGTAATTGGAAAGTATTTTGGTATCAATAGAACAAGTGTTAAGCGAATGTATGATAAAGTATTAGATAAGCTATCAAATAAAGTTATAGTTAGTAGTATTGACATAATAACCAAAAAGTTTAGTTAATTAGTTAATCCTCAAATATTTTTATAAATAAATTCTACATAGGAAAACATCATAGTTGAAAAGTTATCCAACAGATGTAAAATAAAAAGTTCTGATTGAAATCAGAATAAGATAAGCTGATTGAATTAGTCTCTTCATACAGTTATTAGCAGCAATGAAATTTAAACTGGCTTGCCAAACATTAACCAAGCAAGGTAAGCGACCTTGTATGGCTCCTGGAATACTTTGCAAGAATGGTAACATTAGATGTAAAGTTCATGGTGGTTACAGTCGAGGTCCAACAACAGTAGAAGGTAAAGCAAAGTCTGCTCAGAATATAATTAAATACAATGACCAAAGAGCTAGTAATAACAGAGAAGATATCTAAAAAGATTTGCCAAGAGTTAATGCTTGGTACTCCATTAGTTCGTATTGCTAAAGATAAGGATATGCCAAGCCTTACAAAGATTTACAAATGGATTGCTGAACACAAAGAGTTTGCCAATAGTATTCAAGATGCGAGACGCATCGGTGCTCAGTCATATATTGAGAAAGCAATGGATGAGCTCGAGCATGCTGACAATAGAAACATCATGGTCATTAGAGAGAAGGTTCAGTTAGCTAAGTGGTTAGCTTCCAAGTTAATCTCAGTCTATGGTGATCGACAAGAGATCAAGCAAGAAACTAATATAGAGATCAAGTGGACTACTGATGATAAAGATATCATAGATGTTACTGCTCAAGAGATCGGTATTACAGACATCAAACAAAGTTAGGTCTTGCGTCATGAGGTTAGGATATAGAAAGTAATTCACTACTATTCACTACCTTGTTTAAATTAATTAATGATTAGTAGCTAGAGTTGTTGACTGTCTATCGATTGATTAGTGTTTTTCCTGGAAAAGCTTTTTAGTTTCCGCAGAAATGGACCACACCACAAAAATGGGGCTGCGTATTTAATACATATATATACCGATAAAACACACAGACACAAACACATGACCAAAAAGATTAAAGACAAATATAAAAATGTATCGGCTTATAGCTTTACAACATTTAACAATGAGCTTGTCATAAGCTTTGATGGCTTTGAAGAGCAGAAAGATATTTTAGAATTTGCCGATTTTGTGTTTGCTAAAATTAAAATGAAATACTGGCATACAAAAGATATTCCAACATTTCACTAATGCAAGTAATTATTCCATATAAGCCTAGGAAGGCTCAAGCTTATATTCATGATAACCTAGATAAGTTTCGTTATAGCCTACTCTGTTGTCATAGAAGATTTGGCAAAACTGTTTTGTGTATTAA
>Ga0209223_10006399_pt1 | contig 10130 bp, 8 predicted proteins | sample COG_06_FD_184750 | JGI IMG/M metagenome (GOLD analysis project Ga0209223, IMG submission 184750) | Pelagic Microbial community sample from North Sea - COGITO 998_met_06 (SPAdes) (version 2) | ecosystem: Environmental > Aquatic > Marine > Neritic zone/Coastal water | place: Helgoland, sampling...
CTTACGCCGACATGAAGGACAACTCCGACTCTGGCCAATTTCTCGCCATTCAAAAGGCTGGCGCAGTCGCGCTCGCGAATCCTCAAATCACTGAAGAGATCTCCGCGAAATACTCACGCCGCATGGATCTACTCGTCGACGCTCTCAACGGTGCAGGTTTCAAAGCGAAAAAGCCCAAGGGCAGCTTCTTCCTTTACGTAGCCGCACCAAAGTCGGTGACGATCGACGGCAAGACCACCGAGTTCGAATCTGGTGAAGCCTGCAGCCAATGGCTGATCACTGAAGAGCTCATCAGCACGGTGCCTTGGGATGATTGCGGCAACTTCGTACGCTTCTCGGTGACCTTCGCCGCTCAAGGTGTCGAAGCTGAAAAAGCCATCGCCGCCGAAATCGGCCAGCGCCTTGCGAAGTACAGCTTTGCCTTTTAGCGGCACATCGGCTGACACTCCATTGATGGTCGCTGTTCCAGAGGCGTCCTCCTCATCCAGACCAACTACATTATGAATACTACCGAAATCACGTCACTCTTCGACCAATGGAACGCGGCTCTCCAAACGGGTGAGCCGAAGAATGTTGCCGCACTCTACGAGAACAATGCCATCTTGCTGCCGACCGTCTCCAACCAGGTGCGTCACAATCACGCAGAAATCGAGGACTATTTCGTCGCGTTCCTCGCCAAGGGCCCGAAAGGTACTATCGACGAGTCCAACGTCCGCATCTTCGAAGATGTCGCGATCAACTCCGGCGTCTATACCTTCGCTTTTGCGGATGGGGCAACGGTGCAAGCCCGCTTCACCTACGTCTACCGCTGGAACGGTCAGGACTGGAAGATTGTCGAGCACCACTCATCCGCAATGCCGGAGGGCTAGTCTCGGAGTTCGCCTCATTGGATACAGCCGGCTGCGTGGTGATCGACCGCCCCGCAGCCGACATCAAGGCACCGCACAGGGTCCCAAATCACTGACTTAAAGCCCTCTGCGAAGAGGGCTTTATCCATTTCATCCGCCCCGACGGGCTCCGGCATCCCAGAGCCGGGGATCGCGCGCAAAACTGCGACCGCAGTTTCAATTAATCAAGATAAGTGCAGCAATAGTCCGCGCCGCCTTCTTTGACTTTCAGGGCAAACTTCGAGTCGCCCGGGACGTTAAACGAAGTGCCTGCAGCATAAGTGATCCACTCATCAGAACCGTCGAGCTTCACATCCATCTCGCCTCCGAGCATTTCCATCAGCTCAGCCGCTTCAGTGCCGAATTCGTAATCACCCGCCTGCATGAAGCCGAGGGTCTTCTTAGACCCATCCGCAAACACAACCGTGCGACTAGTGACTTGGCCGCCGAAATACACATTGGCTTTTTTTACGATAGAGATGTTTTCAAAATTTTCAGACATGCAAAAGGTGATGGCGATTCCGCTAAAATTTGCAATCAGGATTTACTTAGAATCAAAGGTGTTGTCGCGCATGCTTCTAGAGAGAGCATGTCAGCTTAAACTTACCGCACTGAAAGACGCATAGTGCTGGGCACAGAAGCGCGTGCCACAACATCTCAATCTCAATATAAGCTGGGATAATCCCACCCTGCCGCTGGCCTACCACTCGGCTCGAAACTTGCCATCCCGCTAATATACACATAACGTCATTAAAAAAATCATAAGGAGACGAGATGAATACATCCGATGTAGACGAAGGCAGCGCAGTTCGACTGATACCACACAAGGCGATCATGATCGTCGTGGCATGGGTACTCTTTTTTGCCATTCGCGTATGGCTGCCACTGGGTGATCTGCCCGAGACATACAATGCTGTGGCGGTGCGCACAGGACTCGCAATATTGACACTCGCTGCCACCCTTTGGCTCAGCGAAGCACTGCCGCTTCCCATTACCGCGATGCTCATTCCAGTGGTAGCGGCACTGACTGGCACATTGGATGTTACCAAAAGCTTTTCCGGATTCGCGCACCCTCTGATTTTTCTGTTCCTCGGAGGGTTCGGATTAGCCGCAGCCTTATCCTACCAAAAACTGGACCACTGGTTGGCCCAGCATATTTTAAAAATCGGGCACGGCAATTTTCACGTCACAGCGATTGCGCTATTTCTAACATCCGCACTGCTCTCGATGTGGATCTCCAACACGGCAACCGTCGCGCTACTACTACCGGTTGCTCTCGGAATACTGGCACACGTCAAGTCCACTTGCGGAGAGCTAGTCATGGCTCGATCTGCCAACTATTTACTTTTAGGCATCGCATATTCAGCAAGTATCGGTGGCATCGGCACTTTAATCGGCACGCCCCCCAATGCGATTGCCGCAGCCCACCTCGGCATCAGTTTCGTAGAGTGGCTCGCGGTCGGTCTACCCGCAGTTGCGATCCTACTCCCCACTCTATTTATCGTCCTGCGCTTGCTTGCCAACCCCGGCGACGTGCCGCACTTCAAGGTTGAAGCACAAACCTTTCAGTTTAACACCGCTCGCATCCTAACCTTAGCCATCTTCTGCTGCGCGATCTGTGGATGGCTTTTTAGTGCACCCCTCGCCGCGCTGTTCGGGATCGCCAAATCATTTGATACCCTCGTCGCGATCGGAGCACTCCTACTGCTCTCCTCATGCCGATTGGTTCGGTGGCAGGACGTCGACCGCACCACCAACTGGGGCGTGTTGTTGCTATTTGGCGGCGGCATCACCTTGAGCAAAGTGCTCGGTGCTACCGGCGCCAGCAAATTTCTAGCCTATCAAATCCAAACACTCACCTTGGGTTGGCCGACGGTCCTGTTTATAGGTATGATCGTGATTTTCGTCATTTTCCTCACGGAGCTATCCAGCAATACCGCTAGCACCGCGTTACTTGTGCCAATCTTCGCCGCAGTCGCGATCAGTATGGGCATACCCACCACAGAGCTCATTCTGCCCTTAACCTTAGCAGCCTCCTGCGCATTTATGCTGCCCGTCGCCACCCCGCCGAATGCAATCGTATTCGGCTCAGGTCTCATCCAACAACGCGACATGGTGCGCATCGGATTCGTCCTCAACCTCACCTTCGCGGTGCTGTTAACCTTGCTGAGTCAGATTTTGTTTTAGGTGACGACTGAGCTAAGATCGAAACCGCTTCGCGGACTTCGCTACACACAGATCGGAATACACGTCACCATTCATTTGTAGCGAACTGGCGAAGCCATTTCGACCACAGAGCATCAAGCACTCCCACAGATCGAAACCGCTTCGCGGATTTCGCGACACACGGATGATTCATCGTAAAGACGCCATCCTAATGCCCGCAGACGCAGGAGTATTCCTTATAATCACAGCTCGGACATTCGTTCATGTTCAGATGGAATGTCTCGCGCACTGACTTCGCGTCAGGCGTCGCTTTGATCTGCAAAATGATCGGCATGTTTTTCATCTCTGGGAGCGCTTCGGTTGAAATCAAACGACCTTCTTTTTTGACGAACTTAACCTTTGTAGGAGCACTTCGATCACCACCAATCGCGGAGACGACCTGCTCTCCCGCTGGAACGACTTCGCCATCGTGCCCTAGGAATGTAATCTGCACGAAGCGTTCGGACGTGACCAAGAATTCAAGATGCGGCTCCACGATAGTGATGAGACGCCCACCATTCGGCCCGCCTTCTGGTTTATGTTCTGCATGCTCTGCAGCGCCATTACTATGCCCACCGTCCGCGTCGTGACCGTGCGCACTATGATCGTGCCCTGCTTCGGCATAGGAATAGGTTGCTCCGAACAACGCTAGCGTCGCAAGGAGGAGAACTTTGAGGTGTGTGTTCTGTTTCATAATAGTTTTTTTGGATTTGAGATTTAATTACTCGGAAGCGGCGGCTTCCAAGCGGATGGATTTTTCGGCCGACTTTTTGAAGAAGGCATAAAAGATGGCGGGCGTCACGGCGAGGCCGAGCAACGTGGAACTTATCAAGCCACCAACGATCACGATCGCGACGGGATTGAGGATTTCTTTGCCCGGCTCATCGGCGGCCATGATCAATGGGATCAACGCGAGGCCAGCGGAGATGGCTGTCATTAGAATCGGCACGAGTCGCTCCAGCGTGCCGCGCACCACCATCTCACGCGTGAACGCCTCACCTTCGTGACGCATCAAATGCAGATAGTGCGAGAGCAGCATAATATTATTACGCGCGGCAATACCAGTCACTGCGATGAATCCGACCAGCGTAGCGATACTGATATTGTTCAAGGTCACACTGGTATAAAACACACCACCGATCAACGAAATCGGGATGATGCTCAACACAAGCCACACAAAGCTGAAGGTCTTGAAATAGCTGTAGAGTAAGAAAATGATCAGCAGCAAAATGACCACACACATGATGAATATCGTGCGCCGCGCTTCTTGCTGCGCCTGATACTCACCTTCAAACCCCACGCTATAGCCTTGCGGCAACACCAACTCCGCAGCGACTTTAGCCTGCAAGGCTTCCACCACCGAGTTCAAATCGTCCGTGGTCGGGTTGATCGAGACCACAAAGCGGCGCAGTGTATTCTCACGCAGAATCGTGTTCGGCCCAGTCGCTTGATGAATCTCTGCCACATAGCTCAACGGCACGCGTTGCCCACTCAGTGTATCGACATACAAATTCGACAAGCGGTCGGGTGATTCACGCCACTCCAATGGCAAGCGCACCACCAAGTCATACACGCGCTGACCCTCGTAAATTTCGGCCACGACTTCGCCGCCCATCAAGGAAGCCAGTTGCTCGTTCAATTTACCAGGCGTCACGCCATAAGCCAAGGCACGCTCGCGATCGACTTCGATCCGCAGCTGCGGGATCAATGCTTGCTGCTCAGCGCGCGCCTCTTCCATGCCCGGAATCGACCGCGCGATCTCAGTGACTTGATTACCGAGGCGTCGCAATTCGCTCAAATCAGGCCCATAGATTTTGACCGCGACCTTCGCAGATACACCACTGAGCATGTGCCCAATACGATCCGCCAACGGCGTGCTCATCGCACTGAACGTGCCAGGGATGGTGCGCATGGTTGTGCGTATTTCATCCAACACTTCCTTGCGGCTACGATCGGATGCCTCAGTAAACTCAATATCAAACTCTACAGTCGAAACCGGCACGACGTGGTCGCCTCGCTCGGCTCGGCCCACACGATAACCAACCGTATCCACTTCGGGAATTTGCAAGAGTAAGTTCTGCGCAGTATCGGAAAGTTCGGTGGTTTGCTTCAATGACGTTCCAGGTGCGGTCGTCATTGCGATCAATGCAGTCGGCTCTCTAAACGCTGGCAAGAAGTTGCCCCCCATTGAAATCAGCGAACCATACGCGACAAACAGCAGCACTCCCGTAATCAGCAGCACGAGCAACGGCTGCGACAGTGAGAAGTTAAGCCATGTCCTATGAAAGCCCCACTTCAAACCACGCACTACGAAGCCATCGGCATGCACCTTGCCTGCTTTCGGATTTAATAGAAACGAGCACAGCACGGGGATCACAGTCAGCGATACCACGAACGATGCGATCATGCTGACAATCGTCGCAATCGCAATCGGCGAGAACAGACGCCCTTCCACGCCGCTCAATGCGAGCAACGGCAAGAACACTAGAATGATCAACACCGTGGCATACAAAATCGACGAGCGCACCTCGGCAGACGCCGTCGCGATCACTTCAATATTCGGACGCGGGTTCGGCAGGCTCACATTCTCACGCAAACGGCGGAAGACATTTTCCACATCTACAATCGCATCATCCACCACCATACCAATCGCCACGGCGAGGCCACCGAGCGTCATGGAGTTGACACTCAGATCCATCAGGTCGAACACCAGAATCGTGATACCAAGCGAAAGCGGAATCGCAGTGAGTGTGATCAATGTAATCCGCACATTGAACAGAAACAAGAACAGCACCAGTGCCACCATAATCGCACCGTCGCGCAGGGCCTCTTCCAGATTTCCAATCGACAAATTAATAAAGTCAGATTGCCGATACAGCGTGACGACCTCCACACCTTCGGGGAGTGTTTGCTTCAACGCGGTGAGTGCGGCTTCGACTTTGGCAGTCAAATCAATCGTATCAAACCCAGGCGACTTCGTCACACTGAGAATAACACCTGGGTAGCCTTTCACGACACCATCCTGCTCGATGTGCTTTGTGCCTAGACCAGCATTGCCACGCATCGGCTCAATATCCCATACCAGCGTTGCCACATCACGCAGACGAATCGGTCGGTCATTTTCATACGTCACGACCGTGTTGCCGATCTCATCGAGATCAGTCGTCATCGCTAAATTACGCACCATGATCTCTTGAGCAGATTCAGTTAAAAAGCCACCCGTGGTGTTTTTAACTGCTTGCGCAGAGGCATCACGTATTTGATCGAAAGATACACCCATCGCCAGCATCTTGTCTGGATCGGGTTGGACTTGCACCTGCTTCACGCCGCCGCCCATCGACAGCACTTCGGCGATGCCTGGAATGGATTGTAGCTTTCGGGCAACCGTCCAATCCGCCAGCGAGCGTAACTCACGCGGACTCGTTTCCTCCGTGGGATCTGCCAAGCCGATCAACAGGATGTTACCCATCAACGACGCGACTGGCGTCATGTAAGGGTTCACCCCTTCGGGCAATACTTCGCTCGCACCAGTCAAGCGCTCCTGAACAAACTGCCGGGCTTGATAAATGTCGGTGCCCCAATCGAACTCGACAAAGATTAATGACAAGCCCACATCGTTAATCGAACGTAGGCGCGACACGCCCGTCACTCCCATCAGTGAATTCTCCAATGGAATCGTCACCAGTGTTTCCACTTCTTCTGGAGCGAAGCCCGCAGACTCGGTCAGAATCGTTACCGTCGGCTTGGTTAGATCTGGCAAGACTTCAACCGGAAGCTCCACCGCTTTCTTAATACCAAAAACAAGAACGATGACAACAAAGGCCAAAACCAAGGGCCTCTGTGAGAGGGAAAATCGTATCAATTGATTTAACATGATCTGTAATTTTGAATGATGATCATGCCCCTATGCGCGGCGTTGATTCCACAAGCGCTGCGCAGTGAGAAGAAAGAGTAGCGTCAAAACACTAGCATAAATCATCAGCGGACGGCTCAACGCATGCGCCCCAGCCTCCCCGGCATGATCATGTTCATCTTCAGGCTCAGCGTTCTTCGCTTTATCAGTATCCGTGAACTCCGAGCCATCCTCGTTATGCTCGTGTCCATGCGCAGCATCCAGCGCCTCCTTCAGGGAGATGCCTGCCCCGCCTCCAGCGAAACCCAGCGAATATGAGCCCTGCGTGACGACTTCATCGCCAGGAAACAAACCACTCAGCACCTCGACGAACCGATCATTGCGCTCCCCAATAACGACGGGGACACGTAGAAATGCATTGGGCAAATCAAAGTCCTTCACAAACACCACGCGATTGGCAGGATCTCCCTGAATGGACGCACGCGGCACTGCGAGCACATCCGCCCGTGAATCAAGCACGACTGCAAACTCAGCACGCATTCCAGGGAAAAGCTTTCCTTCTGAATTCTCGATCAAGAAAATACCTTCAACCGCTCCAGCCCCTCGGTCGGCATTCACGCCAAATCGAACCAAAGTCGCCTCAAACAAAGACTGCCCCAAAGCAGGCACCTTGATATGCGCAAGGCTGCCCACTTTGACGCGCGCGGCTTCATTTTCTGGGATCTTGGCGACGGCCCACATCGCTGACCTATCTGAGATATCCATCAGCTCCACATCTGGCTGAACGGGTTGCCCGAGGCGTAGATGTGAAATCACGACCAAGCCGCCTTGCGGCGCTTTCAACTCCACCTGTGGGGGCGGATCACCAATGAGACGGGTCTCAATCGTCGCCACTACGTCCCCCGCTTCAACGGCATCACCTTCAAAAGCATGCAGACCGACCACACGACCAGAGACGCGAGAAGACAACACGGAGTGCCTCGATGGGATTTCTTCAATCCGACCAATGGCAAAAACCGTGGTCTCAAAATCGCGCTCTTCCACTTCCACAGTTTGGATCCGAAGATTCGCAACCCCAGTCGCATCGAGAATAATAGGGGCTTCAGGAGCCGCCGAGATTGCAGTGACGCCTAGTAGCGATAAGCAGATGGCACTCAGGCCAACATTCAGATTTGTTTGTTTCATCTAATTTAAAAAGTGTTGGGGTTATTGGACCACGGGAAGCACCTGCGCAGTGGCAGCCTTCCAACGGATCATCGCCTGCTCGAAATCGTGCAGCTTTGTAAGTTGTGCGGATTGCACCCGAAGGCCCTGCTCCTGTGAGCGAAACAGTTCGACGAGGTCAATTTGCCCCGCGCCATAAGCGGCGTTCATCTCCGCGAGGTTTTTCTCCACCAGCTGCGTCAGGTTACTCTCATACTCGCGCGCTTGCTGATAGAGACTCACCGCTCGTGTCGCCTGTGTGCGTGCTTCGCTGCGCACCTCTAAACCGACGCGATCGAGCTCGTATTTAAACTGTCGCTGCTCAGCGCGACTCGCAAGAATCGCGCCTTGTTTGCGATCCAGCAAGGGGAGTGGAATTGACACACCGACGCCAAAGAAACGATCTGTGCCTAAACCACCAGGATCATCGACACTACGCTCCTCCTCGAAAAACACACGCACCGCAATGTCTGCCCAGCGCTCGGCCTTGGCCACGGAGACTCGCTTATCGGAGATGCGATACAGCAACGACTTCATACGATATTCGGGATGCTGCATAAGTGACTCTTGAGTGAGACTCGTCAACTGCGGCGGCGCGGTCGGCAGCTCGAATTGATGCGTTATGCTCAGCTCCGTCTCCACGTCAGCTCCGATCAATTGCTTCAAGGTGGCAAGTTCCAACAGCAGCTCATTCGAGAGTTCCTGCTTCTCTTGCTCCACTGCATACAGTTCGATCTGCACCTGATTGGTCTCCACTGAAGAGACTTCCCCCGTGCCGACGCGCGACTCCATGAACTCAGCGAACTTTCGATTCAGCACCAGACGCTCGTCGCGCAATGTAATTTGAGCGTCCAAGGCAGTCGCAGCAGCGACCGAAGCCTCCACCTCTCGCGTGAGCAGTCGCACTTGATTGGCCACTTCCGATTCGGCCAGCGCAATCTCATCCTGAGCGATCGCCTTTTGCAGGCGCAAGCGGTTGGTCACTGGGAAACGTTGCTCGAAGCCAACAGAATACCCATACTCGCCTTCATCATTAAAGGTTCGATCCGTGGCGTAATCGATACTGAGCTCGGGATTCGCCCAGCGCCCCGCTTGTTGGCGATTCCCCTGCGCACGATCAATCGTCGTGCGTGCGGCATTGAGCGCCGGGTTTTGTTGCAATGCGCGCACCACGGCTTGCTCTTTACTAAGCGAAAGCGGTGCGGCGACTAGACTACTCAAAGTCGATTGGACGATGAGGGCGAACGCGGTAGCGCGTCCTAATTTCAAAAAGTTATACATAAAAAATCCTAATACGGTTAAGCTGAGACGTAGCGTAGCGCTACAAATACGACTGGTTTCATTAAACCAGCAAAGCTAAGTGTATTAGGATATCAGACCCGAAGGACTGTCTTCTGAATGTAGTAATCGGTCAACCAATGCACCGACGGCGGCGGACCGCGAAGTCGTGGAAGCAACGTGCTCAAGGACTCCACCTCGCGGATCTCCAAAGCATGAAATTTGAAATCAGCCAACGCGAGGATCGGCAAATCCACTGAGTGCACTTCATCCAAGCGCGAAGGAATCAGTTCGCTACCTTGCAATTCGAGATCGGTGCAATCATCTTTAACAATACAGAGCCCCACTTCCTGAGACTCCACATGATCGTGCCCATCGTCACAGTGCCCATGCGTTGACTCTTCTGATTCAAAGTGCACCGCAAAGTCATGATGTAAGCACAGCAACAAGCTTGGAACTTCCGCTAATGCGACGTTCCAAACAAAAAGGCTAAGTAGCCATGCAACTGTGAATTTCTTGATCAAGAGTCAGCAATATATGAAAAATAGAACCCATACTGTCAAGGCTCGCGCAAATTGGTTCCCTCACGCGGGGTCACTATATGAATAAACTCCGTATCTTGACTTGTGGCAATTAGCAGCCTTTCCTAATCGATCTTACCCAACCGACACTACTACTAATGAAGAGATTACTTGCCGCAAATC
>Ga0209223_10006401_pt1 | contig 10128 bp, 4 predicted proteins | sample COG_06_FD_184750 | JGI IMG/M metagenome (GOLD analysis project Ga0209223, IMG submission 184750) | Pelagic Microbial community sample from North Sea - COGITO 998_met_06 (SPAdes) (version 2) | ecosystem: Environmental > Aquatic > Marine > Neritic zone/Coastal water | place: Helgoland, sampling...
ATTTCCAGAAATTTAAATTATTGTTTTCTTGAGGCATGCCACCACCCGTCAAATCAAAGATCATCGGGCATCCTGTTACAATTGCTTCCGTGGTTAATCCTGCACCAGGTCTAGCGACCATAAGGTCGACCGAGCGTAGGAGACTTACCATTTCAGTTGCTCCTACTTGTGAAAGTGCTACGACATCCAAATAATCAGAGGGTGGAATCTTCCTAAGTTCCAACAATGTCTTATCATTAGATCCACACAAAGCGATAACTTGACATTTTTTTTGGGCCTTCATTAATCTCTTAATAATTGCAGGGTGGTGATTTACCCCATTTGCTCCTGTTCCTAAAAGATATACAGGTAAGTTAGGCTGTAATCCGTATTTACTCAGGATATTTAATCGATCAAAAGATCGATCTTGGATATAAAATGGTTTTCTGAGCAGAGGACCGGCAACCAAGCACTTTGAAGATGGCATCCCTCTTTTCTCGGCGGCAATACAACCTTCCTGGTAAGGGCTGGCAAATAAGTCTATATCGGGGTTCACCCAATGCCTCGAAAAACCATTACCGTCTGCCAATTCGCCGCAATAAACAACATAGGGTATAATTTTACTGTCAATGGTCTGAGAAAGTTTGAAGTATCCATGGTTCAAATGTGCATGAACGGAAACGATAATATCGGGAGAAAATTCTTTGATTTTTTTTATAAACTTTTGGGAGCCAAGAATTATACCTGGGTTTCTATGTAACGATGCAAGCTCAAGAAAATTAAAATAACCATAATGAAGAAAAGGCATTTTCTTCTGAATGAAATTATAAAGCTGACACCCTGATTTGTATCCCCAAAAGGTATTCTCTAATGGTTGATAAACCTGACAGTCACCACCTTTTTCACACCACCAATCTTGCAACGCATAGGCACGCATATTGTGACCGCCCCCAGTTGATGCACTTAAAACTAAGAGTTTCATCCCACTTACTTAATAACTGATGGGGAGAACAACAAACATCCAAATACCCCTTAAGGCATTGGATAGAACCATTATCTTTTGATGGAATGGACGAACAGACCGCTTCTTAACTTTGGTTCAAACCAAGTCGTCTTGGGAGGCATAATTTCTCCGGCATCTGCAATAGCTAGCAGTTGATCCATACTGACTGGATACAATGCAAAGGCTACAGCCATATCACCAGAGTCTACTCTACGAGATAGTTCATTAAGTCCACGTATACCTCCGACAAAGTCAATTCTTTCGCTTTTTCTTAGGTCTCCAATATCGAGAATTGGCTGTAATATTTTGTCGGACAACAATGTAACATCAAGGTCCTGAACCGGATTTTGAGAACGAAAGCTTTCTTTGGGGCTAAGCCGGTACCACTGACCAGATAAATACATCGCAAACTCCCTCATACTGGAGGGTTTGATTGCTGAAAACTCGTCCTTTTGAAGATCGAAGTCATTAGCTAGAAGTTCAAGAAAAGCATCACTCGTTAAACCATTTAAATCTTTAACCACTCGATTGTAATCAAAAATTTTGAGTTGATCGTCAGGAAATAATACCGCCATGAAAAAATTATATTCCTCATCTCCTGTATGAGCTGGGTTTTTTTCTTTAAGATTTTGTCCAACACGGGCTGCAGCGGCTGTACGATGATGTCCATCTGCAACATACAGTGCATCTACACTTTGAAACGCTGAGGATATGTCCACATTAGTTTGGGTATCTGAGCATGTCCACAATTCATGACGAATTCCATCTTCTGCAATAAAATCATAGGTTCTTTCTCCCTGTGTAATTCGTTCAACAATTGAATCAATCTGTTGTTGTCCCCGGTAAGAGAAAAAGACTGGTTCAGCATTAGCCTCAAGGGTTTCAACATGCTTCACTCGATCGTTTTCCTTGGCGGTACGGGTAAGTTCGTGTTTTTTGATCTTCCCCTCGAAATATTCCTCAAAATGACAACATCCAACTAAACCCGTTTGTGATCTACCATCCATGGTTAGTCGGTAAACATAAAAACTTGGTGATGATTCTTTAATCAAGACACCTTTATCCTGCATATCTAAAAAAGTCTTCTTACCCTGTTGGTAAACTTCATCAGAATATGGACTAACATTATCAGGAAGGTCGATCTCCGGTTTAATAACCCGAAGAAAAGAATTGGGAATTCCTTCAGCCTCGTCCTTAGCTTCTTTTGAATCAAGAACGTCATAGGGTCTAGATGCAACATCTTGCGCATGCTCTTGGCGAGGTCGAATAGCACGAAAAGGGTTAAAGGTAATCATAAGGTCAGTGGTTGGCTCAGACCAAAGGGTTTAGCTCGGTGTGTTAGAAGAAGATTCGGACTGTTGTTTTTTAGCTGCTTTTTTAGCACGCATTTGTTGGATTAACTTCAATGCAGAACCTGCTGCAAGAGTGCTTTTGAGAGCACCAGCTTGGGGAACTGAACCCATGACTGCAGCTTGATTGGATGATTGCATGTCTTCCAGTATTTCTCTGCGAAGAATTGAGATTGAACGAGGTGCGCTGATACCAATTTTTACTGAATCTCCTTCAATTTTGGTAACAGATATCTCTATCTCATCACCTATTTGAATACCTTGATCGACTTTACGGGAAAGTATAAGCATGACCCTTCAGCTAAAAAATTTAGCTGCCACCGTCTGATAAATCCAAGAGGAAACGAGCAGAGTACTTATCATGGTTGTTGATGATACATTGCTTCGCTTTAAGGGAATTTCGGTTAACGATTACGGGTCCCACCAAATTTACAGAAATTTTCGAAGATTGTTCAGAAGGAAGGGTCACAATATTTAATATCATGGTGTCGTCACTACCAGTAATGCCCAAGATTTCCACATCAGCATCTGAAATCTCAACCGCATAATCCGGAATAATTCCACCTGGTTCAACGACGATAAATGCCAAACCATTCTTCTCTTCTTCCCTCAACCACATGAAAGGCAATTCTTCATGATCGTAAAATAACTCCATTGACCTAATTTCGGAGAAACCAAACAAACCTTGCGGCAAGATAAGTTGGTGACTTTTTTGAGAACTTTCAACCCCTTCTGTCTTAAGTTCTTCTCCTATATTTAGTTTCATTGAGAAAAGTTATTAACAAATTACAGGTAATTAAGCAATGAAGTATTAAGTAATTGAGCACCAACCTGCATTGCCGCTTGGTAAGCGGTTGAAACTCGGGTTAGTTGCATAATCGCCTCAGAGATATCTACATCTAGGTCATTTGACAAACGTTGATCAATTTCCAAATAATATTCTTCGTCATGCGAACGAACGGTATTCATTCGAACCATCAGAGAAGAAAGTGAGCCTATTTTGTCTATAACCGAGTCTTCTTGCTTAATAAGATCTTTTTCGGCTAACTGAACGACCTCGGTCATTTCAGCGATATCTGTGTTGGCAAGTCCATTCCTAAGATCAACTAGAGAAGATAAAACCGTAGTCAGCTCAGCAGTACCTCCATTTTCTGCATTCAAAAAGGAACTAATCTTACTACCTTGCCCAACATAAAATTCAGCGTTTTTATCAGAACCTGTGTAAGTCACGCCAACAAGGTTCCCGCTACTGTCCCTGTGGTCCAAGAAGGTTTTCTTACCAGTTGCAAAAGAATAAGTATCACCAATTTGTGCACCCATTGGCTCGTCGAGTACTGCAGTATCTAATAAATCAAATCCTGTAATAACAAAAGGACCAGGATCATTTGGGTTCTCACCCCATATAATATTAGCTCTTAATGAATTACCTTCTGGTAAAACAATCTCTGCAATTTGATAAGATTCTGGAATAGAAACCACCCCTGCTCCATCATTAGCACCAGGGAAAAAATACCGACCAGGGTTCTCTACCTGCAATCCGGAGACAACTCCATTTACATCGGTCATAACCTTAATCTGTGCATCTACACCAGCTGGGCCGGCGAGTTCAATCTTGACGGAAGCTTCATCTAAATTATTTACATCGAAGGATAAAACTTGGTTAACCGCCTTAGTAACGGGCAACCAAACATTGTTATTGATTGCCTCTCCACGGGCTCGGCGAAGATCTAATGATTCGCGGGAAATTGCATCAGGGCTCTCATAAAAAAACTGATCGCTCGGGCTTACAATCGTGAAGGTATAATCGCCATCTGATCCAAGTAGTTCCTCATCATCTCTATTATTAAAACCAACCACCCCACCTTGATTATCCAGTTTACCGTCAGTTTGACATTCGAAATAAACGCCATTGTGAAAAACAATTTGGCCCTTTCGATATTGCATATCAGCTGACCACTCGGAGCCCTGAACGGCAGAAAAAGTATTTACAGGGACGAGGGATGCATTCTCATTTTCCAAGATAACTGTATTGGCATCATCTAAATTTTCTTGAGCAACGAAAAAAGTCTGAGATTTAGGATCATAGACAAAGGCTCCCTTACGTATTGGCTGTTCGATTCCCTCCTGCAATATCGTCTCTCTTCCTTCGAGAGGAAGTTCATCTCCAAGAAACATGTACACTCGACCAGTAGATTCTTCATATATCTTCTCGCCGACTGCTACTGAACTTGTAAGATCTCCGACAATATCAGCTTCCTGAATGATTGTGGAGCCATAAACAGAATTAACATCTTCCGGGGAAAGAACATTCGCCGTCAGATAATAAGATCCCCTGTATTGAACCACATCTCCACGATTCAAATCTGTAGAGGAAGAATCATTTAAGGCACCTTTTACAAAAGAACCCCCAATTTGAGGTTGACCGTCCACCAAAGCCGCGAGTCGATAGGATTGACTTGTAGCGTCAAAATACACGATACCTTCTGAGTTAGATGCATCGGCTTCAAAACGAGAAACTGGGTACGCCACTTTTGTGACAAGATTATCTGCGTCTAGATATAATTGATTTTGGTCGGTGTAATTTCTTGTTGAATTAAAGAGGATATCAAAGCTGTGGTTTACCGCATCAGATCGATCACTGAATAGCCTACCATCTGGACCTGAATAATAAAAACGGGTTTCTGTCCCAGTACTTTTAATATTCCAGTCTTCACGATCTCCGGAATAATTACTTCCCATATCTTTCCAGAAATCAGAACCTATTTGAGTAGGATCGTGGTTAAAGTTTTCGTTGCCGAGTGACTCCCAAAGTTTCCCGTTGTGTTGGACTACATCTCCTAATTGGTATATATTCAGTCGCTTCCACGGTTCTGCAAGAGCAATGTCGATCTGAGAGGCGGGATCAGTATAAGTTTGGGTAACATTAATCTGCCAATGAAGTTTTTCATTTTTAACAGAGTTCCAAACACTATCTTTTTCCTCAGTAGTTAGAGAACTGTACTCTTTTCCTGGAAACAAAGATTTTCCTTTAGCCACGAGCATATCTTCTAATTGCTCAGGATAGTAGCTATTCGTATCGTATTTTGAAATATATTCTGCTGAGGCATTAAATGATTTACCCACGGTGCCTCGAACCTGTAGTTGTCCATTGGAAGCAACTTTTGCGGATAAAGAAAGATCATGGTCGTGAGGCTCTGTTGACGACTTTGCTCCTCGGACGAAAGCAAAAGAATCTAATGTTTCATAAACTTTAGATTCACTCAAAAAATATCCATCTGAATTGATCAAATCTCTTATAAGACCTGTGGCCGTTTCCGTGGAAACATTTGATACAAAATCATTAGGATTAATTTGTATCCAAGAATTACTGTTAGTCTCTGGGATCTCGTTTTCTATGTTGTCTAGGGCAGCTTCCCAGTAGGATATTTCTTCTTTACTGGTAAGAGTGTAAATTTCAGAAACTGAATCAGCTGGAACTTTCTCCCATTTAGATTCAGTAAATTCTTTTCCAGCTTCAATATCAGAAAAAGCCCTAAAATATTCAAAACCCCACTGAACAAGATCACCCGAAGAATAGATCTTGTCTGGACGCCAGTTTTCAATTCTGTTTTCGGCAGGTTCCAAATAAAAAGTACCCTCTCTTTCAACAGCTGCAAAATATCCTCCGGTTGAAGGAAAGAAGTCTAAATTAGGTTGATTTCCAAGGCTAACCGCAATCTGTTCAATCTGTTTGGCATCTAAGAGATAAATATCTGCTGATCCATTCTGTAATTCTCCAACCTTTTCCTTACTCCAGTCCTTATCGTCTAATTTAGCAAGTATGTCTGCCATACTTGTAAACTCGAGACCATCAACGAGAATAGAGTCGTCTATTTTTTGGGTTACCTTAACCAAATCGCCTTTATTGTATGTATCGGATAAAATATACTCGGAAATATCAGGGGTCTTAGCTTGAACAACATACTCTCTACCGTTTGCATGAAAAACAAACTCATCGCCTTGCTTCAAATATCTTTTGCCACCAGGAGATCCAACTCCAATGGAAGATTGATTTAAGTCCAGAATTTTCATTTCTGCTTTCTCAACAATAACATCAGAATGAGCAAAATCTGGCTTTAGCTCCTGCCCACCGAACAATGACTTTCCACGGTGAGTGGAATTAACTCGATTTAGTGTCTCGTCAATTAATTGATCGAGTTCCAAAGAATAAGTTTCGATCCCAGAACCATTTAAACCTCCGCCTGCTAAACGGGCAATTTCTTGGGCACGTTGGTTAATTTCTCGCAACTTTTCTAAATTCATATGCCCAGCATTCAGAAACTCAGTCGCATAAGATGCATTCCGCTGGTATTGAGAAAGTCTACTTTTTTGAGAATCTAGCTGAATTACACGGCTCATCTTAGAACCATCGTCTTCTGCATGGGTAATAGTTTGCCCCGTTGAAATCTGCTGGTCTAACTTAAACCTCTGCAAGTCCAAATCCCTTATCCGTTGAGTAACGGACTGGGTGACATTCAAATCGGGTATTCTCATCAGTTCAACATTATCGGATAAGTCCCATCACTACAATCTCCAACATTTTATCAAGAGTGGTTAGGACTTTTGAAGAAGCTTGGAAGGAACGCTGAAAACGCATAAGATCTGCAACTTCTTCATCAATAGATACCGAGCTAACAGCTCTTCTTTGATCGAGCAGTAAGGTTTCTATAGATTTTTGATGATCGAGGTTATCATTAAGATCCGCTATTGTGTTTCCCATATTGGCATTTAATACAGAAACTTTATTAATAAAATCTCCTTCACCTAATTCGGCAATAGCCAACGCAATTTCATTAGACCCGCTCTCAACCGTATTTCCCGACAAAAGAGAATCAGAACTTAGCCTTTTATCTACCTTTAAACTTGTTGCTAAATTCCAAGGATTTGAGGGTAAGGCTGAAAAATTAAAATTATCTCCAATTATCGGAAGCTTGGAACCTTCCTCTAACCCTTCCAACCGGAAAGGAATAGTCTCATATGCCATCATAAGGGAACGACCATCGTCCTCAGTACCAACAATTAAGTCAGCCCCTGGATAAGCTGAGTCGTTCTCCATAGTGACATTCTGCATTTTGTCTGCTGACGCATAAAAGGATATCAGATCACCAGCACTCTCAGTTCGAAATATCGTTTCGGCATTATCCCCACCACGATAATAAAGTGTGTCTCCGGCAAATTCCTCGGAAAAAATAGGCGTAGTATTAACAATCGAAAATGTTTCATTTTCTGCTCTGGGAAGAGTCATGTCCACTTCATCACGGAAAAGCTCAATCGAGGCATCCCCTTCCCTACCATAGTACCCGTACTCTTCCTCCATGAGCAAATTCCTGCCAGATACTGGTCTAGTAAGCACTGCATCAAAGCCAAAAACAAAAGCGCCAGGCTGATCATCAGGGTTGTGGAGAACATTAATTTCTTCAACGAAGGTGGAAACCAATTCATTTAATTCCGTTCTAAATGTCTCGAGGTGAACGCTTCTGGAGTCTTGGAAACCTTTAATCGAACCAGATTCAACTAACAATCTTCTTCCATCTGCAAAAACTGAATCCACACCAGGCAAACCATTTCCCGAATTAAGAATATTAAAACCGGTTATTTCACCTTTTTGGACAACAGCCTCAGCGAGTCCAAAATTGAGTTCAACTAAAGATCCGTTGTTCAAGTTATAACCAGTTGGAAAAGCTTTTCTTAAGATAATCGATGGATCATCATCATTCAAAAGTTTGGGTTTAAGTATCTTAAAATTATTTTCCCATTTAGCATCCAACGGATCAAAATCTGAAGGTTCGATTTCATCAGTTGGTGCAGTGACAATAAAATGAGTGGTTTCTCCCTTGTCGTTATTAAAATAAAATAAATCGTTTTGTTTAAATATCATCGGCTCTTCCCCCTTTTTAAAATCTAGGGATTGAGCTTTAGCAGTAACTAACCCAATGGCATCGATTCCGTTTCTCTCAACGCGTGAAATTTGAGCACCAGAATTTTGCACAAAAGCGACTTGCGATTGATCAAGGTTTTGCAATTCGGTTACGCTAAATTGATTTAACTTATCATCCACGGAAACGACAGTACTAAAAGTTTCCTCAGGGGTTTTGCCCTCAATAACAACCTTTTCGCCATCCAATGAAAGAGAGGCCGTAACAGACTGGTTTAAAATTGGGTCTAGGTTGATTGCGTCTGCAATAGCTGAGGCATTTTTCCCTGCATCTTTTAGTGAAGAAACTTCAACCGAACCAATTTCCAAACCGGTATCATCATTAATCGTGACAATAAAATCATCCGAAATAAATTCCCTATTCGTGGTAACTTCAATGCCGTCAGGTGCCGCTACATCAAAATTTCCAGTATTGGCATTCCCAGTTAAACTAAAAGAAAAAGTTGTAAAATCAAAAGCGACGGAAAAGGCGGGGTTGGTACTTTGGGATCCGTCTACCGTTTTAGTTCCATCTTGATTGATTGAATTAAGGCTATTCAAAAGCGTGTCGAACCTGGCAATATCCAAGGGGTCAACTGATCCAGGCAACTCTACCGGGATGAGCTTGTCATTCACGGTAACAGAAAAAGCCAAAGCTTGGTCGTTGAGAAGCAAAGGTACAAAGCTCGCCACAACTTCCTTAGACTGTTCAAGCCCTGAGAGATCGCTAATTTGATCAACTTGATTAACTGGGGCTAATCGAGCGGTAATTTCGTTGCCTTTGACTTGACCGTTTACACCATCATCCCACGCTAAGTTGACGAAGTCTGAAGCTGGATCCTTACCAACTATAATAATAGAAGTTGGGTTAGCAGGATCCGGATCTGCTCTAACCAAATTACTAAGAGTGGCATCTTCCTCAATCAACCTTTTCAATTCTTCAATTGTAGCTTCTTGGGTACCAAGAAAGGGTAATGTAAGAGCTCCCTTAACTGCATCATTTTCTCCCAAAAAGGTAAAAACAGTCTCTTGCTCAGGAAAATTTGAGATTGAAACCTCGACCGCTTGGCCAACCTCCGCAGCCTGAAGGACTTCAGAAAAAGGATTGGCAAGGGAATTTGTGGACAATTTTATTTGATTATTAGCAATATTGTGGAGATCTTCAATGCCACCTGTTTCAGCGAGGTCTACTGAAAACTCAAACCCTTGCTCCTTGGCTCGAAAAGTTAGATTCTCACCAGAAACAATAGCAGAAATTGAATTATTCAAAGCTTCGTCCTCCGCAACTGCATCTGCGATTGCTTGTGCCGTCTGAGCAGCATTTCCCTGAAAAGCAACCGAAATAGGCAATTCACCAAACAATTCAGATGTGAAAACAAGGTTGTATTTGTCAGCTAAATAATCACGTTCCGGAGTTACAGTGAAAGCAGGCTCCAAATCTTCCACTGCTTCAGGGGCATTGTTTTCAGAAGTGATGACAAGTTCGAAATCTCCCACACCAGGAAGACCTGTAATAAGCAAATCTCCAGTAGTTTCGTCAACTAACACGTCAAAGGCTGGATTAACCGCGGGCACTCCATTTACTGAAGTCCCTTGTTCTTCAATCTCAAGGAGTTTATCTTTCAAACTTAGTGGAAAGGATTCTTGATTAAATCCAGTAATAGAAAAGCTTGGTGCATCGGCTTCGGCAATCGTGCCCTCAACGACTACAGCAGGCACTTTTACGCCATTCAATAATATATCAAAACTGAAGACATCAGATTCATCACCACTGAGACCAGAAACTTTAACTTGCTTGGTTTGCTCGCTACCTGTAAGGCCAGTAAGTTGAATCTCTCTAAAAG
>Ga0209223_10006408_pt1 | contig 10122 bp, 7 predicted proteins | sample COG_06_FD_184750 | JGI IMG/M metagenome (GOLD analysis project Ga0209223, IMG submission 184750) | Pelagic Microbial community sample from North Sea - COGITO 998_met_06 (SPAdes) (version 2) | ecosystem: Environmental > Aquatic > Marine > Neritic zone/Coastal water | place: Helgoland, sampling...
GACTTACAGCTCCCGCTGTATCAGATTGCAGTCAGCAAACACTCCGATCAGCCTGTCAGCGCAACACTCATCTTCCAACTCAATACCGAGAACATCGGACTAATAAGCCCCATGGAGCTAACTGATTTTGGCGCAGAGGTTAAAGTCAGCAGACAGGCAAAATCTTTCGAAGGCGGCTGGCCGGCACTGCAAGACTATTGGAATAAAAGCATCCACGCGCTAGCCGAAGAGTTCGAATCTGGGCTCATAGCCGTAGCACCAAGCCGCGGCACTACTTGCCAATATTGCGAGTTAGGCCCGCTATGCCGAATAGCCGAAACAGATCACAGCCAGATACTCGTCAGCGAAGAAGAGATATGACGAGCACGATAAAACAAATAATCGACTTCGAGGCGCGTCAAAATGCGTTAGATATTACACGCTCCATCGCTGTGCAGGCGCCAGCCGGCTCAGGTAAGACAGAATTACTCAGCCTGCGCTTTCTCAAACTCCTCGCTGCCTGCCAACACCCAGAAGAAGTGTTAGCCATAACTTTTACCAAGAAAGCAGCCAATGAGATGGCGCAGCGGATTCTCAAGACGCTCGAATGGGCGCAACAGATCGACCCTCAAAATATAGACACGCAGTTAAACCGAGACAGATATAAGATCGCCAATAGCGTTCTGGAACAGGACAAAAAGGAATCTTGGCAGCTACAGCAATCACCAAACCGACTGCGTATTCAGACGATAGATAGCTTCTGCAATTTTCTCGCAAGCAAGCTTCCCATACTCTCTAATTTTGGCGGCCCACTGCAGATAAGCGAGCAGATTGATGACTGCTATCACCTTGCTATTCGAAACAGTTTAAAATTGCTCGATGAAGACTTGCCCATCTCTAACGCTATCGGCGAGTTGATGCTGCACGTCGACAACGATAGCGAAAAGCTAGAAACACTCCTTACAAACCTGCTGAAGCAGCGCGAGCAATGGATTGGCGATATCGTAGGAGTTGCAAGCTCTCCTGAACACGCCATGGACTATCTCAGTGCAAACCTTTGGGAGCTGATTGAAGAATCCATCGAGAACGCACAATCGCTTTTAGAGCCTTACGCTGCTGAATTAATGCCGCTGCTTCGTTACGCAACGAATAACCTTAGCGAACAGGGAATCGAATCGGACCTGCTGCATTGTAGTGAACTAAACGATCTGCCTGAATGCAGCCATACAAATCTGAAAACTTGGATAGGACTGACGAGCCTGCTTCTTGTTAAGAGCGGCACAGCCTTCCGTAAAGATGTGAGAAAAGACGAAGGCTTCCCACCTCAGTCAGGCGACAAAGAACAGAAGGCACTGCAAAAAGAAAAGAAGGAGGCCATGAAGGTGCTGCTAAAGTCGATGGCTGAGTCGCCCGAACTCTTACCGGCATTGGACTATCTTCGTAGGCTCCCCCTCCCGGATGATGACGAGTTGTCTTGGGACTTTCTCAACACTTTGACCTTAGTACTTCCAACACTAATGGCTCAACTGGAACTTGCGTTTACGCAAAAGAACAAAATAGACTACCCGCAGGTAAGCCTAGCAGCACTTCGCGCACTTGGTGCTGAGGATAACCCTACAGACCTGGCGCTTAGCCTCGACTACCAGATCAAACACATACTCATTGACGAGTTCCAAGACACCTCGTCCTCGCAGATGGAATTACTGCGCAAGTTAACCTCAGGCTGGGAAGAACGAGACGGGCGAACGCTCTTCGTTGTAGGCGATGCGATGCAGTCCTGCTACGGATTTCGAAATGCCAACGTGGGGCTATTCATTAAACTACGCGAAAGTGGCCTAGGCCACATCTCAGTGACACCGATAGACCTATTAGCGAATTTTAGATCAGACACAGGCATCGTCGATTGGGTAAACACGGTATTCTCTGGCGCCTTCCCCGCGCAGAACGACATCTCTCGTGGTGCGGTGAGCTACTCACACTCCCATGCAGTACACCCAAGGGACATCGAGAGCGCCGTGTCGACTCGCATCTATCAGTTTGATGAAGGCGGTAAAAATGAAGCCTACATCGAGGAGGCCGCTTATATAGCTGATGAGATATCGCGACTTCGCAAGCAGCACTGCCAGCGCAAGATAGCGATACTGATACGTAGCCGGGGCCACCTGAAATTCATACTGCCGGCACTTCGCGAAGCCGAGATCCCCTGGCTGGCCAATGAAATTGACAGTTTGGGTGCACTTCCGCTCATTACCGACCTGACAAGTTTAACAAGTGCTGTATGCAATCAGGCTAATAGGCTTTCTTGGCTAGCCATCCTTAGAGCACCGTGGTGTGGAATATCCCTTGAGGATCTGCATGTCGTAGCAAACTTTGGAAACAATATTAGCGTCTTTGAAAGCATGACGCAGCTGTGTGCCAACAAAGAAAATGAACAGCTCAGTAGCGACGGCCTAGTACGCATAATAAAGCTAACCTCAATATTGCGCGGCGCTCTCTTGGCCAAGCAACAGACCCGAATAAGCCGCGTGATTCGCACTACATTCGACGAACTTGGTGGCGAACAAATTCTTCGATCCGAGTCTGAACGCAATAGCCTAGAAAGATTCTATGAAATCCTAAAGGATTCTGAAGCCGCAGGAGGCTTAGAGAACTTCGCCGAATTCGAAGCGAAGATTCAGCGGAGCTTTGTCTCAAGCGCAGCCGTAGCTGCTGACGTCAACCCTGTGCAAATCATGACCATTCACAAATCCAAGGGGCTAGAGTTCGACCATGTATTTCTACCCGGACTTGCACGACCGAGCCGCGCCGACGATAAGTCGCTACTGCTATGGCATCAGCGATTGAATCAGCAAGGCGATAACAAGCTCTTTTTAGCCACACTTTCTGCTACCGGAAGAGAAGACAATAACCTCTACAATCTGCTGCGCTTCGAGAAGGCTGAGAAATCACGATTAGAAAGCACTCGGCTGCTGTATATCGGCGTAACGCGCGCAATGAAGTCGGTGTACTTGTCTGCAACATTAGCAGACAAAGACGGCGAGGCAGCCACACCAGGCTCCGGCACACTGCTGGCAACCCTATGGGAAAATCTCACCGAAGCATCAGTTGACTACCTACCCATACACTCCATGAATATGCCTTTTAAGCAGCAAGATCCATTAAAGACACGCCCTTCACTGCTACGACTACCAACGGAAGCGTTCACCGAAAGCGAATCAGCAGAGATAGCTGTTAAGATTACTGAAGAGCCATCCATAGACCAAGTTAACGCCCCTGCGCAAATCGAGTTGGCAACAGACAATCAGCTCCAGATAGAAGTTGGTAATCTTGTCCATGAGGCACTGCAGAACTATCTAAGCAACAACCGGCTTCTCGATCCAGCCAACCTTGCAGGTTTGAAGAACTATTGGAGAAGGCGATTGAGTATATTCTCATTTGCCAGCGGCGAAATCGATAATGCAACGACAAAAATCGAACAGTCTCTACACAGCACCTTGCAGGATTCTGAACTGCACTGGATATTTGATCACAAGCAAGAACAGAGCGCCGCCGAACTGCCGCTACAGAGTTATGCCAGCGGCTTCGTACACACCCACATAATTGACCGCACATTTATCGATAACAATGGCGTACGGTGGATCATCGACTACAAATCTTCACAGCCGTCCAGCAAGCAATCATTGGAGAGTTTTCTCGCCGAGCAAGTAGCACTCTACTCAGGCCAGCTGAGCAGATACAGAAGTCTGTTTGAGGACGAAAAAAATAAAGGCGTAAAGACAGCGTTGTTGTTTACCAGCGTGCCAAAATTAGTCGAGTGTGAGTAGCGGCGCCAAAAATTTAACTGCTACTCGCAGAGCTCACATATCCTGCTCGGCAATGGCGTAAATTCCCGGCACGTTACGCAGAAAATCTTTGTAGTCCATTCCATAGCCGAACAAATATTGATCCGCAACCTTCAAACCAACGAAGTCCACCTCGATGCCCACCTCTTTGCGATCGTGCTGCTTGTCTAACAAAACCGCAGTATGAACCGACGCACAGCCCTGTTGCTTGCAGTATTCGACAATCAGCTTCAGCGTTGTACCAACATCAAAAATATCGTCAACCAACAGAACTGCTCGGCCCTTGAGGGACACGCTAGGAAAAACCTTCCACTCTAAATCTCTACCGCTAGTTTCCCCGCGGTAACGCGTTGCATGCAGATAATCTAACTGTAGCGGAAAACCCAAACGAGTAGCTAGCTTACCGCTGGTTATTAAGCCCCCATGCATTATACAAATTACTAGCGGGTTCTTATCCGCTAAATCAGCAGTAATGGAAGCGGCCATCGAATCCAAAGCGGCTTCGACCTCCTCCTCACAATGCAGACGAGTCGAGCGAGCCTGAACTCCTACGATTTTTTCCGGCGTCATTTAACTAAGGTTCTTCCCTAATAGCACTCTTTACTAATAGGCCATCAATGCCATCCAGCGTAGTTGTTGGGAAGGCGAAGTCTGCCTGATGAAAGTGAACAATCCCAACAATCTTTAACAGTACATCCTGCTTTATTTCGTGAAATCGAATCCAGTTAGTCGTTTTCGTGAAGGTATAGATAAAAAAGTCTAATGACGATGGCCCATAGCTTAAGAAATTCACAATCAATGTTTGTTTCTGATCGATCTCCTCATGCGACTGCAGCATCGCCTTCACATCTCTCACAATGGCTTCCATCTTGTCGGAGTCTGAATAACGAATACCAATATTTTCCTTAATGCGCCGGTTCGACATCCGCGAGGGATTTTCCAGCGAAAGCGTATTGAATACTGAGTTAGGAATATACAGCGGCCGTTTATCGAATGTGCGCACAACCGTCAGGCGCCAGCCGATCGCTTCCACCGTTCCCTCAATTTCTCTGTCTGGCGAGCGTATCCAATCCCCGAGGGCAAATGGCCGATCCAGGTAGATCATAAGGCCGCCAAAGAAGTTGGCGAGCAAATCTTTTGCCGCGAAGCCTACAGCGATGCCGCCGACACCACCAAACGCTAACAGTGCGGTGATTTCTATTCCTACAGTTGGCATCGCAATCAGCACTGCTGAAATAAAGATAGAAAGCCGCAGCACCTTACCAATCGCATGAACAGTTGTTGGGTCGAGGGTCGTGCCTAGTTCGTCTGCCTCTTCTTTTTGAATTTCTAGGAGGCGCTTTTCCGCTCGAGTCAAAAAGCGCACGGCAAACAAAGCGATTAGCACTATAAAAGTGAGCTGCCTGAATACAGCGAGATTGTCAGCTGAAAACAACTCTGTATCAACGTAGCCGTCACTTACCTCGACGGCCCACAGCAATCCCATTATCAAAATAAACCAGCTCATCGGTAGTCGCGCTGCTTCGAACAACGCATCATCCCAGGCATTGTTCGTCTTCTCGAAATGACTTCCGAGCACCTTGAGAAACCGCATCGCAATAAAACGACCAACTAGTGTGATCGTAACTACAGCAAATAATTCCGCACCCCAACCTAGGTCACGCAACCAATCTAACGACAATAAGTTTTCCGGCACTTCTACACTCTCCAGTTAAAAGGGTTTCCTCTAGCGCTTGGCTGCTAGAGGAATTAGTTACACCGACAACCTGTCGATTACCTGTTTCGCTTCCAGCCATCTATCACTCTCATACAAACCTGCATGCTTACTCGCGTTCTTCGCTAGCATGCAGTCAATTCTATTATTGCCCGGTTGCTGCTTTTCGTGCAGATAGTCCACGACGGCAGCAGCCTGTTCCGGGTGATTACAGATAAGCACCATATCGCATCCGGCAGCTAATGCTAGGTTGGCGCGCTCGGTGATCGTGCCGGCACTGTGCGCCGCATCCATAGTGAGGTCGTCGCTGAAGACCACCCCATCGAATCCTAACTCAGCACGTAGCAAGCTCTCTATCCAGACTTTAGAGAAGCCTGCACAATGCTCGTCGACTTCCGGAAAGACAATATGCGCAGGCATTATCGCATCCAGGCTCTGAATACATTTCACAAAAGGAATCAGGTCATTCTCGCGGATCTCGTCTAAGCTACGCGTATCGGTGGGTAGCTCGGTATGAGAATCCGCCAATACCCTCCCGTGGCCAGGGAAATGCTTGCCTGTTGCCGCCATGCCAGCGTCGTGCATCCCTTCGATATAAGCAAGGCCAATATCCCCCACTGTAGCGCCGTCGCCTGAAAATGCCCTGTCTTTTATTACCGGGCTATTTACGTCGAACAGATCCAGTACAGGAGCGAAACTAATATCGACCCCAAATTGCATCAATTCGGCAGCCATCGCCCAAGCACACAACTTAGCCGCCGCTATTCCCTGCTCTGGATCCTTCTCGTACTCAACGCCGATTGCTCGCAGCTCAGGCAGTGTTAAGAATTGATCCCGAAAGCGCTGAACCCGACCTCCCTCCTGATCTACTGCAACAAGAAGGTGGTCGTTACATTGCTTGATCGAGGCTATTAGGTCTTCGAGCTGCGCGGCAGATGCGTAGTTTCGATTAAAGAGGATCACACCACCAACCTGCGGGTGAGTTAGTAGCTGTCTCTCCTCAATCTCCATAATCAGGCCCTTTAGGTCAAGCATGACCACTCCAGACTCGGTATTTGTATGCTGCATTTGGATTACTCGACTAATGAGAAGCAATTATCACAAATATGTTCGAAGCTAGCAAAACCGATCCTTCACTAGTGGCAGTCGCTTAGCTATCGCTGTAAATTAGATGCTTAAAGTGAGCAGAACTAATCAGCCAATTTCGCTTTCATTGGCTGATTAAAACTCACTATGATTGAGCTTTAGCGGGAGCAATAGTTCAATTTTTAGCATTGAAAGTAGGCACTCCAGAGGCTCATACATTTACAATTTTAAGACCCTTAAGACAAGGCGGTGAATAAAACTCACCGCCCCCCAAAAGTTTCTGCCTGGCATCAAGCTTTGGCCAGCGGGACACTCTTCGAGGTCGTCGTAACCGATGAGCCTATTAGGGCCATAGAATGTCCGCTGTTCGATAGCGAACTTAGTGCGGTCGACCTCAGTACCTGGCGTCAGCCACCATTCGTGCCGATGCGCTCGAAGACTGGCGCTCCTGGCCCCTTTTTTGAGCTTAACAGCGAAAATCAAGCCTACTCAGATAACGTGCTTGTCCCAGAGTACTTCTCTGGCGCGCTTTTGAATATTGAGCCGGAATCATTGGATCTAGGTGATGATTTTCAGATTATCTGTGCCTCGAACCCGATAGATCTCATTAATCGTAGGCCTAAAGTTTTATTGCCATTGACAGATAACTGTATATAATTACAGTACTAATCCCAAAAAGGACAATGACATGCTTAAACTCACGACCCGGCAAGAAGAAATCCTCGCCTACGTTAAGGAGTATATGCAGGAGACCGGTTACCCACCTACTCGCTCTGAAATAGCCAGCAAGATGGGCTTCAAATCACCGAATGCCGCCGAGGAACACCTGCGGGCACTGGCTCGTAAAGGCGCGATCGAGGTTCTACCGGGGACATCCAGAGGCATTAAGCTACCAATTAACGAACAGCTAGGTCTGCCCATTATAGGCCAAGTAGCGGCCGGCAGCCCAATTCTCGCTCAGGAATCAATCGCTGATTACTGCGCTATACCTCCGGACATGTTTTCACCCCGAGCGCACTATCTTCTCACTGTAAAAGGCACCAGCATGATCGATGTCGGTATCTATGAGGATGACTTGCTTGCCGTACACAAAACCGATCAAGCCAAAAACGGAGACATCGTTGTCGCGAGAATTGATGATGAGGTAACGGTTAAGCGATTAGAAAAGGGCCGCAGCAAATACAAACTGAGCTTGCTGCCGGAAAACCCTGACTTCGAGCCTATCGAAGTAGACCTGAGAAGTTGTGATTTCGCTATTGAGGGGATCAGTGTTGGGGTAATACGGCGTAACATTTAGCGCCGTAGCTAGCCAAATATTGCAGAAAGCTCTGTGTGACAGCATGGACTGTGTCACACAGAGTGCTTGAGTGCCGTTAGTCCTTTTTAACGGCTTTCTTCTTCGCAGCCTTTTTCTTTACGGGCTTTTTCTTTACTGCTTTAGCTTTCTTCTCCGGCTTGGTAATTACCCATTTTCCGCCTTCATGATATGCCTTCCAACCAGTGGCTTTTTTGTCGATCTCAGTCTGTACATATTGCTCTTTCGTCTTGCGAGAGAAGCGAACTAGCGTCTTATTACCGGCATCATCTTCTAGCGGGGCCTCCAAAAGAAAATTATACTTTGGATCAATCTCAGACTTATGCAGGAGCAATTCTTCTATGTAGGGCGCTCTGGTCTCACGATTTTTAGGAAATTTACTTGCCGCTAGGAACATACCCGACGCACCATCACGCAGCACATAGTGATCTTCCACCGTCTCGCATATTAGTTCCGGCATTTGCACCGGATCCATCTTAGGCGGAGCAGCTTCGCCGCTTCTTAACAGCTTACGCGTGTTTTTACAGTCCTCGCTGCTACAGCCAAAATATTTACCAAAGCGGCCGGTCTTCAATTGCATATCTTGGCCACATTTATCACATTCGATAATGGGTCCATCGTAACCGCGAATCTTGAACTCGCCGTTCTCAATTTCGAATCCCAGGCAATCTGGATTGTTACCGCAGACATGCAATTTTCGCTTCTCATCGATGAGATAGGGCTCCATCGCCGTATTACAAATCGAGCAGCGGTGCTTGTTTCTTAACAGGATATTCTCCTGCGCCTCTGCCTCTTCCGCCGTATCGGTGCGAATAGCATCGTCGCCAGCTGTTAAGTTAATAGTCGATTTACAGCGTTCCTTAGGCGGCAATGCGTACCCCGAACAGCCTAGAAAGACACCTGTGGATGCCGTTCGAATTTGCATGTGACGACCACACTTCGGGCATTCGATATCGGTTTCAGTCGGATCGTTTGTCCGCATACCGCCATCTTCGCCCTCGGCCTTTACTAGCTGGCTGGTGAAACCCTCATAGAACTCATTTAGCAGCACTTTCCAATTCTTCTCACCACCTGCAACCTCATCGAGCGACTCTTCCATCTTCGCGGTAAAGTCATAACTCATCAACTCGGCGAAACTTTCTTGCAATCGCTCGGCGACGATATCACCCATCTTCAACGCGAAGAAACGCTTGCTCTCAGTTCGCACATAGCCACGATCCTGAATCGTCGAGATAATCGAGGCGTACGTAGAAGGACGGCCAATGCCTCGCTTCTCTAATTCTTTGACAAGGCTCGCCTCGGTGAAACGCGCTGTGGGCTTAGTAAAATTCTGGAAAGGCTCGAGTAGCTCTAGATTTAATGAGTCGCCTTCTTCAACTGCAGGCAACACGATATCTTCATCTTTGGAGGGCATCACTTTAAGGTAACCATCGAATTGCATGATACGCCCCTTTGTTCGCAGCTCGAACTCAGCGGCAGCTACAGTGATAGAAGAGCTTAGATACCTGGCAGGCTGCATCTGACAGGCAACGAAGTACTGCCAAATCAGCGTGTACAGACGCACTGCATCCGGCTCCATGCCCATTAGCTTCTCGGACACAGTCTTTACCTCAGTGGGCCGCACCGCCTCGTGCGCCTCCTGCGCTCCCTCTTTCGAGCTGTAGAATATCGGCTTCTCTGTGAGGTACTTATCACCGAAACTCTTGTCGATATAGTTGCGGCACATAGCAATGGCGTCATTGCTCAAATGAGTCGAGTCAGTACGCATATAGGTGATATAGCCGGCCTCGTAGAGGCGCTGCGCCATCATCATGGTCTTCTTTACCCCAAAGCCAAGCCTAGTGCTTGCAGCCTGCTGCAGGGTCGAGGTGATCAATGGTGGCTTCGGCTTGGACGAGGTTGGTCGATCCTCCCGCTTCAAGACCTTATAGTCAGCGTCTTGCAGAGTCGCCAGAGCAGCGTCGGTATCAGCCTTATTGTCCGGTCGAAAATTGCTGCTATCTTGCCTAACTAACTGACAACGAAGCTTTTCCTTCTTCTTCGTATTTAGTTTCGCAAACACTTCCCAGAATTCTTCTGGAATAAACGCGCGGATCTGTTGTTCTCGCTCTACAACCAGACGAACCGCAACGGATTGCACTCGGCCCGCAGACAGTCCCCTGGCAACCTTTGCCCAGAGCAATGGA
>Ga0209223_10006411_pt1 | contig 10121 bp, 7 predicted proteins | sample COG_06_FD_184750 | JGI IMG/M metagenome (GOLD analysis project Ga0209223, IMG submission 184750) | Pelagic Microbial community sample from North Sea - COGITO 998_met_06 (SPAdes) (version 2) | ecosystem: Environmental > Aquatic > Marine > Neritic zone/Coastal water | place: Helgoland, sampling...
AAATCGCCCCCCCAAGCAAGAAAAATGTAACTAACATTCCCAAATAACAGTGCAACTCCCATCTCCAAATAAAAAGTGCAACTATTATTCCCAAATATTAAAAAATTAGCCTCGGTTCTAATATGCGGCAGCTCACCAGCTTAGGAAAGTGCCGTGTCTTGGGTGCCTATATTTTTCTTTGTATCCTACATGTGGGTTTTTACTGTCTTTCCTTTCGAGTCGCTAACGTCTGCCACGTACAGGTTTTCTCTGGCAAGTCTAAAATCTCTAATTGTAGCCAAAGTAGTAATAACCGAATCATGCGTACACTTGTATTGCGCACAGCAGAAATCACAAAGCAAGATCAAGAAAGATACTCTTACAGCCTTCAGTCCAATATGTACTGCTATAGAGATCATGGGAGCCTATCAATAAGCTGCTTTACTTGAGCAGCCAATGTTTGATGGCAAGTAAAGTGAGAAAGATAAAACTCAATGAATCTAAAATAATTCACTGACAATAGGTTCTATAGATTCTGCCCAGATTCTATAACCCTGTTCATTTGGGTGCCGAGCGTCGGGCATTATATCTGGGCTCAAGATTCCGTCATTGCTTAAGAAGTTGGCTGCTATATCCATATAATGAACCTTGTCTCTGCCGGCAATTATGGCCGCCGCTGTCTGGCTTGCATTAGCGAGGATTGTTCGAAGGATATTAGGGTGTTCTCCGCGCGGGAATATACTTAGCAGCAATATTTCCGAAGCAGGTAACTTCAGTTGTAATTTATCTATAATGGCGACAATTCCGTCAGCTATTTCTTCTGCGGTATTGTCTGCAGCATTGTTAGTGCCTGCCAATAAAACGATTAACTTTGGCGATATTCCATCGATGTTGCCATGGTCGAGGCGCCATAAAATGTTTTCGATTTTGTCTCCGCCTATGCCAATATTAACGGCATTTCGCTGGCTATAATATTCATCCCATACTGCCTGGCCGGCTGTACCATGCGGTTCTGAATCCGTAGGATAGATAGTGCCTTCCCAGAAATGGGTAATGGAGTCGCCGATGAACAGCAGGTCGATATTACCCTGTTCAATGCGGCGATTAATTTCATCGAATCGATTTAACCAAAACTCGCTTTGTCGAGGTTCGGGTGTGGTGGTTGAAATAGGTTGTGGAAGTACTGCTGTGACTACTAATAAAATGGCGGCTATGATCACCGCAGTTGCGATGACAAGAGTTCGAATCGAAGTGCTAATTAGTGCCATTTGCGCAGCCTTTCGTACTCTAGCGGTTACAGAGCAGCAGCGTGTTTATTAGAAGCTAAGGCCTAATCAATCGCTTTTTGGCGCTGCCTGAGGATTGCCTACCGTCTTAAAAATTCATAGGATTCAGATATTTTCAGGGTCTCACTATAACAGGGGCCAGAGGAAATACTATTTCAAAGGGTTCTGGGTTTTAATAAAGATTGGGGTCAGAGTAAAAATACAGTACTGTATTTTTGGCCACAATTATTCACGTTCAAAAGCAGATGATGAGTTATAAAATGAAAAAATTACAACCGATGCTTCTTTTGCTACTGTTATCTTTTTACCTTTCTTCTTTGCAGGCGGCGGAATTTTCCCAAGTCCGACCTGATGCAGACACCCTGCTAGAATTGCCAACCAATGACTGGCTTACCAATGGCGGAGATTTGTACAACCGTAATTTCTCTCCCCTGACTCAAATTAACACTGACAATGTTAACCAGCTGGGCCCGGTGTGGCGCACGCACCTTGAAGGCTCCGGTGTCGGGGCTAAGTATTCCGGCGAGGCACAGCCTATAATCCATGAAGGTGTCATCTATATCATAACCGGTGCAGACGATGTCTTCGCTGTGAGCATTGAAACTGGTGAAATTTTGTGGAGTAACAAGGCAGACCTAAATGAGGAAATTTCAACCATATGCTGCGGTTGGACTAGCCGTGGAGTGGGATTTGGTGAGGACAAGATTTTTGTCGGTCAGCTGGACGGTGTGCTAAAGGCTTTAGACAAGGACAGCGGGGAAGAGGTCTGGTCTATCCAAGCCGAAGCTTGGGAAGAAGGTTATACGATCACTAGTGCGCCACTGTACTACAACGGAATGGTGATTAGCGGGTTTGCTGGAGCTGAATTTGCGGCCCGGGGGCGGGTTAAGGCATACAGTGCGGCCGACGGCAGCTTGCTATGGACTTTCTATACGGTGCCAGGCCCAGGTGAATTTGGTCATGACAGCTGGCCCGCTGACAACGATGCCTGGAAAACCGGTGGCGGTACAGTTTGGCATACGCCGGCGGTCGATCCCGAGCTTGGCATGATCTACTTTTCAACCGGCAATCCGGGTCCGGATTACAATGGTGCGCTGCGAACCGGAGACAACCTGTTTACCGCCTCCATCGTGGCACTGGATGTCTACACTGGCGAGTATCGCTGGCACTTTCAACAAGTGCACCACGACATCTGGGATTTCGACGCGCCTAACCCGGTGGTTCTGTTTGATCTGGATTATAACTCAGTGCCCCGCAAGGGGCTGGCCCAGGCCGGCAAGACCGGATGGGTATACATTCTCGACCGGATCAGCGGCGAGCCTTTAGTGGGAATCGATGAGCGGCCAGTTCCTCAGGAACCGCGTCAGGCCACGGCTGCTACCCAGCCTTACCCCGCGGGTGATTCCTTCGTCAGCCAGACTCTGGATATCCCGCCAGAAGGTTTTCGGCTGGTCAACAACGGCGCGATCTTCACCCCATTTTGGGAAGACCCGGTGCTGCTTCGCCGCAGCGAGGCAAACTGGCCTCCCAGCACAGTGGACCCAGTTAAAGGAGTAATGTACGTCTGCGCCGGCGAAAGGCAAGCTGCCTATTCTACTCGAGAAGGTGTCGAGCAGGTCGAAAATGGCGACCGTTACACGGGTGGCAGCATGAGTTTTGCGCCAATAGCTGTCACCGGGGTTGTTGCAGCGATGGATCTGCGAACCAATCAACGGCTGTGGTCAACACGCTGGCCTGGCCGTTGTTATAGTGGCCTGGTCAGCACAGCGGGCGACCTTTTGTTTGCCGGTAGAAATGATGGTCGCTTTACCGCACTGGATGCCCGCGACGGCAGCAAGCTCTGGGAATATATGACCGACTCTGGGGTCAACGCCCCACCTATCGTTTTTGAACAAGACGGCAAGCAGTACGTCGCTGTGTTTTCCGCGGGCAATCTGCTGGCAGCCTCTAACCGGGGAGATAGCATGTGGCTGTTTACGCTGCTAGATGAAGGTCAAGAAACCTCCATCGTATTGGAGCAAGTTACTCCGCCGCTAGCAAACCCCGAGGGGCGGGCATTATTCCAGGATACCTGTGTATTTTGTCATGGTCGTCGCGGCGAGGGCGGCCATAATGGGATGCCGCTTGAGGGTCTGGCGGCATTTGGCACTGGCTACGTGGCAGGTATCATCAGTTCAGGGCAGAACAACATGCCAGCTTTCTCAGATACGTTTACTGCCAACCAGATCAATGCGATCGCAGAGCACGTGAGAACTCTTAATACGGAGATTTCCAATCGTAATAATCGATAAATAAAGTAATGAGTTCAGAGTAGATATCCAGTGGTCTATGAATCGCTATCGCTAGGCTGATTTCATCCTCTTCAATGTTCAATGTTCAATGTTCAGGGATATTGTCTAGTGTATGTCTATTTATTTAGTAGCATCTGTTATCTATAATTGTTGTACTATTATTGAAGTCTTTCCTACCTCTCGATATGCAAGCTATTGATAGTCGATCTAATAGTTTAGCAAGTAGAAAGCGGAAATTCTGCCTGATGGTTGCCGGCAGTACACAGATGCTGGGGAAAAGTGCCGATTAGTGTAGAGTGTGAACCAAAAGAATGGCAAATTTAGCCGTAGGTGAAAACCCTTGCAGCGCAATATGGGGGTATAACAATGAAAATGCGTAGTGTGTTAATCAGGCTTATTCTAGTAATGCTAGGCACATGCCCAGCAAGCATTGCCAGCGCAGCGGATATTGATGGCAATGCAGAGCAAATTAACCCAAGCACACTGCTTAATATGAGTCTTGAAGACTTGCTGAATCTTACTGTAACCACAGTATCGAATCGCCCACAATTACTCTCTCAAGTGGCCAGCGCTGTTTTTGTAATTACGCAAGACGATATTCGCCGATCCGGTGTAACCAGTATTCCCGAAGCATTGCGTATGGCGCCTGGCGTGCAAGTAGCGCGTATAGGTACTGATAAATGGTCAATCAGTGTGCGTGGCTTTAATGGGCGTTATGCGAATAAATTACAAATTTTGATGGATGGACGCAGTGTTTATACACCGTTGTTTTCCGGCGTAGTTTGGAGCGAACAAGATACGTTCATTGAAGATATCGAACGCATAGAGGTGATAAGAGGCCCTGGCGCGACAATATGGGGCGCTAACGCAATGAATGGTGTGATCAATATCATCACCAAAAAAGCAGCAGCTACTCAGGGTGTGTTGCTTACAGCAGGCGGCGGCAGTTTTGAGCGCGGCTTTGTCGGCGCACGTTATGGTGGGGAATTGGGTGAAAATACGCCATTCCGTGTTTATGCAAAGGGTTTTTCTCGCGACAACACGACGACGTTAGCAGGTGCTAATGCTAATGATACTTGGCACTCAGCCAGAACAGGTTTTCGTCTGGATCACACGCGCGGCATAGATGAATACACCGTGCAAGGTGATATGTTTATAAGTAGTACCGGCGACATGTTGGAGCAATCGATATTATCGCCACCATTTACGCGGCTGGATCTTATTGACACCAAAGTAAAGGGCGGAAACATTCGTTTTCGTTGGGACAGAAACTATTCCGAAAATTCATCGACCTCTCTGCAAGTTTATTATGATCGTGTTCATGATCAACTAATGCCAAATACAGAATATGCTGAGAGTTTCGATATTGACTTTCGGCATCGACTAACCATTTTAGATCGACATGAAGTTATCTGGGGAGCGAATTACCGTTTGTATAACAATAAGGTTCTCGATACAGAAACTATACTCTTCATTCCTCGTCAAAAAGTAAATGATGTTTCGAGTGTCTTTGTTCGTGATGAGATCGTGTTGTTGCAGGATCAATTACGGTTAACACTGGGTATAAGGCTTGGGCATAACGACTTCTCCGGTTTAGAAGTGCAACCTGATGCCCGCCTGACCTGGACGCCGAATGAGGAATCCTCGGTTTGGCTATCAGCCTCCCGTGCAGTACGGACACCCTCTCGCGGCGAGTCTGACGCTACCATCAGTGGAAGAGTCATGCCGGCAACTCCAGATCAGCCATTGCCAGTTATGATGGCTGTGCAAGGATCACACACTTTTGATTCCGAGAAACTAAATGCTTACGAGCTAGGTTATCGTTATCAATTTACAGAAAACGCTTCTATTGATGTTGCGGGATTTTTCAATGACTATAGTGAACTGCATGATTTCAACTTTGGCAATTCTGAATCTACCCTTGGACGGCATGCGCATAGGGCTGAGCTTGGCGTTGGAATTCATCAACACTTGATGTTGCCTGTATTTTTTAATAATCAAGCGTCTGCGCACTCCTATGGAGGTGAAGTTGCAGTAAATTGGCGGCCGCATGAAAGGTGGCGCCTGCAAGGAAGCTACAGTTACCTGGAAATTAACGTTAACAGCAATCCCGTCTTTGCAGCTGAATCCGCGTTTATTGGCCTAGACGCAAAAACAGCTGGGGCTGCTACAGCCAACCCACGGCACCAAGCATCATTCCGTTCAAACTACGATCTATCAGATAAAGTAGAATTGAATCTTTGGTTGCGTTATGTAAGTAGTCTTCCTTTTTATAATGTCAAAGAATATGTGACGATGGACGCAAAGCTCGCTTGGACGCCCGCGCGAAATGTTGAAGTCTTTCTTGTAGGACAAAACCTATTCACTAAAAACCACAGAGAATCCGAATCTGATTATATCCCTTCGTTACCCACGTACATACCACGTGGGATTTATGCTGGTGCAACATGGCGTTTTGGAAATTAGGTGGCCGTATTCTCGTCTGCACCACTGCATGTCGCCCTAGACGTATGTAGTAAGAAAATGCGCTATGCAGCTATTCTGCTATTAGTATTTTCTCAAGGCCTTGCCGCGGCAGCCGTTGACGATGCTGAATCCTTGGTCAAAGCGAGCGTCGTCTACAATATAGCGCGATTTGTGACCTGGCCAGAAAAATCTAACGAGGAAAATGCGGCTGATCTTATTATATGCATTCAAAATGACAACCACCTCGTCACAGCCTTTTCAGATCTTGCGGCTGCTCAGGCTAGAGGTGACACTTTCTCTTTGAGGCTGGTTGAAAGGTTTGGGGGCCAGAACGTAGATTGCCGTGTAGCCGTTTTGTCGGAAGATAATCTGGATCAAGTGGATTTAAGCGCTATGGCACGCGACGCAATACTTGCGGTCAGTGATGCGGCAGGATTTTTAGATGAGGGTGGTTCCGTCGAAATTCTAAATATTGACGGGAAAATAGGCTTTTCTATCAACCGGAGGATTGAGGAGTTATCGGGTGTCTTGCTCAGCTCCCAAATACTGCAATTGGCCCAAAAGGTAATATTGGGGTCAGAGTAAATATACAGTAGTTTTGAGTTTTTAAAGAATTCGTACAATCATGATTCATGGCCAAGATTACTTGATCACTACAGCGCTTCATTCTTAATAGTAATTGGCGTATCTTTTCCAACAAATCACACGATCTCAGTCTTATGCAGACTATAAAAAAAGGATTTTTAAAATAATGAGTGAAAAGGCTGAAAGAGATAATCTAATCTACAAAATCTGTGTTGTGGAGGACGAACCCCTTATACGCAAGATAGCCTGCAGAATGCTAACTAAACTTGGTCATACAGTTGTGGAGGCTAAACATGCCACCGAAGCGCTAGAGCTAATTGAAGCGGCCAATACAGATATAGTATTTTCCGATATATCAATGCCTGGCCTTTTGAATGGGGTCGAATTGGCAGAACAAATAGCAATAAAGTACCCCAACATAAAGTTCATACTAACAACCGGGTATTTCAATGAAGATATTGCATCCCGAGCGATTAAATTAGGCAAGTTAATTAGCAAGCCCTATAAACTAAATGACCTAAAAGAAGCAATTGATGACTTATAAGCATGCGTCAATTGAATTTATTGACTTACCCTTTGTGCCATTTTGATCCATTGTCGTATATACCGGCGTAGAGCTTTCTGAGAACACGCCCCTAAATCATGAATACATTCAACATCTGCCGATTGAGGGAAAAATGTTTTACTGTCTAAAGAGGCTTCAGTACCCATTAGATAGTCTCCATACTTTTTTTGAACGAAATCATAATCGATGACGCACAACACACAAGCAGCCGATTAGCAGGAAATTTAGCATTCGATGTCACTCTTTTTTCGGTCGAGACGCAGCTATGCAGTAGAGTCCGGTTCTTCTTTAGCGGTAGGGGACCCTAGCAAAACCCCTGGAAGGTCTTGTGTGGTCTGGCCATCAAGAAAGTGAGTGGTTTAAAGTCCATGAAAGCGCATTTTATACAGCCTATGTTTACATGTATCGACCAGGAACAATTCCATTGGGCATGTCAATGTAGCGGCCAGCTGATTATGGGTGATTATCACCCCAATGCAAACCGGTGAAAAATGGCTAGAACTAGAAGGACATTCAGCCCGGAATTCAAATTGGAATCAGCACAGTTGGTTGTTGAACAAGGTTATACAGTTAAGGCTGCTTCTGAAGCTGTGAGTGTTGCTAGGTTCACCATTAAATTGGCACGACACTTGTGCAAGAGTAAGTCAATCCAGAAACGTGGTAGGAAGTATTTTGCAGAATAATTTTTATTTTAGCTGGCTCGCTCTGAGTTTGGGGTGTCTTGTTTCCCTACTTGGATTACTGGGCTTGGTCCAGCCTTTCTTCATGGCAATGGAGTTCAGCGTTGCTTTGGGCTTTCTTTTTACCGGGTTAGGTCTTTTAAGTATTCTCACTGAAAGGCGCCTACAGTCGTTTTGCTGTGGTGGTTTTGTCGGAATCTTGGGTTTTCTGACGCTTTTTGAGTACATTTTTAGCTTCAGTTTTGGCTTAGATCAGCTCTCGATACTGAACCCTATCTCTACCGAAGCTATTGATTTGGGCCGTATGCCCTTTTACGCGGCAATTTGTTTTACCTTAATAGGTGCCGTGATTTTTTCGGATTCGCTTAGAAAGTTTAGTTGGTCCATCGTTTTTATATTTGCTGTCCTCATTTTTTGTCTAAGCACTTCGACGTTGGGCTCTTACGCTTTGGGCGTTGATTTAGGGTTTGGTTTGCTCACTCAAGCGAAAATGGTTGTGCTTACCTCTTTGGGGTTCATTTCAGTTAGCGCTACATTTTTGATCTATTGCTGGAACAAAGCCAATAGAATTCGCAAATTAAACGCGACTACGCTCTCCATGAATTTACATAAATGGTTTTTCAGTTTAACGATAATTATGGCTAGCATTACCATCTTTGTGTCTGTTACATCGTTCCTAATACTGATGGAGGTGACCGCGGACAAACAGAGGCAACGCCTAGTCGATACGCTTAATAATCAAATTACGCTGATTGAATCAGTTGCGCGCTTTAATGCAGAATATAGTGCAATAGAATTTGGTGAAAATGGGGTGGCGGCGACACTGACTCAAATAAAGGAAGCGGCAGATTTCAGCCGTGGATTTTCTGAAACAGGAGAATTTACGATCGCTCGAAAACAGGGAGACATGATTGAATTTATTGTCGCCGAGCGTAGTAGAGCAGTAGAACTACCTTTTCGAGTCCCCTTCGATAGCGAGAATTCTGAGGCAATGCGTCGCGCTTTAAATGGAGAAACTGGCACAGTACGAGGGATTGATTTTAGGGGTAACGAGGTGTTTTCCGCCTATCAATCAATCCCTTTACTTGGTGTCGGCATGGTAGCGAAAATTAATAGTAGTGAAATACGCGCTCCCTTACGAGGCTTGGGCATAGTAACTGCCGTGCTGGCAATCATGGCGATAATGTTTGGCGCTCTTGTTTTTCGCGGAATTTTGAACCCAGTTAAAAGGGTTCTGGAGATGAGTCTCGCGGATCGAGATAATCTAATTGAACGGCGGACCCGGGTTCTAGCAGAAAGCGAGCGCCGCGCCGGAGGTATTTTAGATAGCACGGCAGTGGGGCTGGTGATTATCCACCCGCAAACATTTTCAGTTATTTATGCGAACCCGCATTTTGCAGAGCTATTCAGGGCTCAAGTTGATGACTTGATTGGCCGTCCAGCACCGTTTTATTCAACGGAAGAAGATCGCCTCTTCGCAGCCTCGGAATATTTTGAAGTTGGAGAACACGTAGATATTGATATGCGGTTTAAACGCGCCGATGATAGTTACTTTGACGGATTAATGAGCATAGCTAACATCGAATATATGGACGAAATTTGCATGATGGCATGTATTTACGACATCACTGATCGAAAGATAATGGAAGCTGATTTGCTATCAGCAAAGGAGCAGGCCGAGAGATCCGGGCAGGTGAAGACTGATTTCCTAGCGACGATGTCACATGAAATCCGCACGCCGATGAACGGAGTAGTGGGAATGGTTGCCCTGCTAATCGAGACCAAGCTTGACACTGAACAGCGCGAGATGTTGAGCACAGTGCGAGACTCCGGTCATTCGCTGCTCACTATCATCGACGATATTCTGGATTTCTCAAAAATAGAGGCAGGCAAACTTAACATAGAGATTGTCGATATGTCTCTAGCGGACTGCATCGACGCAGCGGCGCAGACATTGGCTCTCAATGCGAGCAAAGTAGGAATTGACCTCCTGACCTACATTGACCCTGATATAGCCTCGCTGATACAAGGTGACCCCACCCGAGTCCGACAGATTCTTATCAACTTAGGCGGCAACGCCATCAAGTTTTCTGGGCCTGACAATAAAGTGCTAATCCGAGCCGATAAAGTTGTCTCTGATGCTGGCTATTCTCGAATACGCTTCAGCGTTATCGATCATGGCATTGGGATTTCCAAAGCAGCCCAGTCAGGCTTGTTTGACGAATTTACCCAGGCAGACACGTCGACGACGCGGCAGTTTGGGGGAACG
>Ga0209223_10006421_pt1 | contig 10114 bp, 9 predicted proteins | sample COG_06_FD_184750 | JGI IMG/M metagenome (GOLD analysis project Ga0209223, IMG submission 184750) | Pelagic Microbial community sample from North Sea - COGITO 998_met_06 (SPAdes) (version 2) | ecosystem: Environmental > Aquatic > Marine > Neritic zone/Coastal water | place: Helgoland, sampling...
TTAATTTTTTAAACTCAGGTATTTCTTGATCTGTAATTACATTGCCATTTTTTTTTATTAAATTTTTAAATAAATAAAGTTTGGCTTTTAAATAACTATTTAGATTTTTATGATAATCTAAGTGATCTTGAGACAAATTTGTAAATATACCAGTGTTAAAAACTAATCCATCTAATCTATTTTGCTCTAGGCCGTGACTTGAAGCTTCCATAATAACATGATTAATTTTTTGTTTTTTTAAATTACTTAAAATTTTACTTAATTTAATTGAGTCAATCGTCGTATTTGTTAATTTTTTTTTGAAATTTTTAGATTTAACTCCCAATGTACCAATTGAAGCTACCTTTTTATTATTCAGATTTAATATTTGATAATAAAAATCTGCAACAGATGACTTTCCATTGGTGCCTGTAACAGCTATGATGTTATAGGGTCTAGTATTATTAATTTTAAATGAAATTTCTGATAATAATTTTCTGATTTTTTTAACTTTAATATATAAAATATTATTTTTTAAACCTTCAGTTTTATCTTCTGTAATAATTATTTTAGCACCATTTTTAATTGCAGATGATATATAATTATTACCGTCTATTTTATTTCCTTTAATTGCAAAAAAAATATTATTTTTTTTTATTTGACTGCTATTAAATGAAATGTCTGAAAAATAAAATTTTTTGTAACTTTTTTTAATATTTTTAAAATAATTCCCTAAGAGCATTATTAATTAATTTCCATATATTTTGTGGCTAAAATAGGCCCAATTTTATCTATTATCTTTCCTGCTACTTCAACAGATGTCCAGCCAGCTGTGTTATACGGAGTTCCAGTTTGAGTTCCATCTTTGTGTCTGTAATCATAGATATAACTACTTGAAGTTTTAGGAGAGTCTAACATTACTATAAAAGCATACTGTGGTTTTGAGGATGGAAAAATTGATGCAAATGTATTTATCTTAACTCTAGAATATTTTCCTTTTTTCGGTTGTTGGGCTGTACCTGTTTTTCCTGCTATTTCATAGTGCAAAACATCAGCAAGTTTGGCAGTTCCTTCTTCTGTGCTGACAATTTTTCTTAATACTTTAACTACTTTTTCTGAAACTCCTTTTTTTAAAATTCTTTTTTTTTTTTTATTGGAATTTTTATTTACTAGAGTCGGTTTAAGGTCAAAGCCGCCATTAGATAATATTGCATAACCTTTAGCTAATTGAAGAATTGTAGTCGTTACACCATGACCAAATGATGCTGTTGCCAATTTACATTTACCAAAATTGAAGTTCTCTTGGGTTGCTATTTCATCAATATCAAATTCTATTTGACTCAAAACACCAATTTCTTCCAAGAAATTTTTAAATTCAACAGATCCAACTTTTTGTGCAATTCTGACTGATCCTATGTTTCCAGATCTAATTAAAATTTGCTCTGCTGTTAAATTTGACGGAATTTTTTTATCATATTCCCTTATTGGAAAGCCATAACAATCAATTGATTTTGGTAAATTTAAAAATTGAGTTTCAGGTTCAATTAAATTTTTATTTAATGCGCTCGCAAAGGTAAAAGGTTTGAAAACTGAACCCAGTTCATAAGTTCCTTTTGTAACTCTGTTAATATAATTAACATCTGTTATGTTTATTCTTTCGTTTGGATTAAAATCAGGTAAAGAAACAATTGAAAGTATATTGCCATTATTGATATTCATTAATATTGCGGCACTTCCCTTGCTTCTAAAAATTTCTTGATATTTTATTAACTGCTTACGTATTAAAAACTGTATATCTTTATCCACTGTAAGTTTAATCGAGTTTTTTGATTTTCTTAAATCATCATTAAATGATTTTTCTAGTCCAGAGATACCATTATTATCATCATCTATCTGACCAATAATATGACTAAATAAATTTTTTTGAGGATAAATTCTTAATACTTTTTCTGTGGATGTAATAGATTTATCTCCAAGTTTCATTAATTTTTCATAATTTTCTTCAGAAACTTTTTTTTCTAGCCAAAAAAATTTTGTTGTATTCAATTTTTTTTCTATTTCTTTAAAGTTTTTTTTAGGAAATATTATATTTAAACTTATTAAAAGTTTTTTTTTATTAATGACATCAGAAGTTTTTATCCCAATATCAATTGATTTAACTGTTTTTGCTAAATAATTTCCATTAATATCAACAATATCTGCCCTATAGAGTTTATTGTCTAATATGGGAATATTATCATTTCTTTCTATTGAAGATTTACGAGAGCCAAGATGAATTAGATGAATTATGTAAATAAGATAAATTATAAAAAAAAGAAAAAAAATAAATGCAATTCTGTTAAATTGAATGTCTACGTTTGTAGTATTTTTTTTATATGTAAAATTATTTTTGTAATCTTCTAAAACAATCTTGAATTTAGATTTTTTCATTAATCTTTTGTTATTTCTAAATCTTTAATAATCTTTTTCTCAATTTTATATAACTTAATATTTTCTATATTTTTTTGTACTAATTCGTCTTCAAAATATAATGATTGGTATTCTAGTAATTTTTCTGAAGAGCTTAGATAATTATGTTCCAGTAAAATATTTCCAAATTCTGACTTTAAAACTCTAAGGTTTTCTTTAACTAAAAAGATTTCATCTTCAATTTGTTTTGCTGAATTTTTAATTATTGTGGTAGATAAAATTAATAAAAAAATAACCATGATTAATCCGGTCTTTTTCACAACTTATTTCCAAAGTTCTCTATTTCAATTAAATTTTTAAATTGTTCTTGAATATCTGTTTCAAAATCATAAAAATCTTTTTTCTTCACTACATACCTTAATTTAGCTGACCTTGAGGGCATATTTTCATTTATTTCTTTTTCAGAGGGAGTGATTGCTTTTTTTTCAATTAATTTAAATAATGTTTCTGCTTGTTCTGTAACTGGTACGTACCTTGAAATACTTTTGTTTTCAGAAAGACTTTTAAAAAAATATTTAACTATTTTATCTTCTAATGAATGAAAAGTTACAACTGCTAAAATTCCATCTTTTTTTAAAACTTTTGTTGCATTAATTAATCCAAAAATTAATTCACTAATTTCTTTATTGACAAAAATTCTTAATGCTTGAAAAATTTTAGTAGCACTATTTACTTTATAGTTTTTTTTTCTTTTTGTTTTATCAACTATCTTAACTAACGTTTGTGTATCTATCTTATTATTCAATCTTTCTTTTACAACATTTCTTGCGATATATTTGCTCTCTTTCTCTTCACCAAAAAATTTGAATATCTTTTCTAATTCTTTTTCATCAAGTTTATTAATTACATCTTCAGCTGAATAATTATTTAATCCCATTTTCATATTTAAGCTTCCTGAAGAGTCGAATGACAGACCCTTTTTTGGATCTTTAATTTGAGTGTAAGAATATCCAAGATCAAAAATTACTCCTTTAATATCTTCATTTTTTAATTTTAGATTATTAAGCTGACTAAATTTAATATTCTTAAATACAAACCTGTCTTCAAAACTATCTTTTATAAGATTAGCTTTTTTTTCACTCTCAATATCTCTATCAAGGGCTATTACTTTAGTGCCGTTAAATTCTAAAATTTTTTTTGAATAACCACCTTGTCCAAAAGTACAATCTATAAATGTGCCACCATATTGAGGGGAAATAATGCTAATAATTTCTTTTAGCAGTACCGGATAATGCTTTTGTTCTTCCGGTACTATGGTGGCGTCCATTTATATCTTTGAAGACCATTAATTTTTTTGTCTTCTTAAGAATGCTGGTATCTCAAGATCGTCTTCATCTTCATTATTAGAAGATAATAAATCTTCAGCGCTTGAATTTTCTGTTTCAGAGCTAAATAAATCTGGAGCATCAGAGTCTACTCCAAATTCTTTTAAGTCATTTGATATATCATCTTCAATATTTTCTGTTTCTATGCTTTCATGTGACATGTCCATAGCTTCTTCTGTAAAAGATTTTTCCATTTCGTTAACTGAACTATCTTCTACGATACTTTCTGTTTCAAGATTTGGGCTATGCATTACCTCTTCATTACTTACATTTGCATGAGAGCTATCATTAGCTTGTTCATGAACTATTTCATTTTCAAGTTTTAAAGCATTTGCACCATGCGAAATTGGACTTGAAGATGTGTTAGAAAAATTAAATGATGCAGACGATGCTAAGTGTGAAAAATCAGAATATCCTGGATTTCTGTTTTGGATACGATGCACCATATTAATAACAGATTTAGTCTCTGGTTGTTGGCCATCTAGAGATGTTGCAACAATTGATACTCTCATCTTACCATCAAGTTCTGCATCTGTAATTGCACCAATAATTAATTCAGCTTCAGGATCCACTTCCGCTCTAACTTTGTTAACAGCCTCATCAACCTCAAAAAGTTTAAGGTCTTTACCGCCAGTAATATTTACCAGTAATCCTTTTGCACCTTTTAAAGTATAATCATCGATCAATGGATTGCTAACTGCCATTTCGGCAGCCTTCAAAGCTCTACCTTCTCCTTCAGCTTCACCTGTTCCCATCATTGCTTTGCCCATAGATGCCATAACTGTTTCTACATCTGCAAAATCAAGGTTGATTAAACCTGGTCTTACCATCAAGTCAGTTATGCTTTGAACACCATGCATTAAAACATTATTTGAAAGATTAAATGAGTCTTCGAATGTAGTTTGCTCATTTGCAATTTTAAATAAATTTTGATTTGGAATAACTATAATAGTATCAACATGTTTTCTTAACTCTTCCAAACCCTGTTGTGCTCTTCTCATTCTTGAGGGGCCTTCGTATAAGAATGGAAGAGTAACAACTCCTACAGTTAAAATGTTTAATTCTTTTGCGGCTCTAGCAATGACATGAGCAGCACCAGTGCCCGTTCCACCACCCATACCAGCTGCAATAAAAACCATATTTGCACCTTGCAAAGTATTTACAATTTCATTCAAAGACTCATCCGCTGCAGCTTGACCAATATCAAGTTTAGCACCCGCTCCTAGACCTTTAGTTAAATTTAATCCAATTTGAATTCTTGTTTTGCATTTGCTTAACTTTAAATCCTGAGCATCAGTGTTGACTGCAATAAATTCTACTCCTTGTAAATTATTTTCAATCATTTCATTTACGGCATTTCCGCCTGCTCCACCCACTCCCATAACTAATAATCGTGGTTGTAACTCTTTTATTTCTGGTGCTTTAAAGTTAATTGTCATCTTTTATTTCCCCTCATTGTTATTAAAATGTTTTTCCCATTTAAGGTTGGCTCGATTTAAATTTGCTTTTTTTCTTGCAGTTACCTTAAATTTTTCAAAAGCTGTTGGCTCCCAAATTTGAAATGTTTGACCTTGACCAACAAACAACATGCTATTTTTTATCTTTGCATGTTTTAATAATTTATTTGAAAGAGATATTCTTCCTTCTCCATCAAATTGTAAATTTGTGCTTTCTGCTAAAATTGATGTAGCAAAAAAATCTCTTTTTTCTTCAAAGGGATTTAATGAATCTATTGCTGATGAAATTTTTTCAATTCGATCTTGAGAACATGCTTCAATTGAAGCATTATTAAATGAAGGGTAACAAATAACTCCATTGTATCCTAAATTAGATAAATGAGATCTGAAACTAGCAGGCACTGAAACTCTCCCTTTTTTGTCTAATTTGTTCTCGTAAGTCGATAAAAACATATATTTTATAATTTTTTAATTCCATAATTGGGAATATATGGGAATATATGGGTAATTTTATATCCTGTCAAACGTTGAATCTTAACGATTTTTACTGATGTTAATAACTTTTTACTATCAAATTTCCTTTTCAAATTAAATCGCTGAACTTTGAGCTGATATATCTAGTTAGCTAAAAATAAGAACAAAACTGACTCAATACTGAATCAAAAAGAGAACATTTAATTTAAGATAGTTTGGACTATGAATAACTTTGCCAGATAAACTATAAGCCGGGTTCTGTCATTTAAACCTATCATTTGTCTAGGCTTAAGATCACTCTTAAGCTCAAGCAACTAACCCTGATGACTAGCCAAGGATGGCTTTTAGTTTTTCAACAATGTCATCTCTACTTAGTCTTGCTCCCAGTGGGGTTTTCCAGCGTTCATTGTTACCAATAGAACCGGTGTGCTCTTACCACACCTTTTCACCCTTGCCATGTTATGGCGGTTTATTTTCTGTGGCACTATCCCTAGGGTTACCCCCGCCAGGTATTATCTGGCACTGTATCCTTGTGGAGCCCGGACTTTCCTCTTTAATAAATTAAAGCGATAAATCATTTATCTGGCATGTTTAATTTATTATCAAAATATAAAACTGCAAGAAAAAATAATTTATTTTTTAACTAAATTTTGGCTTATAAGTAAACATTCTTGATCAATCTTACCATTTATGATCTCTGGTCTAAATCTTCGTTGAAAAGCTTTTGAAATGATTTGATCAAAGCTTATGCGATTGAAATTTGAATTGTATAAAAATTTTTTTTGATATCCAATTTTAAATAAATTGGTAAGAAATAAATTTTTTTCTTTACTGCTAGTTTTTAAATTTCTATTTTTTATTAATTCATTTTGATTTAAATTATGCCAATACCCAATTTTTTTCTTTGATAATAGTTTCCAGGGAAATTTTTCACCAGGGTCTTTTTTTCTTTCCGGAGCAATATCCGAATGTCCTAAAATATTTTTTGAATTAATCCTATATTTTTTAATCAAAAATTTACTTAATCTAACTAATGCTGCTAGCTGAATTTTAGAAAATTTTTTATAATTAATGTCGTGACCTGGATTGACAATTTCAATACCAATAGACTCTTTGTTTAAAGACCTATAATTTTTCCAAACAGACTTTCCCGCATGCCATGCAGTATATAAATCTGGAACTAAAGTTATTATTTCTCCATTTTGTTTAATTAAATAATGAGCACTTACTCTAGATTTAATATCTGTAAGTCTATCTATGGCGGCTTTTTCTGTCTTCATTCCAGTGTAATGAAAAATCAAAAACTTTATCTGATTAGTTTTTCTTTTTTTTGGATCAAAGTTTGGAGAGTAATTTAATGTAGTTTTTATAGCCATTTTTGGGTCATATTTAACACTTAATCTAGATTTACATTATTACATTATGTACTATATATTCTATTCAATAATGAAAAAAATTTTCACAATTTCAGTGCTATCTCTATTTATTTTTGCCAGTGCATTTGCTGGAGATGATGGTGAGCTAAATCTCTCTAAAAAATCAAAACCAGTTAAAGATTGTTTTGAACCAATTAATCGAGTTACATTTGCTGTAAACATGGGCTTAGATAAAATTATTTTTAAACCAGTTGCTAAAGGTTATCGAGTTTTACCCTCACCAGTTAGAGCTGGTGTGAGTAATGCACTAGACAATCTATCTAGTCTAGTCACCATCCCAAACAATATTTTACAAGGTGAAATAAAAAAAGCAGGAGTGAATACTGGTAGGTTTGCAGTTAATACAACAATTGGTGTTCTGGGAATATTTGATGTGGCAGAAATGATTGGTTTTCCAGAATATGAAAAAGAAGACTATGGTCAAACACTTGGTACTTTTGGAATAGGTCCTGGTTGCTACTTGGTATTACCTGTTATTGGACCTTCAACTGTAAGAGATACCGCAGGATCCTTTATAAATATAATGGGAGGCGATCCTTGGTACAACGCTTCCATGAATGGTAACAATGAATACTTAAGTGAGTCAACTTACCTTGCATCAAGAGTTTTGGGTGGAATAGATTTTAGAGCAAAGAATATTGATTCTTTAGAGAACTTAGAAAAAAATTCCATGGATCTTTATGCTTCATTTAGAAGTTTATATTTACAAGACAGACAACAAAAGATCTTAAATTCAAAAGCGACCACTGAAACGATGGATGATGGAGACTGGGAAGAAATAGACTCTCAATAACTAAGTTAAAAATATGAAAAAGATTTTTACTTTTGTTGTATTAACATTAATTTTTTTTAACTTTAATAATAATGCATTCTCAATCGAAGCTGATGTTTTTGTTCAATCAACAGTTAATAGAGCAGCTAAAACACTTGGTGGTGGTCTTACAAAAGAAGAAAGAATTGAAAAATTAAAAGAAATAGCAAAAGATACTGTGGATATTACCGGTATTGGATTTTATTCCTTAGGGAAACATAGAAAAAACCTAAGTAAAGAAGAATTAGAAAATTATAAAATTGTATTTGAGGCTTATTTTTTAAAAAGCTTTTCTAGCAGACTTGCAGAATACTCAAATCCTGAAATTGAAGTAAATTCAAAAAACATAATCAATGCTAATTACACGATTGTATCAAGTACACTGGTTGCAACTGACTCAAGGCCTGAGGTAAAAATTGAATGGAGAGTATATACAAAAGATCCTGATAATTTATTAATTAGAGATTTGATTATAGAAGGATTAAGTTTAGCAAGAACTCAAAAAGAGGAATTTTCATCAATAATTAATTCTAATGATGGTAAAATTGAAGCTCTTCTAAAGAATTTATCTGATTTTTCTGCTAAATAATTTTCATTAAATAATGTAAATTTTAATTTTTAATGAAAAAAATAAATGTTTCTTCAAAACTATCTTTTATAATTTCAATAATTACCTCAGTAATTTTTGTATTATATTTCGCTTATAAAGGATTTATGGTTTATTTTGTACAAAAAGCCATGGATGATACTTTTGTTGGTGGAAATACATCTGATATTACAATTACTCTCTGGTTTGGAATTTCAGTAGCAATGGCTCTTTCCATGTTTTTATTTTTCCAGTTTACAAAAATCAAAGATCTAAATAGTCAAAGAACAATCCAAAAAGGTATATTTATAGGTTGGACGATAATTGCTATTGCGATGATAATATTTATACCGTCATATATTTACTTCATTTTAATCACTATCGTATCTTCAATAGTTAGCTTTTTATCTTCAATAACACTCAAGCATAAAATTACAGAAGATCTAAAAAATAAAAAAGAAACCTTATCTGAAAAAGAAATATACCTACTTCAAAAGTTAGCTGGGGTAAAAGATCCTAAAAAATAATAATTTATTGGTGGGCCCGCCAGGACTCGAACCTGGGACCAATACATTATGAGTGTACTGCTCTAACCAACTGAGCTACAGGCCCAAAATTATACTGTTAACTATATCATTTTTTAAAAGTTATCAATTATAGATAATAATTAAATGGTGGGCCGTGTTGGTTACGCTCCAACTACCCCTGCAATGTCAATGCAGTACTCTACTATTGAGCTAACGGCCCAGTAAAATTAACTTTCTAAGAAACTTTTTAATTGTTTAGATCTGCTTGGGTGTTTTAATTTTCTCAGAGCTTTTGCCTCAATTTGTCTAATTCTTTCTCTAGTTACTGAAAATTGAAGACCGACTTCCTCTAAGGTGTGGTCAGTATTCATTCCAACACCGAATCTCATTCTCAAAACTCTTTCTTCTCTGGGTGTAAGTGTTGATAAAATTTTAGTTGTTGCTTCTCCAAGATTTGATTTAATAGCCTGCTCTAGTGGAGCTAGCGCTTTTGTATCCTCAATAAAGTCTCCTAAGCTACTATCCTCTTCATCACCAACTGGTTTTTCAAGTGATACTGGCTCTTTAGAAATTTTTAATACTTTTCTTACTTTATCTAATGGCATTCTAAGCTTTTGAGCTAACTCTTCAGGAGTTGCTTCTCTACCAAACTCACTTAAAATTAATCTTTGTGTTCTTACAATTTTATTAATTGTTTCAATCATATGAACGGGAATTCTAATAGTTCTTGCTTGGTCCGCAATTGATCTTGTTATTGCTTGTCTAATCCACCATGTTGCATAAGTAGAAAATTTATACCCTCTTCTGTACTCAAATTTATCAACAGCTTTCATCAAACCAATATTTCCTTCTTGAATTAAATCTAAAAATTGAAGACCTCTATTTGTATATTTTTTGGCGATTGAAATTACTAATCTTAAGTTAGCTTCAACCATTTCTTTTTTTGCAATTCTAGACTCTTTTTCACCTTTTTGAACTCTGCTGACTAATTTTTTAAAATCTGTGACAGAAATTCCAAGTTTATGGCTTGTTTCAATTAATCTTTCTCGA
>Ga0209223_10006422_pt1 | contig 10112 bp, 9 predicted proteins | sample COG_06_FD_184750 | JGI IMG/M metagenome (GOLD analysis project Ga0209223, IMG submission 184750) | Pelagic Microbial community sample from North Sea - COGITO 998_met_06 (SPAdes) (version 2) | ecosystem: Environmental > Aquatic > Marine > Neritic zone/Coastal water | place: Helgoland, sampling...
GATTGTAACGTAAATAACTAAATAAAATATTTTGGGTAAATATATAATTTTATAATAATTATATATTTTTTACTTTGCAGGTACATAAGGTTCAGCTCGCATCATAGCTTTAATAAATAAATATTGATTATAAATCGATTTTTCCAATCCAAATATATAAAGTGGATATAGTGAAATTAAGAGGATTATTATGAATTTACCATAAATATTTTGGGTAATCATTCCAGTCAAAACCCTGTAAATAACATATAGTGCTACCACAATATACAATAAAAAGAGACCTTTGTTTAAGGTTACATAATAGGGATGTTTTGAATCATTTATCAAGTATTTTCTATCAGAAGTAGTAAGATTATTTTTTTGTTTAGAAATTGCCATGGAAACCTCGTCATTTTGAGACGTAAGTAAATTAAAGTAATTCTCAGCAGCTGAATTTTCTTTCTTTTTTAATGGTAAAATCTCATCTAATTTACTGTCAGTTACGTTTTTTGATTTCACAAATTCATTTTCAGCTGGAATCAATACGTTATTTTGTTTTCGGTCATTTGTTGCATTAATTGATTTAATATCATATTCTAAGTCAGCTATTTCTTTTTCTAATTTCTGTATTTGGAGCTTTAACGAAAATAATCTTTCTTTTTTTGCTTCTTTCGTGTTTTTTAAAGTAGGGTTATCAACTATATAATAATTATATACACGCTCATATTCTTTTTGCAAGCGGTCACGTTCATAAGTTACACTTGCCAGACGGTTATATAGATTGGTTCTATCACGTCTACGGTTATATCTACGATTCGTATATCTAACATAAGGATCTACATCACCTTGACCATATCCTTCAATCAACGTTGTAAATATCATATTACTTTACTTGTTATACTATAGTATCATTTTTTAGTTACAACTAAATCATATATTCTATATGATAATGGATATAACATTAAACCCATTCCCAATATAACTTTTGTCTTCAAACCCATTTCATTTTGTATGTAAACGATTTGGTACAATATCACTAAGCACAAAATATAATATATCCACCAAAATATGGAATTTAATGATACAAAATAGGCAGTATGTTTTTCTTGATATTCAGTATTTCTGTAATCATTACTATATTTTTGATTAAATTTATCTACCGAACGCATTAATGATGCGTTACGGTTTAGATAATCGTCTTGTTTTAACAGTTCTCGTGCTATAATTTTTGTATAAAGTACTTCATACTCGTTATCAAAAAAGTCTTGTGTTCGTTTCTGAAGGTTCCCGTATCTCGTTATTTCAACTATTGCTTGTTCCACTGATTTCAATAAATACTTCGCACTTTCTAAATCTTCCTCCAATCCTTTTTTTGTACTTGTTAATTGTGTTCTTGTAGTTTCGTTTGAAGTTATGTCCTTACCTAATTGATTAATGTCAGAATTTAATTGTTCTAATTCACTTTTCATGGTATTTATTTGTTGTTCTAACTGATTTTTAATAGGAATAATTTGATTAATTTTTGATTGTATGCCCGCATTTTCAGCATCTAAAGCTCTTAATCTCTGTTTTCTTTCGTCATAAGATATAAGTGATGGTGATGCTCCCATGATATAATATACTTACTATATCATGGGATAAAAATAACTATACTTTTGAATAATTATCATATTCGTTGGCATAGTTTTCTTTTACATTATTGATGTTGATTCTTCGTTTGTTTCCATATTTCGCGGTAGGCATTGTAGTAAATGGTTGTTTTTCGACAGCACCCGCACCAGCACCAGCATCAGCACCAGTATAATTATCATCGTGAACGCATTTTGAAATATCATTTTCCCACTTAGTACCTGGACTACAGCAATAAGAACCAACACATCCGTATAAATTCATTCCTCCTAATAAATCACCTCCTTCTTCTTTTGAAGCAGCTTTGGCGGCAGATTGTAATTCAGCTGCGGTACGAGCAGCTGGGTCAGGTAAATCTAATTTGTTGAAATTGGTCTTTTCACGTCTGGATACCTCAATCAATATACTTATTGTATATATCGATGCCCCAAACAAAACAAGTATTGTGAATAAATCAAACACAAATGAAGGCAAAAACTCAAAATTCTTTTTTGATATTACTAAAATTACACTAATAGCTAAGGCTATTACCCATGCGTATTTTATCTTATTGTATTCTGCTTGTTTTTTCTGATAACTATCATTTAATTCAATAGCGCGTTTTTTTCCTACTAAAGCATTATCAATAGACTGTTTCTTAAGCAGTAATCTATCCTTTTCAGTATCAACAATATCAGCTACATCTTTTTGATGTGTTAATACATTATTACTTGACACATTCGCGGTTTCAAGCGACGCATATGCCGACTCTAATTCTTTTTGTAATTTTGTAATTTTTAGATCAAGGTCTAAATCATCTGGGGTTTCTTTGAGAACCCTCAAATATTCTTTTTGCAATGCGACCAATCCATTTAAATCTGTAATATTACTCATTTTTAAAATATATATTATAAAAATATTATATATTAATTATTCTCGGGCTATCAATATACTTGCTACCAGTAATGTTGATGCGGTTACTACTCCTAAATTAAAGATAGAATTGTTATGTTCGATTAAATCTTTGGTATCATCTAATCTAACATCAGAAACGTCTTTCGTTTTTTCTAATTCTACTGATAAATAGCTATTGTATTTATTCTCACTCTCTAATTTATCTCTTAATCCAGTTTCATCATTATTCTTAATAGAACTTATTTCATTACTTAATTTGGTATAATTTTGGTTAATTTTATCAAGAGATGATATGAATTGTGTTTCTTTTTCTTGTAAAGGTTTTATTTGATGGTCGTTAATGAAATCATTTACTGGCATGTTCTCTGGTTTTTCAGACGAATTCTTAAATCCTTCAAACATTTTACGTTGATTAGCCTGTAATTCTGCTACTTTTGAACCTAATAGTTCTTGGTATTCAGTTATGGGTTTATTATTTATTTCATAATCTGAATATGCTGTGTAGTTAGATAATTGTTGTACTTCTCTGTTTGGTAATGTTTGATTATATTTATCTAAAATGTATAAATGAGATTGTGGAACATTTTTACCTACTTCAAGTTCTTTCATTTTCTTGTTTTTTATATATAGTGATGATTTTTTAATATTTCCATTTGGTTGAATTGGAATGTATTTATCGGGCATACCGGTACGTATACCGCAATAATTATTACCGGTCTTAGATTCAACATAATATATATGTTCGCAAGTGTCATCCGCATTACCTTTTTTGAAACATTCTTCTTTGTCTTTTACTAATACCATGTTATTATCATTTTCAGGTTGAAATTCACCTATATATTTATATGTTTTGTCGTTTGTTAACATCTCATTACTAATGTTTTGTATTTTTTTGTCAGCACTATCAATAAATATATATTCATTCATTAGTTTACTGGCATCCGTCTTAAATGCTTTATAATCACCTTTATCTTCTGTTTTTGTGTAGTTACCCGTACATCCGGAAATAGTCTTTTTTAATACCAAATTCCCTTCTTTTGTCATTTCTAATTTGAAAATATGGTTGTTTGATACCAAACTAATACCATTATGTTCTATTTTATCCCCTTTGTTTGTATGTGAGTCATAAGGATATAAAAAGTTTTGTGGATTACCAGAAGATAGTTTATGTTTTGTCCAGTTTGGATTGGGACGTCCATCGCTTAGTTTACGAGTCTTTACGGTTTCTTTCATTTGGGCTGCGGACAGTGCGATAGATTTTTCATTAGCATATATTATTCCACCATCATCTAAATATAGGTTTTTACCACCCAATTTGTTACCATTTACATCATCGCATTCAAATGTACGTGTTTGATTCTTTCCGGTTTGATTCCAATGTTTATTATGCTTTTCATTTCGTATTGACTGGATTCTACGTTCTTCTGCTAATCGTTTTCTTTCTTCTTCTTCTTTTATTTTTTGTATTCTTTCATGTTCTTTTCTTTCATTTTCTCTACGTATAGCAGCTAGTTTCTTTTGTCGCAATTGTTCCAGTTTCTTTTGTTGCAATTGTTCTAGTTTCTTTCTTTTTTCTTCTTCTATCTTTCTTATTTTTGTATTTCCATCGTTCTCAATCATTTGTTTTGCAGTATTTGTGTTACAAAATTCCCACCTTGAATTACGGTCATTTGTATAACACCATATTTGGGGTTCTCCATCTGGATTTCTACAATAATTATGAGCGCCTAGTCCTTTTCCAGGATAATTCCAAGGAGTACGACTGTGACCGTGAGGCCATTGGTCTACCCATCGTTGACATTGTCTACCACTTTGAGTTTTATTTAAAGTACCTTTATAATATATACCTCCAGAACGTGTAACATCATTTTTTAATTGCTGAGTTTGTCGTTTCACATTATCTATAATATTGCCCATAATATATATTTAAAGTTATATATATTATATATTTAATTTTTACTGAATATCACTATATCTACTACCATAACAAGTTTTTTCATTTTCTTTCAAAATATAATATGAATTTGGATTATCGTATGCGTTTTCATCAATAGTATTTCCTAATTGTTTTAATACATTTCCACCATTATCACATATAAACAATGCTCCATTACGATAATATGCGTAATTGCCTGGTTTTATTAAGTGTTTCTCGTTATCGTTAAATGCCTTCCATATTGTCACTTCTTTTAAAGTGTCGCTGGTTTCTTCTATATTTTCAGAAATCGCATTACTAACATAACAATCGTAATACCCATTTGAGGGTGATGATAAATTATTTTCTACTAAAGAATAATAAACCGATTCTTTATTTACGTTTTGTTTGTCTTTCATTTGTTGTTTTAGATGATTATGTTGTTTTATTGCAGCATTCATTTTACAACTTTCTTCAGTGTGCATATTATTATCTAATTTTGTCATATTAATTTTTGGGTTTCCAGTGGATTCGTCTTTGATGTAACATCCACCTTCTAATTTGGTTACCGTTTTATTTTCAATAGGCATATACGTTATCTTAAAATTATCAATAGCAGTATTTACACTATCACGTAACTTTTGTCCATTCTCATTAAACTTATTCATAGTATAGATGTTATTATACTATGAATGGATAATTTTTTTCTGAAATTACCGTTTTGACATATTGGTAAGAAGCAATCCAGTTACGACAGCACCAGTAAGTATACCTGTGTATAACAATACATCTGACACAGTGTCTGTTATATTGTTGAAAAACGTAGTTTTGGTATCCTTTGCGTTTTGTTCCTTTATTTTAGGATTTTCTATTTCTAAAGTAGTATCAGTATAGTTAGAATAAGTAGGTCTATATAAGTCTGCTCCTTCTAATCCATAACCATTTTGTTTATTATATTGATTAGTAAATCCATCTATTGAACGGTGTAATGTAGAAAACGTTTCAGGAACACTACTCAATTGTGGGGTTCCCTTTATTTTTAGTGTATTGATTCGTAATCTTGACATTTTATCACCCATTTGCGTTATTATTAATCGGAAATATGAGAATTTATTATAGGAAGTTACCGAAAATGTTTTAGTAGGTGAATTTTGAGATGGCATATCAGTATCATTTATAAGATATTGGTCTACATAGTCCCATGAATTTCCATCATTTGAAGAAACTAAGGTAAATTTCTTAAGAAAAGAATTTTCTGCAGAAAATGTAGGAGTTGTAATTGAAAAACTTGTTAAATATATTTTATAAGGTATCTTGATTTCAATCCATTCACCTGGTATTTCTGTCTTGTTTTTATTTGGTCCCACGTTTGTGTTCCATGTATTATCATCAGAACCACCACCTAAATAACTGGATGGGGTAATACCTGAATAGGGTGACTGAGTATAGTTTGAATAATTTTTGGAAGTGTTATTGTTACCTACATTATCACATTCCCAATATGTTGTTGTATCATCATTGAAAGCATTAAATCCTTGAGTATTATTACTATAATAAGATGAAGTCTTTATTGTATAATTTCCATTAGGTATATATCCAAGTATTGATTTATCATCAATACCAGATATATTTGACTCCATTGTGGTTAATGTTCTATCTTCTACGGGTATTGCCTGTATTATATTTTTTGGTGACATCGTTTTATATTATAGGTATACAAAACTTTTCATAATTTTACAAAACGATGTCAAAATTATAGCTTTTTAAAAATAAAAAACAAAGACGATGTTAATACTACTGATAATACTAAACTTGAGTACATAGTCGCATCATATTTCTCTTTATAATCAGAATTAATATTATCTTCATCATCCGTTAACTGTTTCATTTTTGAATCAAGTTCTTTTCTTAATGGTATTATTTCACTATGAGTTCCTACTATTTTTTTATGATTTTTCTCATAATCCGCACTACTTATATATTGATTTAAAGGAGCTCCTTGTAAATCCTGTATGCTACCATTAGTCATTAGTTTATCATATATACCATTCACTGTTTGAATATCTTTATCTGCGTTCGTACAGTCTGATTTTACTGAATCAGGTAGAGTTGCATCAGTACACTTTGTATATTTTTGATATTTTTCATTAAATTCTTTTAAATCTGCTAAAACTTTCACACTTTCCTCCATCATTGTTAGACCCTCTATTCTTGACATAGTATTGTTCTTATTACTATATGATTGGAAAGTTTCACAGGGTTTATTTAATGTATAACAACGATTACCGATTACGTTAAAAATTGACAATGATGCAGAACCTAATCCATAAAACCCTGTATATGCTTGGTTTAGAGAGGTTATTACGAGACGTAAATATTTATACATTTTCTTATTATCTATATTGAATGATATAGGCGAATTATTGGTAGAATATATTGGTTTATAGTCAAAATGGCTATCTAATATTTCCCATTTATTAGTATCATTCGCACCTAATATATAAAAATCCTTTGGAAACGGGGTTAGCTCATTCGTACCATCTCGTTTACCAGGTAATAATTCATATTTTTTAACTACCAATGTTTTTGGTATTTCTACCTCTACCCATTCACCTTTTATAATTGAATTATTTGCTAATATTGTTTGTGTATTACCTATGTATTTTCCATCATTAGTTATACTAACTGGTAATTCATTCACGTTTACATCAGAAGTATCGCTAAGTGTTTTTTGAACTTTATCTATTTTGGTTTTGAAATCTTGTTTTATTTGGTTTATTTTGTTGTCTATTCTTGTATTCTCCTTTATATTAGAATTACGTTCATTTAAGTACCTCTGATATGCTGGTGTATCTAATGTATATACTTGGGTTGATAACCCACCATCTCCCCAACCACCACCACTATCTGTACGCCGGACTATTAAATAATTCAATGTTCTTACACTGAATCTATCTCCAAAACGATTACCTATAACTGTATTTTCGGGTCGCATACTTGTGTCAGGTAACGCAAACCATTTTGAGTGTTTATTGTTATGACTACCAATATGTTGATACGTACGGGTTCCATCAGCACTAATTACATGTGTTCCTAGTCCCCTGTCGCCCCATCCAGAGTTACGGTCAATACGTTCAACCAACATATAATTTTGAACGTGGGTAGCGAATTTATCTCCATAGCGATTTCCAATATTTGATGAAATTGCCTTCACGCCAATTTGTGATAATTGAACTGGCTTTGTGTTTCCACCATAACTACCAATATGCACGTTGCTTGTTTTTTTGAAATCAGTAGGGGATTTTGTTTCTATCCTTTTTTTTTGATTATTATACGTTTGTATGGTTTTAGTCATTTCATTTTTGAAAGAAATAACCTCATTACGTAATGTATCTTTATTCTTCTGATTATCATTTAATAATTTTCGATTTTTACCATCTTTTACAATTTCACCCCTTGAATAATCACCCTGGGTAATTTTTCTATTCGTATAAAGGTCATCTTGGTATGTTTGTATTGAGTAATTACTGGTCCATTTTGTAGAAGATTTACCATCGGTTACATTTCGTACATTACTATTGGTACTACTACTGGATGCGCGTAATGAAACTGTATCAGATGGGATTATATTTACACTAACACCCGTATCTGATTTTTGCACGTTTTCAAACCATTTCTTGTTATCATCGCTCATATTACTATTAGAATGTTCTTTATAGTAGTAATATATTTTTTATACTTTTCTAAATCGGTACATTAGAATCATTAATCCAACAATACCTATAGTCAGATTTGCTGTTTTAAATAATTCACGGTTAAATATACTCTGGGAATCTTTGTACTTTCCTTCTGAACCACTGTGGATTTGTTGTATATCAAGTATGGTGTCTGCTAATTTCTTGTTTTGACATAATTGTCTATCTAAACAGTCCTTACGATTTTTATTAAATTCTTCTCCTTGACAATCTGTTGGTTGATATGCTTTATTTAATATGTCTTCACAACGTTTTTCTGTTGGCATATCTTTTGATTTTATAGCATTTGTGTAAAAAAAATCCTTCATATCATATCCAATTTCAACGTTTAGTGTAGCCATCTTCTTTATATTATCAATTTATTTTTTTAGACACAAATACGATAATAATCGTAAAATAATGCGGATGAACTTTCTCGTTCCAATTTACAAACTTGTCCTGGGCGCATACACTTTGCTAATGCTTGTGGGTCAAAACGAGATATTTCGGGTAATTGTTTTGTATCCATGATATTATATTTTTGTTTTAATTCATCTATTTCAGAATTTCCTAAAATGGTACATTTTGGTACTAATGTATGGTTTAAAATATTATATTGAAGTCTATTAATATTATGAATCACCACAAATATACCGTCGCGATTATATAAATATTTTATTTTATTTATGGTAGTTTCGTTTGGCTCGTCCTCAATAATGAGGACCAATGTGTCATTCTTTGTAAGTGTATTATCAATATGATATACGTCTTCTATAATGTTATCTAAATTCGCACGATTAATTTGTTTTGACGTTAAATAATATTTTATGTGTATCTTACGTTCATCTTTGGTATGTTTGAGAGTAAAATCTAATTGTGTATTATTATTCATTGCATCAATTTCATTAATACTAAAATCCATGTGTTCTGATGTATCATATTCTAATTCTTCTAATTGGTCTATAAGTGTATTTCTGGATTTAAATAACTTCAAAATTCTGCTGTTGGTTGTAGATGTGTTTGTGCTTGCCATTCTATTATATAAATAAAGTTTATATTTTTATATAATAGTTATCGTATTCAATTTTTTATCTTCAAATGTCTATATCTTTCTAACAACCAAATTATTAAAATCTAATTTACCGGATTTATTTGTATTAGTTGGTTCTATATCAGACTTAGACAGTTCTTGTTCTATCGATGGATTAAATGATACGGGTTCATTATCATAGTCGGTTGTATCACGGTTTTGTATTATATTGTTAGGTTGTGTATCATTATCAGATGAAAAATCATTACCGTTATTTATGATTTTTATACTAATTGGAGGGGTGTGATGAATACCTGTATGACTATCATGATTTATACCTCCTCCTCCTTCCATTGAACTGTTAGTTGATGGTGGCGGTGGAGGTGTAGTAGGACTCATAGAAGATTCATAACCATTTGGTTTATATATATCTAAAGCTGTCACTAATTTTACTGTATCCAAGTCCTTTAAACCTGGCGTATTTGTTTCTATTTTTAAAAAACGATCACCAATGTTTGTAACATTCCATAATCTGTTAGGATTTTCATCTCCTCTGTAATGTACTTGTTCGCCTACTGTATATTCACGTGCCTGTCTTGATAACTCATTAAATTCTGGCTTTTCTGGAGTAGGGGTTCCATATATTTCTCGGTTTAATAAATCTGAAAAGGTGTCTTCATTTTCACCAACATTTGCTGGAGTTCCCGGAGCATACCCAGGGCTATCACGTGACCCGTATATTTCTCGGTTTAATGAATCTGAAAAGGTGTCTTCATTTTCACCAACATATGGTGAATTAGGGTTGTATGCGGGTGAACCTGGTGGATATGCGGGTGAACCTGGTGGATATGCTGGTGAACCTGGTGGATATGCTGGTGAACCTGGTGGATATGCTGGTGAACCTGGTGGATATGCTGGTGAACCTGGTGGA
>Ga0209223_10006424_pt1 | contig 10111 bp, 10 predicted proteins | sample COG_06_FD_184750 | JGI IMG/M metagenome (GOLD analysis project Ga0209223, IMG submission 184750) | Pelagic Microbial community sample from North Sea - COGITO 998_met_06 (SPAdes) (version 2) | ecosystem: Environmental > Aquatic > Marine > Neritic zone/Coastal water | place: Helgoland, sampling...
AATTTTTTTATTTCTGGATATTCCGTGAGATCTTAGTCTATCTATACATTCTGATATTTTTTTTTTATTTGTTAATACCATACCTCCTTCTCCGGTAGTAATAATCTTAACAGCATGAAAACTAAAAATTGTAATATCACTGTGGTAACAAGACCCAACTTTAATATTTTTTTTTTTATTTTTCTTATTTTTTATTTGATATTTCGCACCTATGGCATGAGATGCGTCTTCAATAATTTTAAAACCATATATCTTTGATAATTTATAAATTGCCTCCATATCTGCTGGCTGTCCCGCAAAATGAACTGGAATTATTATTTTTGGTAAAATTTTTTTCTTTTTAGCAATTTTAAGTTTTGCTTCTAACTTATTTGGACATATATTGTACGTTTTTAGGTCAATATCTACAAAATCAATTTTTGCTCCACACATTAATGCGCAATTTGAAGATGACACAAATGTATTAGGTGAGGTCCAAAGCCAATCTCCTTGTTTTAAATTCAGAGACAAGCAGGCAATATGTAATGCGCTAGTTGCACTATTTACAGCTTTCGCAAATTTAACATTACAAAAATTTGCAACATTATTTTCAAATTTTGAGATAGTTGGTCCTTGTGTAATAAAATCTGAATATAATACTTTACTAATTTCAGTTAAGTCTTTTTTTGTGATTTCTTGTCTACTATAGCTTATCAATTTTTAACTTACTGTTTTATAATTTTTTCTATAATGCTCAATCCAGGATCGAAGTTGGCTTCCTCTAACCCAAGATTTATTAGTATCGCTCTTATACGCAAATCCAAAGGGAACTTTTTTTCCTTTTTTTATACGTTTATTATCTTTGTCCCAATCATTAATGTTTGGTAGTATTTTATAATAATCTTTATATTCATAAGTATAAATAGACTCATCTTCACTAATCATTTGTTCGTGTAATTTTTCTCCAGGTCTAATTCCAATAATTTTGTATTTAACTTTTGGTGAAATGATCTTAGCTAAATCTAAAATTTTTATTGATGGTATTTTTTTAACATAAATTTCCCCGCCAACCATATCCTTAAAAGAGTGACAAACTAATTTTATTCCTTCCTCTAAAGTAATCATAAAACGTGTCATTCTTATATCTGTGATGGGTAAATATTTTTTTTTTTTATCTATATAGTTTAAAAAAAAAGGTATCACCGACCCTCTGGATCCCATGACATTTCCATATCTCACAATTGCAAACTTTGTTTTATGTCCGAGAGCATAAGACGAATTACTAGATGAAAAAAGTTTATCTGAAGCTAACTTAGTCGCTCCATATAAATTTATTGGACTGCTAGCTTTATCTGTCGATAAAGCGACAACTTTTTTTACTTTTTGATCTATAGCTGCGTCTATTAAATTCATAGCGCCTAAAATATTTGTTTTAATATATTCAAATGGGTTATATTCTGCAAAAGGAACTATTTTTAATGCAGCTGCATGCACAACATAGTCTACATCCTCTAATGCCCTGTACATTCTATCTTTATCACGCACATCACCAATAAAAAATCTTAATTTTTTATTATCTTTAAATTCTTGTTTCATCTTCCATTGTTTCATTTCATCTCGTGAAAAAATTATCAATTTTTTTGGTTTATAGTTATCTAAGATATATCTAGTAAAAGCATATCCAAAAGATCCTGTTCCACCAGTAATTAGCAGTGTTAAATTATTAAACATTTTTTAGGTTAATTTTGTCTATTTTTTTTTGTATTTACCATTGTCTTAAACTTATCGCTTACTTTAATCAACTCATTATAATTACCGCTGGATACAATTTTTCCATCTTCAAGTAAAAAAATTTTATCAAAGTTTTTAATTGTATTTAACTTATGAGCAACAACTATAATAGTTTTTTTTTTACTCAAATTATTTATTGAGTCCATTAATTGCTTTTCTGTAATATTATCTAACGCGCTTGTTGCTTCATCAAAAATTAAAATTTCTGGATCATGATACAATGCCCTTGCAATACCTAATCTTTGTCGTTCACCACCTGATAATCTAACGCCTCTCTCACCAATATTAGTTTCTAAACCTGCTGGTAAATCCTTTTCTATAAAGCAACTAATTTGAGCAACTTTAGCTGCTTTATCTAATTTTTCATAATTTATGAATTTATTTTCAATGCCAAAAGCTATATTCGCTTTAATAGTGTCGTCAGACAAATAAATATTTTGTGGAACATATCCTATTAATTTTTTCCACGACCTAAAGTTATGTTTGTCAATTTTAAGACCATCAACTTTTAGTGCGCCCTTTTCATGATCTAATAAGAATAAAATAATATCAATTAATGTAGTTTTGCCACTTCCAGTTAAGCCAATTAAGGCAACCTTTGAACCTTTGCTAATATTAAGATTAATATTTTTTAAGACAAAATTTTTTGCATTTGGATACTTGTAAGAAAGATCTATTATTTCAATATTCTTTTCAAATTTAATACTTTGTTCATCTTTTTTATTTTTATTAGGAAATTCAAAATGAACAAGATTATTTGATAGATAATCCAATGCAGGATCGACAAAACGTAGCTTAGTAACACCAATATATATTTGTTGGAATGCTGGAATTAATCTATAGCCAGCAAATGCAAAAAGGGTAAGTGTTGCTATTGTTTCGCTAAAATTTTTACTGCTATTGATTAAATACAAAGATATTAACAATATCCCTCCAAAAGAAATAATTTCAATTAAATAACGTGGTAAATGGCTTGCAATTTGAGATGATGATAAATTGTTTGCATACGAAAGTGCTGAAGATGAAAATCTATCTACGCATATCTTTTCAATTGCACTAGCTTTAACCTCTTTAATAGCGCCAAAAGCTTCATTTACGGCCTTAAATCTTTTTTCATTATTTTGAAATCTTTCTAATCCTATTTTAGATAAAAATTTTTTTAAAAGTTTATAAATGAAAAAATAGATACATAAAAAAACTAAACTTACATTTAGCGTAAGGTAAAAATTATTTATTATCAGTAAGCTTAGTATTGCTAAAGCTAGTGTGATATTGATAATTAAGTTCATCATTGGCAACATACCTTGCAAAATTACAGTGCTCACCTCTGATAAAATGCTTTTGCCTAACTCTGAGCTGTTTTTATTTAAAAACCACGAATAAGGTTGGTGCAAATAACCTTCTATTAAACGTTTTCCAATACTGAATTCCAAACTATAAACAAATTTTACAGATAAATAAGTTGTTAATGTTTTTAAAATTAAAGAAAAAAGTAATAGAAAAAAAACTATAAATCCAAGTAAAAACAAAAATTCGTTTATATTAGATACACCAAAATTATTTACCCATATATAAAACGACTTAAAAAAAAAATTATTTTTTACCAAATCAGGATCGGATAAAACTGACATGAATGGCAGGATAGATGCTATTCCTATAGCATCAATAATTGACATAAATAATGTCAAAATAAACAAAATCTTAATTTTCTTAGTTTCATCTTTACTTAACAAATGAAACAATTTCTTGATTTTATGCATTTTAAAGTCTGAAACTTATATCCTTTTTTTGAAATATATATTTAAGGTCATATAAAACATGATTTTCTTTTCCAAGACTTTTGATGAATCTTGCTCCCATCCTTTTTATTTTAGTATGTGAAACGGCGATAATAATTCCGTCATACTTTTTTTTATTCAATTGGGTTATATTTAAAATTTTGGTTCTTTTTTTGTCTTTTATACCTATATCTTTAATATTTCTTACGAAAGGATCATAAATATCTACATTGCATTTCTTAACAACCAATCTATTAATTAAGTTAACAATTTTACTATTCCTAACATCGCCACAGTTTTCTTTAAAAGTTACACCTAAAATTAATATTTTGTTTTTTTTTAAGGCAATATTTTTTCTTTTTAATTCTTGAATAAATTGGTCAAAAACATACTTGTCCATGTTGTCATTTAATTTTCTACCAGCGAGTATTATTTTAGGTTTATATCCTATTTTTTTAGCTTTATATGTTAAATAGTAAGGATCGACCCCTATGCAATGCCCACCTACTAGACCGGGATAAAATTTATTAAAATTCCATTTTGTGCATGCTGCTTTTAACACATCTTCTGTGTCTATCTTCATTTTTTTAAAAATTATGGCTAATTCATTTATTAAAGCAATATTCAAATCTCTTTGAGTATTTTCAATAACTTTTGCTGCCTCAGCCGTTCTAATACTTTCTGCTTTATAAGTGCCAGCTAAAATAATTTGTTTATAAAGCAAGTCTATAATTGCTGTTATTTTTTTATTTGATCCAGAAGTTATTTTTAGAATATTTTTTAATTTATGCTTACTATCACCTGGGTTGATACGTTCTGGGGAATAGCCGCAAAAAAAATCTTTATTATATTTTAATCTAGAATATTTTTCTAAGATTGGAACACATATTTCCTCTGTAGCTCCAGGATAAACTGTAGATTCATAAATCACTATATTTCCCTTTTTAAGAAGCAAACCTAATGATTTACTTACTTCAATTAAATGTTTTAAGTCTGGTTGTTTTTTTTTATTTATTGGCGTTGGAACTGTAACAATAAAACAATTAGCGTTGTCAAGATCATTTATCTTATTTGTAAATTTCACAAACTTGGCTTTTTGTATTTCTTTTTTTTTTAACTCTAATGTTTTGTCTTGACCTTTAATTAAAGCTTTAATTCTTTCATTACTTTTATCATAAGCAATTACAGACCTTTTTTTTCCAAACTCAACGGCAAGTGGTAAACCAACATATCCCAATCCAATTACTGCAAGTTTTAGATATTTGATTTTATTAAAATTTTTTTTATACATTTTTATAATAATCTAAATACCAATTAACAAAATTTTCTATTCCATCTTTTATATCTGTGGTAAGCATAAATTTATGATCTTTAACAAGATCATCAATATTTGCATAAGTTTTGGGCACATCACCTAATTGAAGAGGTGAGAACTTCTTCTTTGCTTTTTTTCCCAAAGCTCTTTCCAAATGACCTATATAATCCATAAGTTCTATTGGAGTATCGCTACCTATATTATATAAACGCCATGGGGCAAGACTTGATCCAGGGTCCGGTTTATTACAATTCCATTTTGTATTTTTTGAAGCAGGTGAGTTCATTACCTTTATAATTCCATCTACAATGTCATCAATATAGGTAAACCCTCTTTGATGATGACCATTATTATAAATTTCAATTTCTTCGCCTGCCAAAATAGATTTTGTAAATTTAAACAAGGCCATGTCAGGTCGTCCCCATGGACCATAAACTGTAAAAAATCTTAGTCCTGTACATGGTAAATTAAATAAATGACTGTAACTATGAGATATGGTTTCATTTGATTTTTTTGTAGCGGCATATAATGAGATTGGATGGTCAACATTTTGATGCACTGAAAAAGGCATTAATCCATTTGCACCATAAACACTTGAGCTACTAGCATAAACAAAATGTTTAACTTTATATTTTTTGCAAGCTTCAAGTAAATTTACAAAACCAACTATATTACTATTTATATATAACATTGGATTTTCTATAGAATATCTAACACCTGCCTGAGCAGCTAAATTAATAACATAATCAGGTTTAAATTTTTTGAATAATTCATTGATTGCTTTGCTATTTTCTAAATCTATTTTTTGATGTTCATAATTTTTATATATAAGACATCTCTTAACTCTATCTTCTTTTAATTTTGGACTATAATAATCATTATGATTATCTATACCCAATATTATATTATTCTTGTTGCTTAATAGTTTTAAAGTCAGTGCAGATCCGATAAAACCTGCTGAACCTGTAATAAAAATTCTCATCTTAGTTTATATATATATTTATTGTCTCAATCACAAATATAAATTGATAAATTAATTTGATTTAGAAATTACTACTGATAAATTGATCTGTCTTCATAGCAATTAAATTAGCTTTTAATTTTTTTTTCCAATTTACAGGATTCAATCTATAGAAATCATATTGATCAATTTCAAATACTTCGTAACCATTAGATAAAAAAAACTGTTCAAGCTCTGATTTAATTTTACCTTGGTCATTTAAAAACTTATCATTGTGTTCAAAAATAATAGTTGGCTCATGATTTTTAATAGTATTTTTTTGAAACGAAGAATTGCCAAAATTTGCTTTTTCTTTCGAAGTTACAAAAAGAGGTAATTTTCCTTTTTTTGATCCAACAGCCAATTTATGTAAAGTAAGATTGTCACAATTATTTAGTGATTTATTTGTCTCTAATGACTGAAAAATTTTTGGATTTGGTTCAAATGCGTGAACCTCAATATTTTTATTATGAATTGCAACTGGTAATGAAGTAGTTCCAACATTAGCACCTATATCAAGATATATAGTTTCAGTTTTACATTTTTTAAATATATGAAAGTTTATGTTATTTGAATATTTTGTGTTATGCAAAACTTGTTGATCAATTTAACTTGATTTATGTAACTGCATATAAATATATTCATCAAATATTTTCCAAGTATAGACAAAAATATTTGGATCTTGAAATTTATTCAATTTTTTATTATTTTTTATTAACTTATTAATAAAAAACAAATCTAATCTAATTAAATCGACTAGATACTTTAAAATAATTCTTAATGATGTTTGTAAAATTGGCATATTAATTTATAACTTTATTTAACATCTCACTTACTTTTTCAAAAACAGGAACCCAATTTTTTTCATATGACTGTCTAATTAATCTGGCTTTTGGATACCATGGAGTAAAATGTTCGCTCATGTAATATCTCCAAGATGGGCATGGGTGTGGCAGAAGTATCCAGGTTTCAACTCCTGCTGCACCAGACAAATGTGCTACTGCTGTATCCGTTGTTATCACCAAATCCATATTTTTAATAATAAAATAAGTTTCTAATAAACTCCTTTCATTTCATTTCCTATCTGGATAATTGATAATTCATTACATAAATTATTGTTGTACTTTTCTAGTGAATAAAAGTTAATACCTCTTTTATTTAAAATTTTAAAATAAGTAAGGTTTATATTTCTTGCGTTTTCACCTAATTCACCATTATTCTTTCCAGTAGTCCAATGAATTCCAACTTTAAAATTACCATTAGTAAATTTACTATTTAATTTTAATATTGAATTTGGATAATTATAAATATTTATATAATTTTTAGATGGCAAATCATTTAGTCCAATACCAAGCAAATAAGGTAATGATTTAATTGAAACAATCATTGTTTCCTTGGTATTGTAATTTTCGGCAATACTCACTTCATCAATATATTCCAATCTTTCTAGTATCTCACAAAGAGGCAGGTATTTCTTATCAACTAAAATACGAATATAGGAAGTATATTTTTTCTTTATAACTTCAACAAATCTAAGAAATTGAATATTATCTCCAAGACCACCAGTTAAAGTTATATTAATACTGCCATAAAAACCTTTGCTAAAGATTCCTTTAAGTTTTAAGTCTTCTTTTTTTGCATACTTCTTAAAAGCAATTCTATAATTTCCTTTTCTAAAATCCTCATGTCCAGCTCTTTTATTAAATGTTGCAGGTTTAGCTTCATACCAGTTAACATGGTCTATGATTTTTTTCTTAAAAAAATATTTTGCAATTCTCCTTATTTGAATTTTAAACAATGAAAATAACTTTTGAATGTAGTTCATGGAAGTTTAATGAAAATAATATTTTAAGTTATTTTATTACTCTTAAAATTTAGTATTATAATACTTTAAATACAATCAAATAAATAAGATATCTTTAAAAAACTTGAATTATAACAATTAAATTTTCTTCATTATTGAAGATTTAAGAGGCTCTTCTTTTTTAATATCAATAGGTGATCTTTTATTTAAAATTTTATTGAAGTATTTAGGCATTAAACCATGACCTGGCCTAACTACTCTTATATTATCTTTGGTAAACTTTTCACCTTTTTTAATATTTTTAATTGTAAAGATTGACCTTCTAAATATTTTAGATTTATTTTCACTTTTATTTCTAAAAAAAATATTTTTACCTAAAAGTTTAAAAGCAACATCAATATCTTCTCTTAATTTTTTAATTTCTTTTCCTTTAAGTGAAAAATCTATATCGAAACCTTTTTTTTGATTATCTAAAGCGATATGTTTTTCAATAACTTCTGCTCCACTTGCGATAGCAGCAATAGCAACCCTATTGTCCATTGAATGATCTGAGATTCCAACTCGACACTTAAATTTATCTTTTAAAATTTTAATATTATTTAAATTAAAATCAGTTATTGCTGAAGGATAATTGCTTACACAATACAATAGAGTTATGTCTTTTGCCCCATTTTTTTTTGCCACATTAATTGTTGTTTCAATTTCTTCCAAATTTGCCATACCTGTAGATATAATAATGGGTTTTTTAGTTTGTGATACTTTTTTGACTAAGTTTAAATCAGTCATTTCAAATGATGCAATTTTATAAATTGGACAATTTAATTTTTGTAAAAAATCAACAGCAGTATCATCAAATGGCGTACTAAAGACTTTTATACCTAAAGATTTGCCATATTCAAATAGTTCTTTATGCCATTTTAATGGTGTAAGTGCTTTATTATATAAGTCCCAAAGGGTATAACCTTTCCATAAACCTTGTTTAATTTTAAAATACTTTTTATTGGAATTTATCGTCATTGTATCAGCAGTATAAGTTTGAAGTTTGACAGCATCAGCACCATTTACATAAGCACATTTTACTAATTTTTTTGCCAACTTAAAATTTCCACAATGGTTTGCTGAAATTTCTGCTATAAAAAAAACTTTATTGTTCATCTATTATTCTAGTGATAATTTTTTTAGAAGTGTTTGTAAATTGATTAATATTTTTTTTTAAATATTTTTTTTTTTTAATTAAAAAATTACTGTGTTCACTGGATATTGCTAGTTTATATTTTAATATACTGGAGTTTTTGAGATCAATTTTAAAAATAAAATCTAATAAATTTTGACTAAAATCTAAATAAAAACCAATTATACTAATTTCTTTTTTGCTTATATCTAAATCTAATTCTTCCATACATTCATTTTTGATTTGTAAATAGAGATCATTTTTAGAAAAATTTATTAATCCACCAGATGGAATAAATTCATATAATTTTTTTTCTGTGATAACCTTTTTTCTTTTGCCAATAATATAATTATTAAAATTAATAACTATATACCCCTGAACAGCAAATGAGATATGTTTTTTTAAAAATCTTAAATTATAATAATTTTGAAAACCATTAATATTAAGTTTTTTGTTTTTAAAATTAATACTATGTAAAAAACTTAATTCATTATTAAAATAACTTTTCTTTGTAATTTTTTTTGATTTTTTAGATGAAAAACCAATTATATCCTTGGAGACATCATAATTTAGTGAATTGAAATTAATACGTTTAGATTTATCTATATTATAAAAAAAATTAATCTTACTTTTAAACAAAGCTTGAATAAAAGTTTCTGTCAAATTTTTTTTAGTGTTATTTACTTCGTAGTGTATTGGAATAAAATTAATTTTGGACATCTGCCTATTAATAAAAGCATTATCATCAATATTGACAAAATTTTCAGTTATTTTTTGATAATATTTAATTTTATGGATAGTTTTATTTGATAACAGATATTTATTATCAAACTGTTTTTGAATAAAATCATACTTTTTTAATTTAGTTTTTAATATTCTGTTAATGTCTTTAATATTTGAACTTGAAAATATTACTATTTTGACATCTAAGTTATTTATAAAATCAAAAAATTCTAAAATCTCTTTTCTAAGAGATATCTCTTTATAAGCTTTACTCCATTCATAAGAAAAAAATTTATAAAACTTTAAATAATCTGTTTTATAAAAATTACCAAGTAATTTAGAAATAGATAATAAATTTAATCCATCTGCCTGATTATATAAATTTTTTATTAATTTAAAATTTTTACAATTCTGTAATTTTTCCAAACTTTTTTTAAAAATATCAAAGCTATTTTTTTTGGTATCAACTATCACGCCATCAAAATCAATCAAAACTAAAATCATTTTTTGCAAACAATCAAGTTATTTTGGCCTGAGTTATAATTAAGTG
>Ga0209223_10006427_pt1 | contig 10107 bp, 10 predicted proteins | sample COG_06_FD_184750 | JGI IMG/M metagenome (GOLD analysis project Ga0209223, IMG submission 184750) | Pelagic Microbial community sample from North Sea - COGITO 998_met_06 (SPAdes) (version 2) | ecosystem: Environmental > Aquatic > Marine > Neritic zone/Coastal water | place: Helgoland, sampling...
CTTGGACCATTGGAGAATCGATAACTGAAACAGGACGCAACTCGAGCAATATAGTAACACAAGGGTTTCATCAAAGTTATTTTATTGTGACCTCAATTGAAGAGAACTTCTCCATATATGATTTTAAATTAGCCCTATATCCTAATCCTACGGCAGGAATGATACAGCTTTACTATTCATTAGGAGATGATGAAGAACTTGAATATCGGTTTATTTCGCTTAATGGTAAAGAACTTGACAGTGGTAATCTGTATAAGGAAACCGAGCTTCAATTAGATTTAAGGGAGTATGAGAGCGCACTGTATTTTTTAAATGTGTACTCCAAAAAGAATCAACAATTAATCAATTCCTATAAAGTTCAAAAAGTCAATTAATTATGAAACAAATTATTCTTGTTTTCTTTTTTATAGGTTTATCAGTGTCCTCATTTTCACAGAACCCAAGCGGATTAGAGGGAATGAAATATCAAGCGGTTGTAAGAGATGCTCAAGGTGGTATTCTTAAAAATCAGCCTGTATCATTTCGGTTTTCAATCATTGAAGGAGCTTCAGTTCCAGTGTATATAGAAACACATCTTTTGACTACAAATGAATTTGGGTTGGTTAATCTTGTAATAGGCAGGGGGTCTGTATCTCAAGGAATATTTGTAGATATTTCATGGACAGTCGGTTCATATTTTATTGAAGTTGAAATGGATGCAACAGGGGGAAGTAATTATAAACTTCTTTCTACTTCTGAAGTACTAAGTGTACCGTATGCACAATTTGCAGGAAATGTTATTTACACGGATACTAGTGCCATTAACGAAATACAAACTATATCACTAAACAATGACACGCTTTATTTAAGCAATGGAGGGTTTGTGGATTTAAAAAGTTATAATACTACAACTGATTTAAATGGTATAAATGCAAGGCTGGATGCAGACAGCATTAGGTTAAATGACCATGAATCTAAACTTGAATTGAGAAGACTTGCTGATTCCGCTATTGTAAGCAAAATGGTATTGGATAGCATTAATATGCAGCGTGACATTAACAAGAACAAAACTGATATTTCTAACCATTTAGCCAATGATTTAGATATTGATTCTACGAATGAAATTCAATCTTTAAGTGGAACTACTTCAGGTAATAATCAAACTATTGTATTGGATAAAAGCGGTGGTTCAGTTTCATTTTCAACTAATGATGCAGACAGTGATACAACAAATGAAATACAGGATTTAAAACTACAAGGAAATATCCTGACGATTTCTCGAAATGGCACTGCAACTCAAATTGACCTATCGCCCTATCTTGATAATATTGATTCTCAACAATTATCTATACAAAACGACACGCTTAAATTAGATTCTAGTGGTTCTGTGGACTTGAAAAGTTATAAGCAAAATTTGCAAGTAGCAGATTCTGGTTTGTATAGAAACATTTCAATTTCAAGTGGTAATAAGGTGTCATTTTCAATTTCAGATGGGGACACTTCTTCGAGTAACGAATATCAGGATTTAAGCTCTTCTATTACGAATGATTCGGCTGTGGTTAATATATCTAATGGTAAAAGCACATCGTTTTCAATTAGGGATATTGATTCGGATACGAGCAATGAAATTCAAAGTTTAACAATGTCTAATGACACTTTATTTCTGAGTGATGGAGGCTTCGTTAAACTTCCATTAGGTGGAGGAAAAAAGGGAATAAATGAATTGCTAAGGCCGCAAGGGCTGTCGAATGAAATAGTCAACCTCACTTCAGGGGCAAGCGGAGGCTATACCGTACCAAATGGTAAGTTTCTTTATTTACTCTCAGATTTGGAAGTAACTATCGATAATAACTATGGAAAGCATAGGGCATTGAATTTAATTCTTAAATCGGGACAAAAACTCACCTATTCACAATATGACCAAATTGGTGGTTTTTTAACAAATTCAATTAGCCACATAGAACCTATTCAATTAGACACTGTTTTGACATATACCGTTCCATCCAATAAAATATTTGTAATGACATCATTCTACAAGACAAGTACATCTTCTACAACTGGATTAACAGATGTTTATAGATTTAAGGTTAATCAAAAAGATGCACATGCTGAATCAGGTTCACCATATGTATTTGCTTCAGGAGTAACGATTTCTGCCACCAATTTTATGCAGATTGGGGGTTATTTAATTGATGAAAATTCCTTCGTTTTTGAGCCTGCTTATGTCAAGGGCTTTCAAGTCTTATCGATAGACGCTGACACTTTATCAATCTCAGACGGGAATAAGGTGCTGATACCTAGTAAATGGGATAGTGTTGATAGTTCGCTTTTTACAACGAAACAGGTTGGAATTGGAACATCTACTCCAGATTCAAGTGCAATTTTAGACGTACAATCAACCAGTAAAGGCTTCTTACCCCCTAAAATGACAAAAGCGCAAAACAATAATATTGTAAATCCCTCAGATGGTTTGATAATTTATAGAACCGACACCATACCTGGGCTATATCTTTTTCAAGACTCAACTTGGAATAAAATTGAAATTCAAAAAAATGGTTCTAATAACAAAACTTTAATATATACTAATGATGGTTTTTAGATTTATCCTGGTTTCTGCTTTGTGCTTTTTTTCCCTATTCTTAAATGCTCAAAACGAGTTAGAATTTAATAAAGTTATAAATGAAAAAATCACGGGAAGTGGAGGGTCAATTTCTAAATCCGTAACTGTGCCTGCAGGTAAAGTTTGGAAAATCACGGCAGCATCAGCAGGGTATAAATCTGGTTCTGCTGGGACATTCATAGGTACAAGTCTGCTTGCTTTCACATTAAATGATTTTTCTTTATTTTATCGAACGGGCAATAGTATAGAAAGTCCCGCACAGTCTTTTCCTTTTTGGCTTCCTGCGGGAACTTATACCATGAAATTATATTGTACCAATTCTAATTTTTCCTTGGTGGGGACGATTTCAGTTTTAGAGTTTAACGTTAAAAAGTAAAATGCTCATGAAATTTATATGTGTTATTTGCTGAAATGGAAATATCAATAGTTAAATCGCTTTTGATTGCTCCTAAGACAATTAGAAGTCCAAGTTCAAAGGAATGACATTTAATTACATTACAATAAATAAACGTTCATAAGTTTAGTATGAAAAAAATAATTGGAATAGGCTTAATAGTCTTGTTTATACTTAGTTGTAAAAACTATGTGCAGGTATATGGTACAGGTGTTGTAAATCTTAATGTTGAAAATGATTATTATGTATATGAAAATGATTCTTTAAAAATAACCTACACTTTCTGGAATGAAAAAGGACTAATGACTTTTGCCATTTTTAATAAGCTTAATAAACCCTTATATATTGACTGGAAAAAGTCCTCCTACATTGACAATTCAGTTAAACTTAATTATTGGGTAGATGAAGTTAGTACTAAATCAACAGATTATTATCAAGGTTATTATTATAAAGGGCCTCTTCTAAAACCTGGATATGTAATCAGTAACTCTGTAGGGGTGTCAGTTTCATCTACAGTAAAAGTTGAGAGAATAACATTTTTACCTCCAAAATCAAATTATTATCGTTCGCAATTTTACATTCTTCCAAATAATCACTTTCTATTGGATAAGAATACTCAGTATAAAGAAGTCCCAAGAAGCGATAATCCAAATAAGAAAACAAAAATTTATGAAATACCCTATTCAAAAAAGACTTCACCTCTAATTTTCAGAAACTTCCTTTCATTTTCAATGAGCGAAAATTTCGAGAAGGAATTTTACGTTGATAATGAGTTTTACATAAGTAACATACAAGAAATGGACGAAAGGCATTTTGAATACAAAAAATTGGATGAAAGTGTTAATCATGGTAAATTCTATATAAAAGATGAGAATGGAGAAATAGTGAAGTTTACAGATTTCAAAAAAGGAACCTCATTCTTTCGGTTTATCCCTATTAAAAGCAGCGTAGAATCGAGAAATTAAAATTCTGCTGAGATTATTACAAGATTTATTTATCTCTCAAAAATTGATTTTAATGAGCTTAAAAAAATATTTGAGTACTTTTATTAAACTCGTTGTATTGGTTGCCTTTTTTGGGATTGTAACCAATGGTAAATCCCAAGATAGCACCTATTATTTAAGTGCATATGGACTGAGTGGAGAAACACTGAAGAAAGAGCTAAATAAGCTTATCAGTAATCATATAGAATTTCCTTATACTGCTACCACAACAGATGTATGGGACATTTTGAAACAAACAGATGAAGACATTAATGATTCTAACAACGTGATTCTATTATATTCAGGTAGAAGCATTAATGCAGCTCAAGAATACAATAGTGGTAGTGGTTGGTCAAGAGAACATGTTTGGGCTAAATCTAGGGGTGATTTTGGAACTTCTGAAGGCCCAGGAACTGACGTCCACCACTTAAGACCTGCTGATGTTAGTGTTAACTCTACTAGAAACAATCGAAATTTTGATAATTGCTCCAACTGTTCAGATGTCATAGACAATGGAATTAATACAGGTTCTAAAACAGACATAGATCAATGGATATTTGAGCCTAGAGATGAGGTTAAAGGTGATGTAGCAAGAATGGTCTTCTATATGGCCATTAGGTATGAAGGTAATGGCTCAGAACCAGATTTAGAGCTTACAACTGCTCTATTGTCTAAATCAGATAAACGACCCTTACATTCAGTCACCTCAACTTTATTGAAATGGCATTTAGAAGATCCTGTAAATGATTTTGAGAGAAAAAGAAATACCATTATATATAATGATTTTCAAAAAAACAGGAACCCTTTTATAGACTATCCTGAACTTGCTGAGTATATCTGGGGTAAAGATGTAGGTTTAATATGGAGGCCAAGTTTGAACTTCGTTGAGGTCAATCTAGAGGCAAATGATATTACAGTTTACCCAAATCCTACTAACGGTATAATTAACATATCAGGTAAGTATTCAGTTATTAAGGTTTATACCCAATCAGGTAAAGAACTTAATTCATTTAAAAATGGAATTGTTGATTTATCAGAGTATAAAAAAGGAATCTATTTGATCAGAATTGTTTCTCAAAAAGGAGAAGCACAATCTTTTGAAGTTCTCAAGCTGTAATAGCGCACGATGAAGGTTTTAATCGTTTTATTAATGATTCCTTTTTATGGAATAGGACAGTATACAGGTGTGGAACAAATATTTTATAATCAGGCTGATTTTTTTGCGTCTAAAAAGGTCAATCAAATAGTAATTCAAGGGAACAACAGATTCATCTTTACTCTCCATGAAAATGGTCACTTTAAAGAATTAATAGAACATTGTTCTGACTCAACTGTACTTGCAAAAAGTGAGTTTAATAATGAGGGAATAAAGATATATTCTGCCAGTTATGATTATGAGTGCACAGGTAAACTTAAAAGTGAAACTCATTTCATTTATGAAGGATTGTTACTGACTGAAACTAGGCACAAGTACCAAAATGAAAGTTATACGACAACTACAGAGACGCTTTATGATTCGTTGAATAGAAAGGTTAAACACATAACAAGGGGAGGGCCTAAGAATTCTATCAGTTATTGGGATGAATACAGTTATCCCAATGATTCAACAATGATCAACCTCAGAGTTGACCAAGATAGTTCATTGATCTATACAGGCTATTCCGAATTAAATGACAGCTCACAAATAATTAGAACAACCTATTTCCGTGATGGTTTTCAATCTGCCAGATATGATTTTGATTATACTGAAAAAGGCATTCTAACTAAAGAAATTGGCTTCTATTACCCATCTAGGGAGATGATAACAAGAAGAACATATTATTATGATAGAAAAGACCGCCTAATAAAATTAGATGCTGGTACTATTAATAAAAAGAACTATGTAGTTTACAAATATGATGATGACGGTTTTTTAATACAATCAATTAAATATGATGGTGACTCCATAAGTCATACGAATTATGAATATCAAAAATCTTCCACCAGAGTTGATTAATTCTTAATCGTGACTTTTGGAGGTGAACGAAAAAAACGTCTATTTGATTTTTCAATTGCACGTTTAAATGTTTCAGCTCTAATTTGAGTACACAGTATACTGTCATGTATCATATGGCCCCATGTATTTGAATCTGTATAAGCCATTTGTAATAAGCTTGCTTCAGTTCTTTGCAAGATTATAGCCAGATTTTTATAAGGCTCATATTTTTTATGATAGCCATTTTGAGGGTTAAGCTCCTTGCTTATGAATGGAATATTACAGCTGCATATAAATTTAAAAACAAAGGTGCTAACGGGCAACTTTGTTGCAAGGATTTTAATCAGTGGAGGGTACATCCCATTAATCAAATACATAAAAGCACTTTTTGCAAAACTCCTATGTGTTGAAGGGATTTGCTTTCCATCCTTTTTTAATTTCTTTTTAAGAATTTTCACCCAATTGGAGCCAGAAAATAGTTCAGCAAGGTTTTCGTAAAAATCTCCCCTGAAGTACATTTTAAACCACCTTATTTTTTCTTGCTTTGGTATAATGTTGAATACCTCAGCATATTTTAAATATTTCTCATCAAATATTTTAGTCAGGACTTCTGGAAAGTTGATGAATTGAATAAGATAATAGGGGTGTGAAGCCTTAATATCAACTTCAACAACTTGGTGAGTTGGCATCCGTAGGTACTTGACTTCACTCCTATTGAGACTTTTAATATTAGTAATGGGGCTATGTATTCTATTGCCAAAAACATCTTGAGTAGGAATTATTGCACCTTCTTTAAGTAAGAGGTTGAAAGAGATGCTTTTTGAGGGAATTTTCGTACTCTTTAAAGCTGAATAAGCTTTAACCAGTGCTTTGTTGTGTGCTGGGATAGCCTGATGTTTGAATATTCTCTTTATAGCTACAGTGGAAGTAATTCTATGCCGTCTGAACCTGACAGCTTCAACTATACGAAAGCTATTATGATTCTTCTCATTCTCAATTCCTGAATATAATGAACCTTCTTTTTTCCAAACAATTATATTTTTTGATTCCAATAAAGAGAGGACTACTAAGTATTTTTTTCCAAGCAAATTAATTAATGAATAAGAGGACATTCTTGTATAGGATTCATTTGAAGAGGTTGCAACGACGATTAATAGAAACCTTGATATAGAATCCAATGTACTCCTTTGGATAATGATAGTGCTTAAATCAATATTTAGAGGAAGGTAACCCCAATAAGTATTATTTGAAGTATTAAAAGTAGATAACCCTTCTCCATTAGTATTCCGTTTTTTAACTAATTTCATGATTTAACCCTCCTTAAGTTTCTCTTATACAGTATGTTAAATTCTTTTAGACCTATATTATATTGCTTACAAAGGGTTTCAATATTTTCTTTGGATAATTCCTTACCGTTGTATAAGTCAATAACCGCTTGGGTTTTACCTGATTTGTATAAAATTGGATTCTTACTCATTTTATTTGGTTTACCTGATTTGATAATGCCCAATCAGAAAGATTGCTCTTACTGAAGTACATGAGTTTACCTGTAGGTTTGGAAAAAGGTATTCTTCCAGTTGAGGTCAGCTTGTACATTTGTGATTTGCTGATCCCTAGATATGCGACCGCCTCTTTTATGTTGAGGATTTCTTTAGCAGCAGGGTGCATAATTACCAACCCCTCCTCTTGCTGTGTCATTTTTAAACTGTTCATCTTTTTTATATTTAATGAATCGCAGATAACTATTTATCTGTACAGCAAATAAAATGAGGGTGTAAAAGGTGAACTGGTAAACGTTATTTACCAGCCTGGGTGATTGTATTTTCTATAGCAGGCAATAATTGTTCAGCAACATTATAACTTGGTCTGTTTCCAAAGTCATTTTTATGCTCAGATAAACTGTTACCGAAGCTTGATGCATCTACATATGTGCCTTTGTTTTTGTATCTAAAGTTGTCCTTTCCAAATTTCCCAAGTGTATTATCATGAACATTAATTATTTTGCTTTCAACAAGGATATTAAACAAGCTTGCTAACTCTCCAAGTCCAAGATTGAAATTCAGTTTATTATGTAATGTGAATGTAGAAACCTTTCCTGTCCATATAGAATTTGATTCAAGCTCATTACTGAAAGTGAACGAAATACTTTTTGTAAGCGCATACATAGAGTCATAATAAAATCTTTTTTCCTCATCTGTGTAGAAACTGGAACTTTGAGCCAACAACCAATCTTCTATAAACTCTAGAAAATCACTCACATAGCCACCTATTAATGCTTCGTTACCATCTAACTCATCATACATTTTTTTTCTAAACTTGGATAAAAAACCATTTAAATTAGGTTTGAAGGGATTAGTATTTACAAGCATTACCTGTCGCTCATAAAACCATTTAGAGTCTACATCAATTATCAAAAACTCACTAAAAGTAATAGGTCTGGGTAAATACTCTTCTGGTATTTTAGCCCCTTCATAAGGTTCAAAATAGATAGGGCAATTTGGTACAATCATTTGAGAATCTTCATCAAAAGCTTCCATTGAGAAGAATTCTTCTTTCTTCTGGTTGAACCAATCTAAACCGTAATTATTAAGATCTTCTTTAAACTCTTTTAATCTGCTCATTTTTTGGGTATTAGGTTTTGCATGATTTTATCTTGCTGATTATCCTCTATTGAACCCAAGTAAGCTTGAGTTGTGGAAATGTTTTTATGGCCTAGGAATTCAGCAATAATTGTTGCTGATTGATTACCCTTTTTTAAACTAGAAGCAAAGCTATGTCTTGCCGTATAACTTGTTATTGGCATTTCAATCTTTAGTTTTATACCAATTGCTTTCATGTGCTTATTTATTCTCTTATTTACAGACTGAACTCTATCTCTTATTTGAGTTTCAGTTTCAGTATCTGCTAAAAATGGAAACAAATAGCCATTTGGATTTAAATCAGTATTACGATATTTTTCAATAATTACTTTCAGAGGGTCTATCAATGAAACTTTAATTTTTGTTTGTGAAGTTCTGGTACTATTTCTGGTTTTAGATCGAACAAAGGTTATTGAATTTGAATCCAGATTTTCATTCTTTAGCCTACACATATCAGTAACATTCATTCCATTACCAAAATATAAAAAAAGCCACATGTCGCGATACTTCTGTTCAGCAGAACCCTCTAAAGAAGGAAAGTCCATTATTTCTCTTATCTGCTTGAGCATAAGAGCTTTTTTGATATTCTTTGATGCGGGTATTTGATATTTTTTCTTTCCAAAAGGTGAATCTTCTAACTTCATCAGACCATCTTCAATAGCTGCATTTACAACTGTACGTAAGCTACGCATATTTATTCCAACTGTAGAAGTGGAATTACCTTGTTCAATTATAGCCCATTTCTCATAACTGTTTAAAAGTTGGGGTGTAAGTTCATGGAAAGCAACTGGCCTTCCTTTAACAAACTTTCTTAACGAGACTAGTCCAGTCTTATAAGTTCTATAAGTACTGATTCTGTCTTCATCTTTAATTGCTTGAATATGATTTTCATAATAAGCAAAGACATCCTTTCTATGTTCAGGATTTCGCCCAAGCTCTTTTTTTAGCTCTGGAATAGAAAAATTCTTAATCAGATTTGACACATCTCTCAATTGTACCAAATCACTTTCTAAGCTACTCCATAGATCTTTTAGCCAATTCTTTCTTGTTTTACCTGCCTTTAATTGTAAATAGTCTTCCAATGTTAACGCTGCTCCAGTTGTAAGATATGATCGCTTTCCTTTGTGTGAAAACTCAAATACTAACGGATAAACGTCTTCTTTTGGCTTATCCCTAGAATTGAGCTTTAGGCCATAATAGTTTACCTTTTTCCGCTTCTCAATTTTTAATGAAACACTTACTTTTAACATTCTTCAAAAGTAATACAGTACACAAAAAAGTACACACAATTTAAGTGATAAAATGAAACCAATTACCACCATGAGAAAAACACACAACCAAAAACGCCCTATTTTAAAGAGATTTGGGTTATAACAGAAAACAAAAGAAACTATATGAAATGTAGTTGATTATGACTGTTAATCAGAGGGTCCTTGGTTCGAGTCCAAGAGGAGGAGCAAAAAGCCAGTCTTTCGACTGGCTTTTTTTTGCTCTGACGATTGGACGAGAAGAGTCCT
>Ga0209223_10006435_pt1 | contig 10101 bp, 5 predicted proteins | sample COG_06_FD_184750 | JGI IMG/M metagenome (GOLD analysis project Ga0209223, IMG submission 184750) | Pelagic Microbial community sample from North Sea - COGITO 998_met_06 (SPAdes) (version 2) | ecosystem: Environmental > Aquatic > Marine > Neritic zone/Coastal water | place: Helgoland, sampling...
CTGTAAATGAATAATTAATCTCTTCGGAATTATCAATTGTATTAAATATTTGATTAAAAGTATGAAATTCTGTGGCGACACTTTCGTTTTTGGGTTTTCTACTTAAGATCCACCTATACTCGTTACCACCGTTCTCTGTTACATAAGCACTTGCTTTAATATTATGCAATAATATTGATCCTTTATTTAAATTTACTTGCTTGTCGCTTATCCATTGTGTAGCTGAATTTGTATCAGTAGAACCAGAAGATATATCATCAAATATTTTATTATAGGATGTTTTTGGTACTAAATTGACTGATCCCGTCATTATTCCATTTACAATTAAGTCGCCCATTACAGTTAAACTTGTATCTGTATCTATCGGTCCAATTCTATTAAATGACGCGTGCGGAACAGTTAATTGTGTGTTAATTGAAACATCCCTCTTTACAAATAACTTATTATTTATGGAAACGTCAATGCCAACAAACAAATTATTGTTCAAAGATACATCGCCTCCTGCAACCGTTAAATTATTAGATATTTCCACCATGCCTTGAAAAGAGACGTCCGGTAAAATTTGTAATGGTTTCTTGTCGAGTGAGCCAATCTTATTGAACGAAGCATCCCGAACAGTTAGCAGGTTATTAATAGAAACATCATTCTTTACAAATAGGTCATTATTTATGGAAACGTCTTCACCCACAAAGATGTAATTATTAACCGATATGTCATTATTTACAAATAGATTATTATTTATGGAAACGTCGCGACCAACAAATATGTTATTATTAACTGAAATGTCTTTATTTACAAAGAGCTTATTATTTATGGAAACGTCGTTTTTCAGAAACAAATTGTTTGAAATATTCACATTTTCCTGGAAAGAAACATCTTTATAAAATATTGTCTTGCCATTATGCTGAATTTCTACGGCAGAAGAATCATTGCCATAACTAAATAAAGCAACATCATTATCTTGGTGATGACCGTGTTGTGTTACTTTTAAAGCATGACCTGTACCGTTATTTGAAATTTCCATTATGGTGCTAATAATTGTTTTATTAAGAGTGTTAATATAATTTTTAGTTTTAATAAAATTTGTAACAGTAAATGAAGCGTCTACCGTTAACTTATCTTTAATATGAATATTATTATTTATATCAACATTTCCTTGAAAAGATGCGTCAGTTACAATTTGTAATGCTTCGTTCTCCTTGAGCGTAGATATTTTATCAAACGAAGCATCAGGAACTCTCAGCAAGGTATTAATGGAAACATCTTTATTTACAAACAGGTGATTATTTATGGATACGTCATTACCAACAAACAAATTATGGTTGAATGATACATCGCGTCCTGCAACCGTTAAATTATTAGATATTTCCACCATCCCTTGAAAAGAGACGTCCGGTAAAATTTTTAATGCTTCGTTGACCTTGAGCGAACCGATTTTATCAAACGAAGCGTCCGGAACTCTAAGCAACTTATTAAAAGATACATCTCCGTTTGTAACCGTTAAATCGTTAGGTATTTCCACCATGCCTTGAAAAGATACGTCCGATAAAATTTGTAATGCTTCGTTCTCCTTGAGCGTAGATATTTTATCAAACGAAGCATCAGGAACTCTGAGCAAGGTATTAATGGAAACATCTTTATTTACAAACAGGTCATTATTTATGGATACGTCATTACCAACAAACAAATTATGGTTGAATGATACATCGCGTCCTGCAACCGTTAAATTATTAATTATTTCCACCATGCCTTGAAAAGAGACTTCCGGTAAAATTTGTAATGGTTCGTTCTCGGTGAGCGAACCGATTTTATCAAACGAAGCGTCTGGAACTCTCAGCAACTTATTTATAGAAACATCACTCTTTACAAATAGGTAATTATTTATGGAAACGTCTTTGCCGACAAACATGTCATTATTAACCGAGATGTAATTATTTACAAATAGGTCATTATTTATGGAAACGTCGTGATCAATAAATATATCATTATTTACAGAAATGTCATTATTTACAAATAGGTTATTATTTATGGTAACATTCTTATCAACAAATAAATAATGGTTGAACGATACATCGCCGTTAGTAACCATGACACCAATAGCGATTTCCACATTGTTTTGAAAAGATGCGTCGGATAAAATTTGTAATGCTTCGTTTTTCTTGAGCGAACCGATTTTATAAAACGAAGCATCGGGAACTATGAGCAATTTATTAAAAGATACCTCTCCGTATGTAATGTTTAAATCATTAGGTATTTCCACCATCCCTTGAAAAGATACGTCCGTTACAATTTGTAATTCATTGTTGCTTAGTGCAGCGATTTTATCAAACGAAGCATCAGGAACTCTGAGCAAGGTATTAATGGAAACATCTTTATTTACAAACAGGTCAGTATTTATGGAAACGTCGTTACCAACAAACAAATTCTCGTTCATAGATACATCGTTTCGAACCGTTAAATTATTAGATATTTCCACTTTGTGTTGCAAAGGTTCCACGTTTACTATCTGTAATGCTCTATTGTCGTATAGCGAACCAATGTTATCAAATGAAACATCAGGCACCATGAGGTAATTATTAATGGAAACATCACCGTTTACAAATAGATGATTATTTACGGAAACGTCCTTACCAACAAATAAATAATGGTTCAACGATACATCGCCTTTCACTGTAAGACTATTTGCTATTTCCACATTCTTTTGAAAAGATGTGTCCGTTACAATTTGTAATGCTTTGTTCTGGCTGATCGAGCCAATCCTATCAAACGAAGCATCCGAAGCTTTGAAAGTTCCAGAAACATAAAAATTTTTTCCTAATGAAATATCTGAAATAAATTCCAATGTTCCTGATCCATCTTCGACATATTGATGGTTAGCATTATAAGCACCAATTTTACAACCTTTCCCTGTGGTAGTGGTAGTATCTATACTTGGATAAATAACATTACCACTCTCTTGCTCGATATTTCTAAACCAGTGACTACTTGGATCCAAAGCAGAAGAATCCAATGTATTATTTTCTAAAAACTTCACTAATGCTTTAGCTGATGTAAGGTTATATTCTCTCCCAGAATCAATAACATTAGGTGATTGTAAAACACCTTCGCCATCAAAATAATTAGTAATAGTATCGTCTGTTTTTAGTGAATTTTGTACGGTAATGTCTCGTGTAATTAATTTATTGCCACCAATAATATGTTTTTCTTTAGATTTATGTTGTTTCCAAGACATTGTTTGGTATATAATATAATGTATTAAATTAATCCTTTATTAAATAACATAATTTACCATTAATTATATTATTTAAAAAAAATATAAAAATTCTAACTATAGATTATATGTCAATTGCAACAATGAAAAGAAAAACAAATGCCAAAAGAAATATTTCAAGGGGTGGTAATTTTATGTTAAATAATAGAAAATCATCTTTATCCACTAAAGCATACATTTCAAATCGTTTAGTAAATCCGTCTTCATGTATTGGTGGTTGTCCTCCTAAATTGTTTAATAGTAAAATGGAAAAAGAAAAATCGTTTAATATAGGAGAAAAAACTCAATCTTCTTATATACTTGATAAAGCATATAATTGTGGCAATAATCATGATAATATAAACGGTAATACATCTAATTGTGATGATACATGCTATGATAAAAATACACACGGTATTGTTAAAAGTATTATAACAACCGGTTCAATAAGTTCTTCGCAACATACACGAAATGTAATTGGTAAATGTTCTGATTAATTAGTATTTATTATTTATTATTTATTATTTATTATTTATTATTTATTATTTATTATTTATTATTTATTATTTATTATTTATTATTTATTATTTATCAATATCTAAATACCACATTTTAACCCGTGATGTTATTAATGTTTTTTCTTCAAACTCGTGTAAATCATTTTGAATATTTTTTAGATAATCTTCAATATATGGTTCTCCTCCCAACATTAATTTACTGGGTTTATAGTCTGTATGAATATCAAGTATAATAATTTTTTCATTTGCTATTTGTTTCATCTTATTAATAATATTTTTTCTGGAATCTTGAGGCACTTCATGAAAAACAAACATAGCAGTAACAATATCAAACTTATTTTTTGTATTCCAAAATTCAATATTTCCTGGTTGAAAATGTTTATTTGGAAATAATTGTTTGGCTTTATTTATCATAGGAAAACTTGTATCAATACCAATACTTCCCGGATTGCTTGATGTAGAAAATCCTGTTCCACAACCAACATCAAGGAACGTTTTATTTTCATCTTCCATATTTATAATATCTTGTCTAATATCGGTCATATATATTTTATCATTTACGGTTTGTGTAAAAATAGGAGCTAAGTTAGCATGTATTTTTCCAAAAAATCCATGATTTCCCATATTATGAATATTTGGATTGTATGGATAATATACTTTACTTAGCGCATTAATATTAGTTGCATATATGGTAAATATAAATTGAGTTAGTAAATAAATATACTTCATAATATACATTAGTTATAAAAATTTTTATAATTGATTTTAAATTCCATTAATTTAAATTCAATTTTATGTAATTATAAATTTTATCTTGTTAGTTATTTTTTTATATTTTCATTTTATTCCATACCAGACATACCATCCATAGCAGCCATATTATGTTGTAAAATAAAGTTGAATTAAATCATTGGGTGTAATTATTTTGATATTTAATTCTTTTGCTTTACTAACTTTTCCTGTATCTTCATCATAAGATTCTACAATAACTAAAAACGTATTTTTAGTTACAGCATTTGATTGCTCTGCACCAATACTATCTAATTTATCAACTAATTTTTTATCTCTAAAACCAGTTAAAACATATTTTTTTCCATAAAGAGGATGTTTTTTATCTTTAGTATCATGTTTATTATCTTTTTTATTTATAATCAACTTGTTTTCCAAATTTGTTTCTTTTATCCAGGACATAAATTCAGGTAATTTATTAATAAAATTTTGGGATGTTTTACTCGCCATACCATTTATTTGATTTAATTTTTCTATGATTTCAACATTATTTTTCTGACTTTTAAAATCATTAAATATATCTGGATATGAAGTAAGTATTGTTTTAAAACGTCTTTCCCCGAAACCTCGTCCGAATATATTTGTTGCTTGCATTAATTCTGGCAAAGAAACATTTTGTATTTTATCTTGAATACCAATATGTATTTTATCAGATAATTTATCTTTAAAACCTTCTACACTCATAAAATCATCTTTTTTCATTCTAATAATTTTTGGTATAGTATCATATCCAGAAGTATACACTTTTTTTATATTACCGGGACCGAGACCTTCTACACCAATAATAGTGAAGAAACCGGAAATATTTTTTTGTTGAACAATTTTATCATCAGATTTATTTTCCAATATAATGTCTATATTAGTTGAATTCCAAATATATTCAACATCGGGCATTTTTGCTGTTTCTGATGATTTTACTACATCTGTTATGTGCGGTATTACATCTCCAGAACGTATTATTTTAATAATTGAACCAATACCAATTTTATTATCTTTTATAAACTTAGCATTAAAACCGGTAGCGTATTCTATTTTAGCACCACCCAACGTAACAGGTTCTATTTTAACACGCGGTTTTAAGTATCCATCTTTACTTGGTGTCCAAATAACATCAACAACTTTTGTTTCGACTATTTGATCACTAATAATCATTTTAAAAGCAAACGCATGTTCTGGATTAGAATTGCCTCTTTCATAAATATTGTTATCTGCACATATAATACCATCTATTTCATATTTATAATTATCCTTCCATTTTAATAGTAATTTTGATAACATCTTCTCGGAGATCTTATCGCTCTTGGCATATCTTACAATATTTATGTCGGGATATTCACCTTTTATTTCTTTGTTTACATATACGAGTTGTTCGTATGGTTTTAATATCGGTTTTATTACTTCATAAATTACAAAATCTATATCTTTAAATTTATTTATTTCAATTTTTTTTTGATTGATTACTCCTGCTACAAAATTTCGCGAATTCGAAAAACTATTATATTTCTCCTGAAAAAGTTTTTTCGAAACAATAAATTCTCCTCTTACAACAATATTTTTTGTTTTTGGTAATTTTAAATAAGGTATTAAATGCGATACATCTTGCCCTATTTTACCGTTACCCCGAGTATACAATTTTGGGAGACTTCCCTCAGTAGTATAAAGACCGCTTACTCCATCCAATTTACAAGATAAAACATATGGGCCGCTATATTTAGTAATCCAATTACTAAGAGATTTAGAATTGGGCTTTATTTTATCCATAGACCACATCTCATAAGGCAATTTAACTTTATTTTTTGTTATATCACACGCTGTATGCCCTTCGTCAATTACTTTATTATTTGGATATTTATTTTTCATATATTCTATGAGCAAATCATACTCGTCATCGCTCATTATCGGTTCATTATTACAATAATACTCATCATTTGCCCGTTTTATAAGTGAAGACAATTCAGTTTCAGACAATTCTGAAAATGATTTTTTATCATTCTCTTTTTTATCGTCTTTTTTTTTATCATCCTTTTTTTTATCAAGTTGTTTTATACACAGTGTATCATTTCTTTTTTCTGGAGGACAATATTCCATTTCAAGAAAATCAAAAATGCTTTTTTCAGATGTAAATTTTTGATTCACCTTATCGCCCTTAACACCTTTATTTATTTTATGTAAACCGTGTTCGTTCAACGTGTATCCCAAGTCAAGTGCTCTTTGTCTTTGCAAAGTGTTAAATACTTTACTTCCCGTAAAATACAATAGCGCGAAATAATATTCATCTGGTGGAGAATATAAGAAATCTACACGACGTGGTGTTTCGTTCGGTAATTTACATATTGTTAAACTTTTTACTTTACCAAGCGACAACACCTCTATAATAATTTTTTTCTCTATTAAAATATCTATTACGTTTTTAAATATCTCTTTATTATTTTTATTGTTTGTAATAATAATATCAATATCACCAGATGTTTTATTCCCTCTTCTGTAGGATCCAACAATATCAAATTGTGTGCCAACTAAAGAAGCATTCTCATTAAATAAATTATCAAATATAGATTTATATTTTTTTATTTCTTCTCTCGGTATTCTTTTCTCAATATCATCGAAATATTTAATTCCAAGTTTTATATTATCTGTTAGCAACTCATCTATTTCATTCTTGGTTTGATTGTTCTTTAAATCGTCGATACTTTCTATACCAATATCCACAAGTTGCTTTGCTTTTTTTGGACCAATGCCATGAACTTTGGTCAAAACGGTTATCGGGTTCTTCCTCTCTTTTTCCAATATTTGCAATGTACCGGTTTCTATGTATTCATTTAGTTTGGTTAGCATTGTCTTGCCTATGCCTTTTTTACCTTCCAATTGATTTGCTGAGGTTATATCCCCATCATATTTAATAATTACTTCCACGGCATCGCGATATGCTTTTGCACGAAATGGTTCGCCTTTACTTACCATTATATCTGTTAATTCGCTGAGTATATCTATAAATTCTTCATTAAAACGTTTGGTTTTCTTTTTCATTAAAGTAGTATTAGAATTTGGATTTAAATTATCTACTATTATTAATTTTTTCACTTTTTTCACTTTTTTCACTTTTTTCATTTCTTTCAAATGTTTGTTAACCTTAATACTTTCTTTACTAATATTTGCATTTTGATTCAATTTTAATAATAGTTTTTTTTTAAGGGTTTTCGTTTTTTCTTTTTTTTTATCCGAAGTATTCATATTAATAACATATTAAGAAAATAATTTATTTAAAAATTCTTTACTATAATATTCATCTAAATATGTTTGTTTTTCTACATTTTTATTAATTAATCTATAATTTTGATTTTTTTCATTTTTTTCATTTTTTTCATTTTTTTCATTTTTTTCATTTTTCATCTTATGTAGTTAATTTATAAAAAAGTTTTAATTATAAATTATATAAATTATATAAATTATATAAAAAAATAAATTATAAATACAAAATTAAATGTATTTTCATATTATAATATGAGTTCTTGGAAAAATAATCAAACAAAAGCAATAAATAATGTTAGTTATAGTAAAGTTATAGCAAAAGACATTTTTTCTAATAATTATAAAGGAAGTGGTATCGTGAATAATTATACAAGTTTTATTAATTCGAATAATGATGAATTAGCAACCTGTTCGGCAATTCGTGATTACATCAAAGAAATCAAACTAACTGTTAGTAATAATTCAGATAGTTTTTGGAATTATACCGAAGGTTTGATGACACCACGCAATGACATGACAACAAATAAAGGTATTAAAATAGGTGCTTTTGGTTATGTTAATTCCGAATCTACTGAAAGTTTGGAAATAGTATCTAATACATTATTTCATAAGGATATTGATGTATTTAATATTAAATGTAAAAATAGTACGAAAACTCCTATTATTGAAACTAATACAATAAAAGCACTAAATTCAGAAAATGATATTAATGTTGAAAATAAAATAAATTTTAAAGATAAAATAAATTTTAAAGATAGTATCATAACAGAGGGAGATGTTGTTATAAAAAAAAATCTTACAATTAATAATAAATTACAAATTAATGGTCCATCTTTTTTAAATGACACAAATGTAAAAAACATGATATTTAATGATGGTTCAAAGTTAAATTCCGCGGAATATTACAGTAAGTATGATATAAAAAAATTAATATTTGATATAAATAATGGTAAAATAAATGTAATAAGCGATAATGCTACTTTTACAAGCGATACTTTGGATACCAGATATTATGTAAATAATACAAATCTAACTCAAACAAAAAACGACGCAATAATAAATCAATCTGGTAATGGAGTAAATGAAATAAAGCAAACAAATATTTCTGCTATTAATAAAATAATTCAAAAAGGTGATAATGATATTATTACCACAAAAGGAAAAATCGGTATTGGGACAGAAATACCAGAATGTGAATTACATATAATTAACAGCGGTAAAGAAAATGAAATAGTTAAATTTTCATTTTTAGATAGTTCCGAATTGTCATTTAGTAAAGATACAAATGATAACATTACTATGAATGTAATAGATAGTGCCAATAACAAGCGTCCTGGTAAATTAATATTACATGATAATATTGAAGGACGCGTTGGTATATGTAATAATGACCCTAATTATCATTTAAGTGTGAATGGTATTACAAATAGTTCAATGTATTATACCATTATAGATTCAAAAACAAGATTTAATGGAATAAAAGTAAATAATAATTTACAATTAATAGAAAATCTGGATATATACAAATTTGAAAAAATAATAGAACCAAAAAAAAATAATTCATTTACAATAGAACAGTGGGCGAATTATAATAAAAAGAAAACAAATTGGAGTTATGAATATGGTTTTTTATTACAAAAAATTTTAACTAATCCTCAATTGAAAGATATAGTGTGTGATAACGAAGAGTTATTATCAATTGATTTCAATAGTATAATAAGTATTTGTATAGGGGCAATTAATGAAGTGAATATAAGAACAAAAAAACTGGAGGCAGATAATGCGTTTTTAGTAAATCAAAATAGTAAAAAATCAAAAACAATATTTAGTATAGAAAAAACGTTACTAACAAATATGAAAATGATTAAAGATTTAAATAAAAAATATGACGATTTAAATAACAAATATGATGAATTATTACAAAAATTGTAACTAATTGTTATATGTTTAAAAATGTAAATTGATTTAAATATTTATTAATTAAATTAATTTATATGGAAGGCAAAACAATTAATAAACCCATAGATTTGCAAAAGGAAGCTTATAAACTGGGAGAACAAATACGAGATCATAAAGAGGAAAATCCGCAAGAAGGATTAATAAAAAAGCACGAACAAATTGAAGAAAGTAATCATCGTGTCAAACAGTTAGATATTATACAATTAGAAGGAAGAACATTATTTGAAAAAAAAAATAAAGATTATGGTGATGCGTTTGCTACATATGGACCAGTAGGTGTTTTAGTTCGTATTGGTGATAAAATACAAAGACTGCAAAATATAACAAGCAAAGGTA
>Ga0209223_10006438_pt1 | contig 10096 bp, 4 predicted proteins | sample COG_06_FD_184750 | JGI IMG/M metagenome (GOLD analysis project Ga0209223, IMG submission 184750) | Pelagic Microbial community sample from North Sea - COGITO 998_met_06 (SPAdes) (version 2) | ecosystem: Environmental > Aquatic > Marine > Neritic zone/Coastal water | place: Helgoland, sampling...
CAAACAGGCAGGTAATGCTGTACCTATTAATGTTGTTGAAAAAGTTTGTTTAAATGTAATTAATTATTTAACTCAAAATAAGAAAAACCTTAAAAAAGTAGCTTAACTAATCCTCAATTAAATTTTGAAAATAGCCCCTAAAATTGTTGTGACCAATAATAGTTTTTCTATCTAATAATTGATTATTTTCTTCACAAGAAGTTTCTGAAATAAAAGTACATGCATGACAAGCAGAAGCATTAGTACCACCAAGACCCTGAGATTTAGTTTCGATACAAATAGGATCATATGAACAACTAATAGATTTACTAACCGCCTCATAGACTTCTTTTCTAAGATATTGAGGCTCTCCCTCTCTAACTAAACCCCCTAAAGTCCCCTCAGAATCTCCTGCAGCTGTATAAATTAGAACACCATTCATATGATTTTTGCTTGAGGGTGAATTGCAATAAATTCTTTCTCTTAATGATGCGCTAGCATATCCACAATTATAACTGAGTCTATTAATCAAAAGATGAGAAAAAGTATGAATTAATAAAAACTTAAGATCAATTTCTCTTTCACTTAAAGATTTTTTAATCCTATATGAGTTATAATTTTTATTAATAATTTTGATCATATCTTTGTCAAAATTATCAATCCACTCATTGATTTTTTCTTTTTTAAATTCGATAAAAATACCTTCGCCTCTAACCACCATTGCAGGTAACCACTCTTTTTTGTTAATACTTAAGCTTTGAATTTTATTTGAGTTTTTTGATGACTCTTCATCAAAAGGGTTTAACCTTGTAAAACCAAGTTGTGCTCTAGTTTCTTTCAATCTATCAATCAATATAATGTCAGAAAAAAAATCTTTTAATTCTTCATACTTGTTTATATCTATCTGATGTTTTACCAATTCACTTTCTTCTGAAGTTTTTTTATTCAATATGAAATCGTGTTCTTGAAATCTATAATTTTCTTCATTTTCAGCGCTATTACTCTCTTGCTCTAAAGTTCCTTCTTTTTTTTTTTTAATTGCCAATTTTAATTTTTCTTTATCAATTTTTTTTAACCCAGAGGAAATCTTAAGAACTGTATCTAAAGTTTTTTGATCTAAATCTTTAATATTTTCCCAAAATTCATCATCATTAATTTTGTCAATAATCTCTTGATCGAATTGATCTGTAACTATAGGTATAAAGATAGAGCTCTTAATTACAGAGTAATACATATTCGATGCGCCTCTTAACAAAACTTTTTGTTTTGCTTTACAATTAGCCTGTTCATCATTAAGCCAAGGTCTTTTACCTTTACAAGTATAATTTATTAATCTAAAGCCTGGTCCCAAACTATCTTTGTTTTCCTCTTTTTCATTTGAAAAAAAACTCGCTAAATTTACCGGCTCTGTATTACAAGTTATACATTTGAATTTGAGGCCTAAAATAGATGAGTTTCCCCCTTTACCTCCAAAGGACTTAATTTCACATTTTTCAGTGTTTTTATTTTTTTCTTTTTGATGTGCCCATTCTTTAAATGGGAAATCATCTATATGTCCATTAGCACAGACTACTGCAAATCTTATTGGAATTAGTATTGAGTTTTTTTTAATACACTTGTTGCATTTTAATGCATCTTGGTCTGCGAGCTCCCCTATATACTTCATCCACCCACAGGAAGTACATCGATGCCATCTTGGAAACCTTTGATAAGGTAATTCTTTTTTTTTTAGTTTTATATCATCTTCTTTTTTTCGATAATCTGGCGGCATAACAAAAAACTTTTTATTAAGGTAATTCTGTAATCTTGGTTCCTTTATTTTCCATTCTTGAGGTATTTCACTATTTTTAAACCATTCGTCAGTGCCTAATAACATTAATGACTCACTTTGAGCTTGAGAATCATATTTATTTTTAAATTGATAAATTGAACCTACACCGTACGTAGAAATAATATGAGATCGTCTTATGGTTCTTAGAGTTTTAGGAGGCTTTCCTCTCTTATTTTTTGTATTTGAACCTCTCATCACCTTTCACCTCTTATTGTTTCTGATATTCGAGCAGCACATTCTTTATCAACATTTCTCATGGATGTGGGTGTTTCAAATGGATAGCCTTCTATAAATTTTTCACTACCAGAAGGATACATTAAAATACCTTTTTGAGATTGATCTAGGCTCATAGAGCCATATTTACTTGGAGTAATACTTTCCCATCTTCTAAAAATATATAAAAGTTCTTTTTTTGTTTTTTCTATTTCCTCAGGATGATCAGGTTCTTCAGGATGATCAGGATCTGAATCTGATTTTCTTATATATTTAAGTATATATTCAGTAACTCTATTTTTTAATTCTACGCTTGGGACGTTTGGTATTTTACTTAATTTTTCATCCCAAAGTCTGCAAAGACCTACTACAATAGCATGAAGGCATCTTTTTCTAACAGCATCAGAATGTGGTGTTACGCTTGTTGGTTCTACAAAGTTATATAAAGATTGATGATAACTTTTAAAATGTTCATAATGAGATCTGTCTCGAGGCTTAAAAGGTGAAAGAATAGTAAAAACAAGACCTGGTTTATTCATATCTCTACCAACTCTACTTGAGGCCTGAATATATTCAGAGGTAGTTTTGGGTTGACCATTCATTACCATTAAACTCAATCTTGGTACATCAATTCCAACTTGAATCATATTTGTTGCTAAGCAAACATCTAGTGGAAATGATTTTTCTTTAGATTTTTTTATAAAAAGTTTTTTTAATATTACAGGTATTTCACTACTATCTTGTCGTGAAGTAAGTTCACCAATATTTTCTTGATAGATAGGTCTATAGTAATCATAATTTCCTTCTATAATATTTCCTTTAGAATCTTTAATTACGTTAATACCTTTTTTAACATATAAAGCATTCAACTCTTCTTTAACATCATCACTGATTAAGGTTGCTCCACCCATTAACTCCCTAATACTATTAAAATAAATAACTTGAGTCCAATAAGGATCAAAAATATCTGAGTTAAAATCTGTATCTACTGCAATTTTTTTTCCAGCAATTAAAAGTGAAGCTATAGTTTTTGTAAGTGTAATTTGCGGAGATGAAGAAGAAGGACAAAAAATTCCAAAATATTTTCGCCCATCAAGATCTTGATTTTCATATGAAAAAAAACTATCCTCGATTTGATTTGTTTGAGGTGGAAAAATAACACCTTTTTTTGCATATAGTGATCTAATTTGATTTTCAGCTCGACTAATTGTTGCTGTAGATCCGATCATTTTAGCATTAACTTCTTTGCCATCTATTGTTTTTGAAGTGATGGCATTAATTAAAATTTCGTACATTCCAGCTACAGAACCTAATGGGCCAGATATAAGGTGCAACTCATCTTGTATAATTAAATCAGTAGATAATTTGTTTTTGTCATTTTTAAAGCAATTTATTGCTTCTAATCTCCATGGTAGAGATGCAAATTTATCAATTGTACCGATGATTAAGGATGGTGATTTCTTATAGATTGTATCATCCACTACATAAATAGGTAAAACATTAGAGTTTTTATGTGAAAAAAAGCATTCTTTATTTTCACACGCAAAGGAATGTTGACCTTTTTTCTCAACTCTATAACCCTCCATAACTATCTTTTTCCACTCTCCCTTGGATTTATCAAATTCACTTTTGGGGCCCATTCCTGTTCCACACCAAGGGCAATTAATAACTAAGAATTTATTTTCAGTTTTATATTGTGATAATAATTCTCTTAATAGCTTTGCACCTGCCTCAGTATTAGGAGTGGCATCACCACCAATCCAAACACCAATATTAATTTCTTCTTTTCCAAATATTTTCTCATTTTCTGCACGAATTTTTTCACAAGCACAAATAAGTGTTGATGCTCTAAAAAATTGCTGCGTTGTAAGTAGTCGGAGAGTATATCTCATTATCACAACATTACCTGTTGACGAAGGACTTAAAATTTTTCTTAAAAATATAACAAATGCAGATAAACCTAGATATGCTTCAGTCTTTCCACCTCCAGTAGGGAACCATATTAGATCCATAATCTTTCTGTCATCACTTAAAGGATCAGTAAAACTTTTTATATTTAGTATTATGAATGCTATTTGAAATGGATACCAATTTCCTTTAGAATTTTTTTTTAATTGAGTGTCATAATCAATATCTCTTAAATTGCCTTTGAACAAAGATTCATTTTCATTTGTATCAGCGGTACTTAACATGTAATGAAATTGTTGTTCTGCCATTGCTTTATTCATAAACATGAACGCACTCTGAACATTTTTATCTTTTGTTAAAATATTTAAACCTTCTTTTATTCTTAGGGATACAGATTTAGCTTTTTTAATATTTAATTTTGAAATATTTCTTAAATCTTCATCTAGTAAGTTTGTGGTGTTGCTTTCTGATACTAGCCATTCATCATATTTAATTATTAGTTTATTAATTTCAGATATTGCAAAATCTATATTTTGTGAAAATTTAATCATATTTAAATCTATTTCTTTAAATTTTTTTGCTCTGATAGGTTTAATTTCATGTGAGGGGAAAATTTCTGAAAAAACTTTGATACATTCTCCATTGTCATTAAGGCTCCAAGAAGAAGAACAGCCATGACCTATTGAAAATGATTTTTTATTTCTATGTAAAAGATGCAAAGATTTTTCTTCCTCATTCATATATTTAATATTTTTTTCTTCATATTTTTTAAAGATAGGTAAGTTATTTTTTTCTTTAATTTCAAAATTGCATTGAAAAAAACAATGTTTAAGAGAAATGCTTTCTCCAATTTTTGTATTTTGATTTACTAATTGAAATGTTAAGTATTTATTCTTTTTATTAGAAAGTTTACTTTTCATTATGTGAATAGCTAAACCAATCGGTTTATTATTTTCATCTAAAAAACTTTTTGTCTTACATAAATTTATTTCGTCTCTAGTAAACTCTAAATCAAGATTAATGTTTTTTCTTATAAATTCTTTTTTAGGTTTATCCTTTTCATGCTCTATAACTTTATCTTCTGATAAATATTGTCCAACATTTTTTAAAGAAATCACTAATACATCAGGTATATCGATGCATACAGAAATTCCCATTGCTGAAGGTTTTAATTCATTTGTTAAGTCTAAATTTTTTTCATTATCAGATGAATCTAAATCATAATTATCTCCAGATGATGTTTTGTCTATATTATCGTTCAGTTCAAATTTGTTGTCTTGGTATGATTCCTCCACCAAAGACATATCTTCATCTTCGTCGTCTATTATTTCATCATTTGTTGCTTTTTGTGGATAAAGAACTCCAGCTAAATATGATTGCTTGGGAGATTGAGATAAAATTTCTCTATCTTCTGAAGGTCCTAATAAATTTCTAGTAATTTCATCAGTTAAAAAATGATTAGCATCTAAAGAGTTTAGAAAAATTTTTTTCTTCGAATACATAGTTATTAATTTATTTTTAAAATTTTAGATAACTGTTCTGAGACATAAGATTCTTTATCATTATCCCATATATTATATAAGATTATATTTGCTCTGCCCATGGCGTTAAATATTAATAGATTATTTGACATTTTATTATTTTTTTCTAGATTTAAATTATCTGAAAGAGGTTCTAATAAAATAACAATTTTACTCTCCATACCTTGGAAGCCTTGAATTGTACAAAAATAGATATTTTTATTATTTTTGGATTGTATTATTTTTTTTGAAAAAATATTCAATTGAGTTAAATCAGTTACTTTATAATACATAGATAAATCAGTATCTTTAAGGATATTTTTTTCGTTATCAATTTTATAGGGTGAAAGAATAACAATATCACTTCCATTTATACCTTGTACGTAAAGATCTTTAATTATTTTTTTCAATCTTTTTATTTTATTTACTTTATTTTTTTCAAAATAATTAATAACTTTACCTTCAATTTTTCTTGGATATGCAATGTAAGGGATGTTATGTTCAAACAATCCTGATAAAAAAGGTACGTGTAAAGCAATTTTGTATGCATTTCTCACATTATAATTCAAACTTAGAGGGGTAAACTCAACATTCTTTAAATAATTTTGAGGATATTTATCCTTAATATTATTTTCACTTTTTTCATTCCATAACTTTTGATAATTAAAATCCCCAAAAAAGTACCAGCTACCATTTTTTAAATCATCTTTTAAAAAAGAATCTAAGATTCCATAAAATTCATCATATGTACAATAATTTTGCATTTCATCCAGAACAATACAATCGTATTTCTTATAATTAACATCTAAAATATTTTCACTAATAAATTTTAACTTAAATTCTATTTTTTTATGAAAATCTTTAGGCATTTCATTTTTAAGATAATTGTTATCAAAATTTAAATCTTTTATTAATCTATTAGTAATATTATTTAAGAAGTTATTAAACGTTAAGCATTCAAAGTTTTTATGAGTTTCAAATCTTATTTTAGTTTCTTCATTTCTTAATCTTCCAGCATTGATAAATAAAACAGATCCATTAATTAGTTTCCTCTTCACTAATTCTTCAGCCATAGAGGTTTTTCCTGAACCTTGACTACCTGTTATAATCATTCTTTTATTTTCATGAAGATCTAAAATTTTAATTTGCTCAGTTGTATATTCATTTATTTCATTTAGACTTTGAGTGAGAAGATTTTTGTTATTAACATGAAATTCAAAATTAGGTCTAATTATATTTTCAATTTTATTTGTAATTTCTTTATTTGGAAAAAACCTTCCATTAGCTTCTAATAAATGATCTTTTTCTATTTTTATTATTTTAGTAATAATAAAAGGATCTATTTCACCTGATAAAAAATTATCTGAAGGAAATTCAATAGTATCTAAATCAAATTCACAGTCAGGAAAAACAACAAGAAAATCTTGAGGGATAAAAATATTCTTAGTCTTTAAATACTTTCCAATTTTGAATAATGAATTTTGTGCTTGTTTGAAGGGATCTTTAATTTCAAATTTACCTTGTAGATTTTTTGTAAACCAAACACCATTTTCCCTAGATATTGACCCACCTTTAACCTCTATATTTACTAAACCTTTACCAGGAATAAATATCAAAAAATCACTTTCACCAAAAAAGGTGTAATGTTTTTTTTCTGTTTTTTTTAAATCAGGTGGATAATTCAAAGAATGATAAACTGTCCAATTTTCAGAATTTTTTAATTTTTTACTTTTTAAAAATTGAAATATAGATTTTTCTCCACTAGGTGAGGCTTCATCTATAATTGGTGGTATCATTTTCATATTAGAATTGTACCCTATTAAGATCTGAAGGTGCTACAGAAAATGTTTCTTTTTCAATTGATTGAATTTGAACAATCCACGCTTCTGGACTCTCAGAATCATTTGAGTTTAATTCAATAGTACCATCTTCATTGTAGTCAACACGCATTGCTTCTCTACCAATATTAATATTTTGTTTTGATAAACTTAGTGCAATTTTTTTTGAAAAAGTCCTACCTGCAATTCTGTGTGCAATTTTAATTCTTTGGGAAGATTTAAAAATTTCCTTTATCTGATCCATTGAGAGCAACAGTTCACCAGAAATATTTTTTATTGCTTTAAATAATATCTCAAGATCAAACAAATCATCTGGACATATAACAACATTATTCATCAGATTATTTAATGTAAGTTTACTTTTTTTATATCCAAGTTTTTTCATCTCAATAAATAATTGGTTTTTATAGTTAAAATTAGGTGAGTGATAATTGGTCAGACTATTTTTTAAACTTTTAGAATACCAATTATGCAGTTCTTCAAACCATTTTTTGGACTGTAATCGTTCAGATACATAATCAAAATCTCCCTTTGACATAAACTTGGCTTCTGCTTCAACAACATCACGGTCAGACGAGTCTCTAATTAATAAATAGTCATCAACTTTGAGTTCATTGAATTCTACATCTTTATATATTAAATCTTTTCTAGTATTTTTAAGAAACAAATTGTTAATATTTTTGAATTTAATACTTTCTGAAAATATTCCAAAAGCATCACCATTAAAAATTAACAATCTACCATTAACATCATCTAAATTTTTATATTTTGATCTAACTCTGTTAAAATCAAAAGATGAATAAAAATAATTATCCAAATTAATTTCTTTATCTAGGTTTTGAGATTGACCTAAATATGTTAAATGCTCAGGATAAACAAAATTTTCAAAAAGAGAGCTATCTAAATTACATAATTTAGCTTTTATATCTTTTTCTAAATAATATTTAGACCATTGTTTTTCTTTAACTTTAATTATTTTATTTATTTTTGATTTTATTAGCGGAGTTGCTAAAAAAATAATATTTTTATAACTACTTTCGTCAATTAATTTTAAAATTTTTTCTTCGCTTAGTTCGGATGTAATTATTGCATATTCATAAAGTTTATTAGGTGTTATTGATGTGTTAATATCAACTTCTAAATTCCACTTTGATTTAATATTATTATATAAGTAAGATTTTACTTTTTGATTGTCTACAATTAGAGTTGTATTTAAAGTATTGTAAGTACTATCCGGATTAGTTAAGATTTCCTTGAGTTCATTTTGTCTCGAACTGAAATAATCATCATTATTAATATCTATTTCTTGCAACAAAAGTAAGATTTTACTTAAAATATTAAATTCATCATCATTTAAAAAATTAATTTTTGATTGTTTAAAAAAAATTATTGAATCAAGTATCGTTTGATACTTTTCTTTAATTTCATCTGTAAAACCAAACAGATAGTCTTGTAAACGATATTTTAGATAATAAACTTCCCATGAAAGTTCTTTAATATCTTCATAATAATCTGTTTTGATATCCTTAATTTTTTGCAGTTGTTTTGTGATTAAATCAAAATGATTTTCAGGCAACCCAATAAAATCAATTTTTTTTTCAGAAAAATTTTTAAGTCTGCTTATACTATTATTTTCATCATTATATTCCAAGATATTTGAAGTATCATTAGATTTATAATTTTGATTATCCAACCAATCTTTTGTTTCAGTTTTTTCGAATTTCCAAATATGATGATCTTTTACTGTATGTAAATCTCTTATTTTTGCATACTGTTGGTCATTTGAAAAAATCATAAACTTAGGACTACTTATCTGAAAAATTTGATTTAATAAAACAGAGTCCGATAATTTTATTATGCTGTCTGTGATAATTATTTTTTGCTTTTCTTTATTTTTTTTAAAATATTCATAAATATGATATAGTGAATGTGTTTGTAATATCATTGACTCATATTCTTTTTCAATTTCACCTTTTTCATTAATAGTGTCAAAGCTTATTAGTTCACTTATTGATTCATTATTAAGATACCTAGTTTCTATAAATCTATTAAAATTTTCTGACTCTGTTAATAATATAATCTCACTATTAATCAAAGATGGGTTATTAAATGTTTTAATATTAAGAATTTTATCAAGATGTGAAATTTTTGGATGTATTGGGTTTTTCTTTAAAATTTTTCTTTCCGTAGGAATCTTATTTGTAACAACAAACTGAAAAATATTTTCAATATCAATATGCATTTTACAAGAATTAGCATTTTTGGACTGAATAGTTTCAATAATAGTTTTGCCTGGATAGGTATTACTTGGCCCAATATACTTACATATTTTACCGTTATCTTTTCCATTAGCACATAACTCTACATTTTTATTCACTAGTAGGTCACTGTAATTATCAAGATAATTTTTGTAACCAATTCTTACTAATTCCATGCTTAAAAAAAAAGATGTTAAGTACGAAATATTTTGATTACTTGGTATTACAAAATTAATAAAATTAAATTTTTTTTCTAAACCAATATTGAGAAATAAATTATTAATCTCAGGTAAGTTTAGTTTTTTTTCTTTTTCATCAATAATGGTTTTGTACTCTAAATTTGTATAATCAAAAAATTTTTTTTTGAAAATTGAATTAATTTGGTACACCTTTTTTGACATTTTATAGTTTTTAGTTGTATTTATTTATTTTTTTAAGAGTTTTGATTTGATTTAAATATTTAGGCATCTGATGTTTAAATATTGATCAGTAAAACTATTATAGCGATAGCTATTAACACAGCACTGACAATAATATAATTCAATCTAA
>Ga0209223_10006454_pt1 | contig 10071 bp, 11 predicted proteins | sample COG_06_FD_184750 | JGI IMG/M metagenome (GOLD analysis project Ga0209223, IMG submission 184750) | Pelagic Microbial community sample from North Sea - COGITO 998_met_06 (SPAdes) (version 2) | ecosystem: Environmental > Aquatic > Marine > Neritic zone/Coastal water | place: Helgoland, sampling...
AAATTATGGTAGACGTCGATATTCACGAAATTAATAAGATGCCTGAAAAGGGTGTACCCATTGATCTTGGTATAGTGAGCGACGCCAAGAACTTCTTCGATAGTGTTATCGTCGGTGTACCCCTATATGATGGTTCTGGTTGGGGTGAAGGCACCGAAGAATATTTACATTTGTGGCTCGAAAAGATTTACGAATGGAAGCGTAAGTACAGCCAAGAAAAATCCCGTGAAGGTGACTCAGCCGTCTATGATTATCTAGATGGTTTTTTCAATGATCTCCCCGATGACTGTATTATTATTCCCGATCAAGGTGGGAACTTGGTATGGACAATGCAATCTGCCAAACTCAAGGACGGTCAAAAGCTTTTCACAAACTTTGGAAATTCGTCAATGGGCTTCGCTCTCCCATGTGCCATAGGTGCAGCGATTGGCTCCGGTAAGAAGGTTTACTGTATCGATGGTGATGGTGGATTTCAGATGAATATCCAAGAACTCCTAACTGTCAAGAAGTATGACCTACCCATCGAGATCATTATTCTAAACAATAGTGGTTATGGTATCATTAAACAGTTTCAAGATAGTTACTTCGACTCTAAATACATTGCGACTTCCAAAAGTGATGTATTTGGGGATGAAGTGGATTTTGTAAAGATTGCAGAAGCCTATGGTGTGAAAACTTTACAAGATATTCCCATACCAGAGACGCAAAAGATTTATCCTAAATTGGAGTTTGGAAACTCACTTGAAAATATGACACCCTATATCGACTTTGAAAAGGATATGGTTGTACCCGTCCCTCCTAAGAAGAAGCTAGGGTGGAACTAACAAACTCCTTAATCCTTTCTTCAAAAGATTTAGATGATTTCCACCCCAAAGAACGAATGAAGTCGGGTGGTGCATCCTGATTACCTATCCTACCGGGTATATTCTCCTCTACTAATTCAAAATCAAACCCATCCTTATCCACAGCTTTGGTTATACACTCTAAAAATTGTAGATTTGTCATAAAGTCACCCGTTGTGTTATAGATTCTACCCGGTGGTTGTTCAAGTATAAAACTTACCATTTCAGCTACATCATATATAGATGTCCACCGTCGACCAACTACTTCATCATCGTGTGTATAAATTGTGAACTTCTCCCCGTTCAATAGTTTTCTAATAGCAATCATCGGAAATCTTTCTTTTTGACAGAAATGACCGAATGTATTGTTTAATCTCACTATCGAACACGGAACATCATAACTTGATTGATACGCTTTACACATTTGCTCTCCACTAAGTTTTGTTGCTGCATACATATTTTGTGCATTACATATATCATCTTCAAAACATTTACCAGATTTTCCATAAACTTCTACAGAACTAAAGTATATGAAATGTTTGACTTTATACTTTCTTGCAATTTCTAAAGTTTTAAAAGTTTCAGATATATTATCTTCTATCGCACACATTGGATTTTCTATACATGCTATAGAACTTGGATTACCCGCCGCGTGTAGTATAATATCTATATCCTCACCATTCCATTCAAAGACTCGTGACTTGGTCACTATACTATTTAGTCTATCATCATCTTTTGGTGGTCTTTTAGTATAGTACATGACATAATCTGTGTGCTCCAGAAAGTGTTCAATCATAGACGCTCCAACAAAACCCCGAGCTCCAGTGATTAACACATGCGTCATTTGATTTAAAGAATTAAATTATCTTTAACTAAATGCCGAAGAAGATATGGTATGCTCCTAATAAATTCGAATCTTATGGTGAGGAAGAAATCAAAGCTGTAGAAGAATGCCTCCGTGATGGGTGGCTCGCAGGTTTTGGTAAGCGTACCATAGAATTTGAAAAACGCGTCGCGGATTTATTTGGTAAAAAACATGGACTTTTTGTAAATTCTGGAAGTAGTGCAATTTTACTAGGTATGTGTGCTCTCAATCTACCCAAGGGATCTGAAATCGTTACACCTGCGTGTGGGTTTTCTACAACTGTAGCACCTCTCATGCAACTCGGTTTAAACCCTGTGTTTTGTGATGTGGGTATAGACTCTTATGTCCCAACGGTTGAACAACTTCAAAAGGTCGTTACTCCAGATACAAAGTGTATTATTCTCCCAAATCTTATAGGTAATGTACCAGATTGGAAAGCTATTCGTGAAGCATTCCCCGATGTTATTCTTTTCGAAGATTCGGCTGATACTATCACACATACAGAAATTACCGATCTCAGTACTACAAGTTTTTACGCCAGTCATGTCATTACAGCTGGGGGTGTCGGGGGTATGGTAATGTTCAACGACGATGAGCATCTCAAGAGAGCTATAATGTTTCGTGATTGGGGTCGTATAGGAGACAATATTGAAGAGCCTAGTGAACGCTTCAATCACTCCGTAGATGGTATTCCATATGACTGGAAATTTCTTTACGGTGTAGCAGGATACCATATGAAGGCGTGTGAAATGAACGCAGCGTTTGGTATTGTCCAACTCGATAAATTAGATGGATTTCTGAAACAGCGTAGAGAAAATGTAGAACGATACATTAAAAATTTAGCTGACCACCCATATTACACTCTCCCAGATGATTCCCGAAGCCCTAATTGGCTTGCTATACCTCTTCAATGCCCAGACCGTCTCGAACTCGTAAACTTTATGGAGGAGAATGATGTACAGACACGGGTTACATTCGCTGGTAATATTACTAGACACCCAGCGTTTAGGGAATATTTAGGTGATTTTGAAAATGCGGATCGTATCATGAAAGATGGGTTTTTATTGGGTGCCCATCACGGTATGACTATTGAAGATGTTGATCATGTGTGTAATTTGCTTAAAAGATTTGCCGACCTTAAGTTAAAGGTGTAAAGATGTTCAATAATGTATTAGTAACCGGTGGTTGTGGATTTATTGCATCTAACTTTTTAAATATTATGAAACAAAGATATCCAGATACAACTTTTATAAATATAGACAAACTCGATTACTGCTCAAATGTTGAAAATGTAAATCCAGGTGTTGCTACGTTTATAAAAGGAAATGTAGGAAATAAAGAGCTTGTAGAGCATCTTATCCAAAAATATTCATTTGATGCTGTATTTCATTTTGCAGCCCAAAGCCATGTAGATAATTCATTTGAAAACGCTCTTTCATTCACTATGGATAATACACACGCTACACATGTACTCATTGAGGCATGTAGACGTCACATCCCAAATGTAGAATTTATACATTTCAGTACAGATGAAGTATATGGTGAGTCTAAAACTGATGTACCATTTACAGAAGCAGAAGGTGTGCTTAGACCCACCAACCCCTACTCTGCATCAAAGGCTGCAGCTGAGATGATTGTTCGTTCATATATCGAGTCATTTGGAATGAATATCAAGATTATTAGGTGTAATAATGTATACGGACCCAATCAATATCCAGAAAAACTTATACCAAAGTTCAAAAGACTTTTAAAGGAGGGTAAAAAATGTACGATTCATGGGAAAAATTGTGCAAACATTAAACGGGCATTCATGCACGTTGAAGACGTCGTGGATGCCGTTGAAACCGTATGGAAAAAGGGTACAGCGGGGGATATTTATAACATCGCATCTGATGATGAACTCACAGTAATTGAAGTCACACACCTTATCATAGAAACAATCCTAGGAACCACAGAGTATGATAAATGGATCACATATGTTGAAGATAGACCGTTCAATGATAAAAGATATTTCATATGTGCAGATAAACTGAAATCACTTGGATGGCGTCAAAAGAAAACGAGAGAAGATATTAAAAAGTTTTTAGAATTAGATTAAGCTATCATAAAAGTCTTTACCATCGGGGGATTTGTAATCACCGGAGGTGTCCCAACGATTGTCTTGCTTATGAACAGACTTGATATGCCATAGAGCCAGTGTCGGATCAGCTTGAAGTGAGACAGGGTTTTCAAGACCTAAAACATTCTCATGCAACTTATTCCCATAGTAGATTTTTTCAGGATCGTTCTTAAATATACGACCTTGATAATCCGGCCAATTGATCCAATCCATTTCATTTACGTTGAACTTGTATTTATTCAACCATTCAACAGTAAAACCTGGGTGAATGTTCACCCGTGGAATTGCAATCATATCCGCTCCACTTTCCTTGATAGCACTTTTCAGTCCCACAATAAGTTTCTCCTTTGGCATTTCATCTGCATCAACTACAAAAATGTAATCACCCGTACATTTCTTTAGATGAAAATTACGATGATCTGAAAAGTTCCCACAGAAATCACGCTCGTTAAGTACAATATCATCCTTGAAATGTCCAAGGACAGATCTCATAGTTTCAGTTGTATGAAGTGTGTCGAGAAGAACATTAATTTCATCTTCAGGATCTTTGACACTTTTTAAAAAAGAGATGAGAGCATACAATTCCTTTGACTCATTACAGGCTGTGATAGCGTATGACAACTTCATTATTTGTATTATACGCTATGTTTTTAAGCACTTAAAAGAATCTTAACCCTACATATAAATGTGGTGGCCTTTGATGCAATCTGCTATTACAGAGTCTGATAAACAGGCTCTCATTAACTTCATTTCAACGTCCGATAGATATACATGTGGTCCAAAGGTAAAAGAATTTGAAGACGCATGGAGTAAATGGCTTGGCTGTAAACATTCTTTGTTTGTTACATCCGGTAGTGGTGCAAACTTTTTACTTTTGGCGTCTATAAAAGAAAAATATCAAATCCCAAATGGATCAAAGGTTCTTGTACCCGCATGTACATGGGTAACTAACGTTGCACCAGTGTTTCAACTGGGTCTAGAACCGGTTTTTTGTGACGTGGATTTAGAAACATATAGCTTTGATATGGATACTTTACCTGAAGAGGATGTTCGAATTGTATTTATCACCCATTTACTTGGTTTAAATTCACCCGTTGAACAACTTAAGAAAAAATATCCCAATGCCATTTTTCTTGAAGATATCTGTGAATCTCATGGGGTAAAAGCACATAATGGTATGAAACGTGGGAGTACAGGTTTAGGAGCTACATTCAGTTTTTATTACGGACATCATATGACCACAATTGAAGGTGGTATGATATGCACAGACAATGAGGATCTTTACGAACTTATGAAAATTAAGAGAAGTCATGGTATGGCTCGTCTTTTGTCACCACATCTGTATAAGGAGGCTATCGAAAACCACCCGGATATAGATCCAGCATTTCTGTTTCTCACAGATGGGTACAATTTTAGAAATACAGAACTTAATGCGGTTATTGGACTTGAGCAACTAAAAAGACTAGATGAGAATATAAAATTAAGACGTGATAATTTTGATTATTTTGTTAATAACCTAGATCCAAAGTTATTTTACATTCCGTATAACGATCCAGGTAATAGTAGTTATTCATTCCCATTTGTTTGTAAAAACCCCGAAGATCGTGAAAAGCTGAAATCTATATTTGATGAACTTGGTATTGAACATCGTCCCATAGTATCTGGTAATCTTCTTTTACATCCATTCCTAAAAAAGTGGAAAGATTCAGTCGCTGTACCAAATGCAAATAAATTAAACTATGGAGGAGTATACATTGGAAATAGTCAATTTGTCACTAAAGATATGATGGTTAAAGTTTTTGACGCCATTAAAACTAAATGGTGAAAACTATAGTGCATCATCTTGGTCTTGGAGACCAAATAATGTTGAATGGGATGGTTAGACATTTTGCAGAAACAGATAACGTTGCAATTTTTGTAAAACGATGTCATGAAGAAAGTGTTCGATTCATGTATAAGGATATTGCGGATAAAGTAGAACTTATTCTCGTAGATAATACTAATGCTCCAGAAATATGGTCGAAGGTAAAAGGTGATGTAATCCCACTTGCGACATATGGGATTGATGATAATGGTTGGAAATTCATGACACAGGGGCAAGGTAGTGTTATGACTAATTGGGCACATGGTGTATATATTCAAGCAGGTGTCAATCCCAAGTATATGTATTCAAAGTTTAAGGTTGATCGAGATAAGTCAAAAGAATTCAAAATTGACAAGGAGAATTATATTTTTGTTCATGACGATCCAGCTAGAGACAGGGTTATTGACATAAAAACTGATAAATTTGTATATAAACCACACTCTAAATTGACTGACAAGAATCAAGAGTTTTTTCAATGTGAACGACCTAATATCTTTGAATATTTGAGTGTTATTGAAAATGCTGATGAAGTGCATTGTATGAATAGCTCCTACAACTGGATGATTGAACTTATGAACATTGGCAACCCAAAGAAGAATTTCTTTCATTTGGATGTTGCTCATAAGTACTATGGACCACGTACAGTTAAAACGGTTTTTAGTGATGAAGTCTGGACATTTATTTAATAACTCTTCTCCTCTACAATATCAGATCCCTGTTCTACGTTTATTAACTTTTTAATCCTCGCCCGTTCGTCGTTGAATTTATAAATATTCCTAGCCAACTTTATAAATTTTTCACCGAAGTCACTCTCATCCTCCAATTTTCTAATCGCATCCTCAAAGTCCCAAAGTGAATTATTTACAACCTTTAAACGTTTCTTCAATGGTGTTTCAAATTCATATTTGAGAAGTACATCCAATTCATGACGGATATTCTTGAGCTTTTCTTCATCCTTCACGCGATCATCTTTAATTTCGAGAATCGTGATCTTATCTATGAGTTCACCTTTCGATACTTCAATACGCATTTAAAGATAAAATCATTCTATTCTTTAAATGCGTCCTGTAGCAGTTGTTACAGGTGCAACTGGACAGGGTGGTTCTTACCTGTGTGAACTTCTTCTAGAAAAGGACTACCATGTTAAATGTCTAGTTCGTAGAAGTACATACCCCATTGAGATTAGTAATTTACGACCACATTTGGGTGAAGTTTCTTTGTATGAAGGGGATGTTTTGGATCAGTCAAGTATATTTAAAATTCTATCAGATTGCCAAGATTTTGATAAAATTGAGGTTTATAATCTCGCAGCGCAAAGTCATGCTGGCACTTCTTTTGACTGTCCTAAATTTACATTCGAAGTAAATACTCTCAGTATTCTAAATATTCTCGAAACTGTGAGACAACTCGGTATGCAAAACAAATGTAAAATATTTCAACCGTCATCTTCTGAAATGTTTGGGGATACACCCGAAAATCCACAAAATGAAAGTACACTATTCAACCCTAAATCTCTATACGGTGTTTCAAAATTAGCTGCTCATTATTTAATTAAGAACTACCGAGAAATGTATGGATTATATGCATCTTCAGGTATAATGTTTAATCACGAATCCCCTCGTCGTAGTGACAAATTTGTAACACAAAAAATCATAAAGGGTCTTAAATCTGGTAAATGCTTTTCAATTGGAAACTTAGAATCTAGAAGAGATTGGGGACATGCTAAAGATTACGTAAAAGCAATGTGGGTTGCACTACAACAAGACAAAGCGGATGATTATGTAATCTCAACAGGTACAAGTTACTCTGTGAGAGACTTTATTGAAATAGCTGCAAAAAGTATGGGTAATGAAATTGTATGGTCAGGTGAAAAAGAAAATGAAATTGGAACCATTAATGGAGAAGTTGCCATAAAAGTATCAAAAGAGTTCTATAGACCATACACTACGGGTTTACTCGTAGGGGACCCATCTAAAATTGAAAAACTTGGCTGGACAAGACAATATGATATTCACTCTCTAATTGAGGATATGATAAAAGGTTAAAGATGTTTATGTAATGATTAATAATGACGTTTTACTTGACAACTTCTGCGGGATGGGGGAATATATCACTATCTCTATCTGATTATGTATATAAAACTGATAAACCACGGGTTCATAAAAAGTTATTAGACGTCGTTAAATGTATAGATTTTCATGGTTTAGAATTTACAGATAATGAGGGTGAAGAAGCATATGAAAAACGAATTGCAATTAATTCATTTACCTATAATACTATTCATTCAAATTTACAAGATATAGTAAAACCAAATGAAGAATTAAAACAATTGATCGAAAAATATGACCATGGATTGACTCAAGGAATTCATATTAGACGTGGTGCGTATTCAAAGGATGCGGCAAGTATAGGTCATCATGGTGTGGATGAAAATGGTAATATAAACAAACCCTATTTTGCATCTGATAGTGCACTTGAGAAATTTGAAGATATTATTAAACAAAGTGATAAAAAGTTTTTTTTAGCAAGTGACAGTAAAGAATTGAAAAATATACTCAAAACCAAATATCCAGATAAAATCGTTACATTAGATCATGATATCGCTTTCACATATGAATGTGATATCCTAAAAAATCATAACATACCAAAAGAAATAAATTATGCGTGTTATCTAGATTGGTTTTTATTATCCAAGTGTAAAAGTTTATATGTATCCGCGGGTAATAAAGACATGTGTAGCTTGTCAACATTTGGGTATAGTGCCGGTGTCTATGGACGCTCAGACGTTCATATGATATTCAATTAGAAATCCAAAATATTTAAACTATGGTCTCGTGTATCACCGTTGATATATTTAACACTTTTTATATCAACGTGCTTGCCATATATTTCGAAGAATTTATCTTCCAATTTCTTTTTCCTTTCCCTAGATTCTTCAAACTTTATTAAAAGTTCATTTAGTTGAACTTTTTCAGAATCTTTGTATCCTTTTACATATTCTATCCAATTGCCACAACTTCGTGTCTCATGCTCTAAAGTAGAACTATTCTTAATTGTTGATGTTTGATGACAGACAGGGAGATACAAAAGTGGATGTCCTAATGAATGTAATACTCCATACCAAATAATATCCAATGCATGTTTCATATTTAAATTCTTCATAAAATATTTAGCAAAGTCTAGTGTAACCCAAGAACACTCACATCCACCATTATTAGGTATAGAATACACTTTACCCATTTGAGGTTTAAAATTATACATGAAAGAGACTCCCATATTTAGAAATCCAATACTGTTGATGTCATCAGAAATACTTTCAAAATATTCTAACCAATCCTTGTGAAATACAACATCATCGTCTATAAATAAAGCTGACTCGATATTTTCATCTATCATTTGTTGATACATCATAAGCGTTTTTACCAAATTACTTGTAAGCTTCATCCCATATGGAAGTTCGTGAGTCACATTTAACCATTCAACAAATGGATGATCATGATTGTAATCTTCAAACCATCTAACATCTTTGATAGGTACACGATCTTTCAAGTATGGCTCCAGGAATGTTTTCCTTTCAGGTGCTAGATTTGGACAATGTTTAACAAACAGAACTTCAGGGAGCTTCATATACTTTACATCAATTTCGTCTTTAAATAAAATCTCAGGTAATTATAAAAATGTCTAAAATGGCTGCATTAAGTGCTATGGCGGGGAAGGCCGGTGGTGGTATGGCTGCCAAAATGGGTGCCGCAGGTGGTGCCATGGGTGCCGCAGGTGGTGCCGTGGGTGCCAGGATGGGTGCGGCTAGTACTGCTCTTCAAACTAGTAAGGTCGGTGTAGCTGTGTCTAATACCGCCGCTAAAGAAGTTGGTATCACCATCAACTATGGTCAAATTGGACTTATTGCCATGTTTGGATTCCTTTATCTGGTCATTGCCGCCCTAGGTATTGACATGTTCAATAAGTGTCCAGAACAAGAGGGTAAATCCACACAGGAGAATCTCAAGAACTTCTTGTCCTATACTCTCACTATCGCTCTTACAGTGCCATGCACACTTCTAATGGCTAAGACTGCTGGTTCCAAACTCAGTGGTATTATTGTTCTCCTCTTCGGTATCATAGGTGTCGTCGGTAGCTCCGCGTCTCTCAATTGGGCCAGGACTTGTGAGAGTGCTAAGAAGGATGACTCCAAAATGGCTTTCAGTGCCGTAAGTCTTGTAATTTTCCTCCTCGCATTTTTGGGTGGATTATTTATGTTGCGACCAGGTAAGGTCAAGATCGCTTAAATGAAAGCGATTGCTATAAACACATACATTCTCATGATGTTCTTGTCCTACGTGTTACCTAGGGCAGGAACATTTTCAATGGAAGAAAAAGTTAA
>Ga0209223_10006461_pt1 | contig 10068 bp, 6 predicted proteins | sample COG_06_FD_184750 | JGI IMG/M metagenome (GOLD analysis project Ga0209223, IMG submission 184750) | Pelagic Microbial community sample from North Sea - COGITO 998_met_06 (SPAdes) (version 2) | ecosystem: Environmental > Aquatic > Marine > Neritic zone/Coastal water | place: Helgoland, sampling...
AGGTCAGTTAATGCCAACAGACGCTTACCGGCAATGCGAATGGCAGGCGATGAATACAGGTTTTCTCGATTTGAGACGTGGTAGGTGTCATGAGCATCTGTTCCCGCCCAAGGATAGACCCACTGGTTTTCGTCAATACCCAATGACCTAGCCTTGGCCACCGAACACATGATCAGTGCCGCGCCCATGTCCACCGCATTGTTCGAGTTCATCAATTTCGGGTAAGGGAAGCTGATCATGCGATTGGTCGGCGCCGGAGTCCGAATGGTTTCTGCCGTCACCGGCGTCTTAATCCAGGCATGGGGATTCTCGCTCGCGACTCGACTAAAGCCAGCCCATAGCTCTGATATTCTGATTCGATGAGCCTCGATGGATTCACCCCGATGGTGGCGAATGGCGTTTTCAAACATCGGGTAAAACTGGATCGGCTGGCGCAACCCGCGAGCCTGCTCGGCGTCAGCTGACATAGGTTCTTCTTGGCCGATCATTCGTGAGTAATCACCGCTGGTTTCCGTCACCGCCAACTCAACACCGGCCTTTCGCGCCTTGGCTTGACTGTTGCCATTTTCTGCTCCGGTAATCACGATCAACGACTTGTCGCCGCGCAGAATATCCAGTGCCGATTGGTTCACCACCGACTGGACCATATTGCCACCATAGGGCGATCCCACAGTTTCCGCGTCTGGCACGCCTATCTTTGCCGCAACGTAACCCGCTGGATGCTTGTAACGCCAGACGCCACGGATGACCCGCACAGATTCCACTTCAGCAAGCAAATCGGCGTTACCACTATCTAAGGCGGCCTGACGCACAGCGTCGACCATCATCTCGATGGGCTCCTGCACGAGCAGCGGATCCGTGATGCGCTGCTCGACCTGAGCCACGCCGATTATCACCGGGGTATTGGGGTTTATCATCTGAGCGACTCCTACAACTTAGTTCGGAAAGCCCGTATTCTGCCACAGTATCTAAAGGGAGGAGAATGTGGTTTTCTTAGCAGTATGAAGAAATCACTCGAAATCGCCGTTACACCCTGGTCCATGGGCACTCTAGGCTTAGCCAGCGAGCTTACCGATCAGGCCAAAATCGCTGAAAACCTGGGCTGCCACTCTTTTTGGCTGCCAGAAAATCACTTTGGTGATGCCCGCTCCATCCCATCGCCGCTGACCTTGTTAGCTGCCGTCGCTGCCTGCACCAGCAGGATAAAGCTCGGCTCAACCTCCTACTTGTTACCGATCCGCCATCCCCTACAAGCCGCCGAAGAGGTTGCCGTGCTGGATCGCCTGTCCGGTGGCCGCGTGATTCTGGGGGTTGGTCGCGGCACCCAACAGGCCATGTTTGACGCCTTTGACGTGCTCACCAAGGATAAACGCAGCCGCTTTGCCGCCAACCTAGAGACTATGACCAGCGCCTGGCGGGGAGAACCGATCGGCTGGAACAACTCAACATCAGAACCAAGCCCGATCACGCTGGCGCCGTTGCCCGTTCAATCGCCCCACCCGCCCATCTGGGTCGCGGCATTCGGGCCCCTTGCGCTAAAACAAGCCGGCTCACTGGGCCTGCCCTACCTGGCGTCACCCATCGAAACCCTCGATACCTTGAGTCAAAACTATGCACGCCATCAACAATTTGCCACCGCCGCGGGCCATGCACCCATCACCACGGTACCCATTATGCGCACCGTATTTGTGAGCCATCGAGTCGCTGAGTGTCGCCAAGTCAAGGCCGCCATGGCAGCGACTGGCCCCCACAGCATGCGTGACCAGAACGCCAGTATTGACGACTGGAGTATCATCGGCGATGCATCTTATGTGCGCGAGAAAATCGATGAATATCGCACTCGACTCGGCGTCACTCATATGATTGTTCGTGGTCGGGTACCTGGCGTTACCGATCAAACCTGGCTGACGAGTCTGGAGAAGCTGGTCGCCGCCCAATAGCCAAACCAGCACCTACCAGTTGCATTTTTCTGCTGGAATCTCGATCATTCCCGTCGATTCAGGTTAATTTGGTGTGCATCGTGGCAGAATAGCCCTACCGAAAACAAAACCAGCTCAGCAAACCATGCAAACGATACCCCCGAAACCAGCCCCTCAGCATGCGCCTCATGGAGCCCGTCTACGCCATCGAATCGCTCGACGATCCTTGACTATCTGCACGCTGCTATGCGGCAGCCTATGGTTGCAAGGTTGTCAGACACCCCAACATTCGGAGCCTTTAATTACCCTGCCGCCATCCACCACACCACCGCCGGCAGCCTCAACTCCTCCAGCCGCCGCAGCGAAGCCCTCGAATCCCGGCGCCGAGTCTGACACCGCAACAGCCACCAAGGCAGTCACCGGTTCTGCCGGGCAGCAGAGCAGCGACTCTGGGGCCGAGTCCAGCGCCAATGGGTCCCAAGCTCACCAGCAGAACCCGCGCCAACAGGCTGCCCGTGAGCTAACCCAGCAGAGCCAGACCCTCGCTGGCGTCGCGGCAGGCCTGAGTGACATCATGCCGACTGATACCGCTATCAATGGCGAGCCTGGCCGGGAAACAAATGCCTATAGTGAAACAAGTGCGTATAGCGAAACAAGTGCCTCTAGCGAAGCCGCCGACAACAACCAAGCAGTGGCCAACAACCAAGCAGTGGCCAAAAACGAATCAGGCGTTGGCAACCGGCAGACTCAGGACCCGCAACAGGCTAACAGCACCGCCGTGTTGAAGGCCATGTTGGCTCTCAACACCGTCAGTATGAGTCTTGAATCAGCGGCCATGACTGTCGCAAGCGCCGGCAGTGAGGCAACCCTTGCCGACGCATCGGCCAGTCTCGCCCAGGCCCGGGTTGCCGTTATCATCGCTGAACAAGACCTGCAGAATGCCCAAAGCGATGCGGTCAGGCCCAGGATCCAAACTGCCGAAGTCGCCCTCGCCAGAGCGTCGCTCGCGATTGTGCAGGCTACCGCCATCATCAGCGACTCTCAAGCCGGTTTACAGGCATCACGCGAGAACGCTGCACCCGGTACTACTCCAGAAACTACTCCAGGAACTACTCCAGGAACTGCGCTCGGCAGCCGCCAGCCCAAACCTGAAAATCAGCAGGCGAATGATGGTTTAGATAGCGGCTTGGACAATGTCCTGAATGCATCAATCATGCATTTCGACCAGCTTATTTCCGCGTCCCGGCAGCAGGTGCTCGACGCCACGCCACCACCTTCGCCCGCCAGCACGACTCTCCAGGTAATGCCTATGCTGGCCGACAGTCCCAATCCAGACACGCAGCCTCGGCTGCGCAACAGTCCTGAACCAGTCGCCGCCGACATTCCCCCGCCTCAGGCCGATGACATCATCGCCCAACAACTCTGGGAAGCGGCGACGCTTGAAACCAACGCAGAGCGGCAGAGTAAACTCTGGGAAGCCTATAGACGCTACAGGTCTGGACTGTGACCACTGATTTTACCTCGGGCCAGGATTTCTCCGGATTCAAATTGCTCCAGGCACTCGACCTTGACGATCAGTTCGACAACTGGCTGGCCGTCGATACCCAACACAATGAGCGCGTCTGGTGCAAACGCTTGCCCGCGGCTCTCGGCGCTGCCGAGAAAAGGATTATGCGCACGGCTATCAGCCGCCACAAGGGCTTGATTCACCCCCATATCCTGCGCACTCTAGATCTGGTCCATTGGCGCGGAGCTGATATTCTGGTTTGCCAACACATCGATTCACTTCGCGTTTTCAGTCTTCACCAATCTTTTCATAACGCCTGGCCCATACTTCGGCAATTGCTTGAGGTACTTGACTATGTTCACAGCATCAACCTCGTGCATGGTGACATTCGACCTGGCAATTTACTGATCGACCGCCAACAACAGTTACACCTGGCAGGATTTGGCTTGCGAGTTAACACGTCTATCGGTCCTGACGAACTTGCCAGTCCGCAAGTCCTGGCCGGCCAAGCGGCTACTGTCAGTGATGATATTTACGCCCTGGGCGCGCTGCTATACAGACTCCTGAGCCAACGGACTGGGCAACCCGTTGTTCTGAATCACACTGACGAGACCCTGCCTGATGCCGTCAAGCCCCTGATCGAGAGCATGCTGGCGACTTCCGCCTCGGCACGACCTGAACAAATCTCGATCATTCGCAGCAGCCTGCAAGCCTATTACGACGCACAGATCATCCACCAGGCCCCGCAGCCATCAGCGCCAGACTCAAGCCAGCAAAACCCAGTACAACAGCCAGAATCGACTCAACACACGCTCGGCACCTTTGACCGAGAGGCGGAACTCGACACTCAGCTTCACCCCGGACCACCCCAGAAATCAGCGGTTAGTCTCGCCACGGCACTGGCGGCGTTATCAGCATTAATACTGATGGCTGGGGCTCTGTTTTTCGTGCTGCCCACATCCCTCGACGAATCTGCAGGCTCGATTTCTGAGTTGACGCTCAATGCAACAGTACGAGCCGACTTTCCGACACTCGACACTGACCTACCCGCCGCGGACGCACCTATCGAGCCAGTCACTCGAATCGGCCAGGAAAAATCCAGCGCTGAAGACCTCGCTGAAACCTTACTGCGGCAGCAAGTAGAACTCGAGGATCAGGGTGTCCAGATTTGGGCGGCGGCTGAGTACAGCCTGATCAGCTCCCAAGCTCGAATGGCGGAAGACCTGTTTCGAAAAGACCTTTACGCTGCCGCCCTGACCCAATATCAGCAAGCCGTCAGCGCCAGCCAGGCGCTAGCGGCTCGTATTCCCGACCTTATTAATTACAACCAGAAAATTGCTGCAGACGCACTCACTCAGGGGCATGCTGAACTGGCGACAAAGGCCCTGTCGACACTCATCGTTATGCGACCTGACAACGTCAAATATCGGTCAGACTTAATCAGGGCTGAAAACCTCGACCAGGTCATTGAATGGCTTCGCCAGGCTCAGTCTGCCGAACGCGACCAAGCTTGGTTGGTTGCGCTCGCCTTGTATCAGCAGGCACAGACTCTGGATACTGCATCCCTGGAGGCGCGGGCTGGCGTCATACGAATCACGGAGGTTTTAGCTCGACTGCGTTTTAACGAGGCCATGTCACTGGCTCTTATTCGCCTTGAGCAGGCCGACCTAACAGGTGCACGACAGGCATTCTCTGCAGCTCAAGCCATACGACCCATGGCCCCGGAACCAGAAGCTGGGCTACTGCAAGTTCGTCTACTTGAGCAAAGCCAGCGGATCAACGCCTTAAGCCTACAGGCAGAGCAAGCGATGGCCAATGAAGCCTGGTCGATGGCCATTGTGCACCTCGAGCAGGTGCTCGAACTGGAGCCCGGACTATTATTTGCCAGCGCTGACCTCGAGCGGGCCCGGCAACGCCTGGCGCTCGATCAAGCGCTTGAGGATTATATCAAGGCGCCCGAGCGCATGCGTCTCGACCCGGAGTTGACCATGGCCCGACAGGCGCTCATTCGCGCCGCGGGGTTGGCGAGTCAGGGACCACTGCTGCAACGACAAATCAGTGATCTTTCACTACTGATCGCACAAGCAAGAATTCCGTTGCCGGTCGTCGTACTGTCCGATAACAAAACCGATATCACGGTCTACCAGACCAGCCATTTGGGAGTCTTCATGAAACACGAATTAGCACTCGTGCCGGGCACCTATACCGTCGTCGGGCGGCGGCCAGGCTATCGCGATGTCAGGCAGGCGTTTACACTCAGTGGCGGGATGGCGCCTGTGACCATTCACCTGACTTGCGATGAGAGAATTTGATGCCCTCGAGCCCTGATCCAAACCAGATTATCGAAGCCACGCCATTTTCCCGCGCCGACGTTACTGCCAGCCGCCGCGGGCTTGGCTTGAAACCTATACCCATTACCATCCTGTCGCTATTGGTGGCACTGGCGCTGATCGCGCTCTTTGTCTTCAGCGCCCGTGCCGTCCGCTTCGATCTCAGCCCTATGGATGCGAGCCTCGAAGTCACAGACGGCCTCTTCACCTATCGCCTGGGTGAGCGCTATTTAATGTTAACCGGCGACTATACCTTAACAGTGACTGCTGACGGCTACATACCGCTCAACCCAAAGATTCAAGTAGGCGAACAGGCCGACCAGACGATCCGCCTTGAGCTGACTAAACTGCCCGGCACGCTGGTGGTATCAACCTTACCTGAGACTCAGTCGCCAGTATTTCTCGATCAAACACCGGTGGGCATAACACCTTTAGCGGTGAATGACGTTCAAGCGGGCAGCCATAACGTTAGCGTTCGCGCCGAACGCTTCCTGCCATCCTCCACCACGGTGGAGATCGAGGGCCGAGGCAGAAGCCAAAATCTGTTAGTGAAATTAGTGCCGGCCTGGGCACTAGTGAGTCTCAGTAGCCAACCCACGGCCGCCACCGTCAGTATCGATGGCGTTGCGCTCGCAGCCACGCCGGCCCGCATTGAGGTCATGCAAGGTCAGCATCAGCTGGTTGTGACTAAGCCGGGTTTCAAGCCCTGGCAGACTGAGGTCAACATCACCGCTCAACAGGATCAGATACTCCCGGAAATCACCCTCATCGCACAGGATGGTCAGTTATCGATCCAGTCGACGCCCTCCGCGGCGAGCGTCACGATTGCCGATGAGTATCGTGGTCAGACTCCACTCGAGCTGGGTCTGGCGCCCGGAAAGACCCACCGTTTGCGCCTGACAAAACCTGGCTATGAAACTACTGAACGCTCTGTGGTCATCGAAGCCGCCAGCGACGCTCAGCTCAATCTCACGCTGCAACCCGTGCTGGGCATCGTCAACTTGCAGGTGACTCCGGCCGGCGCATCGTTGGTGGTAGACGGTCAAGCACAAGCAACAGCCTCCAGCCGCCTCGAACTCACCGCCGTGCCCCACATCATCAGCATTGAGCTGGCTGGCTATCAAAGCCAACAGATCAAAGTGACGCCGCAACCAGGCTTACCCCAGCAATTCGTCGTTGAACTTCTCACCGAGGCCGAAGCCAAACTCGCCTCTATCGCACCGACCACAACCACCGCCATCGGCCAGGTACTCACGCTCATTCAGCCCGGCGCCTTTGCCATGGGCGCGAACCGGCGCGAACCCGGCCGCCGAGCGAACGAAATTGAAAAGCAGGTTCAGCTCCGGCGATTTTACTATCTGGGTACCCATGAGGTTACCAATGCCCAGTATCAGCAATTCGACAACCTGCACGACTCAGGGATGCTTGGCCGAGCACTGCTCACCGGCAGTGACCGGCCTGTGGTAAACGTTGCCTGGGAAGATGCTGTCGCTTTCTGCAATTGGCTGAGCCAGCAACAAGGCCTGGCTTCGGCCTACGAACTCATCGATAATCACTGGCAGGCTGTGACGCCCATGAATACCGGCTATCGTTTACCTACCGAAGCTGAATGGATCTGGGCCAGTCGCTATGCCGCGGGACCCAAGCCAACACGCTTCCCCTGGGGCGACGCCATGCCACCGGTGGCTATTGAAGCTAACTACGCGGACGAGTCTGCAAAAACGATGGTAGCCGATGTTCTAACGGGTTATACCGATCATTTTCGTGGTACGGCGCCAGTGGGTAGTTTCCCTGCAAATCCCGCAGGCTTGTTTGATATGGCCGGCAACGTTTCGGAATGGATGCATGACTACTACGCCCAGAATGAGCCCACGGCGGTGCTGGTAGATCCCAGCGGACCTATAAGTGGTGAGCGCCACGTTATTAAAGGTTCAAATTATACCCATGGGCGCTTTAGCGAGTTACGCTGGACATTTCGTGACTTTGGCCAGTCACCAAGACCGGATGTGGGGTTTCGAATCTCGAGGTATGTTGAATGACGCCACGACGACTGCTGAGGACAGGATTACTATGCACAGGATTACTATGCACAGGACTACTGCTGAGACTGACCGCTGTAGCGGCTGAGTTACCCGGCGTGGACAACACCGCACCCGTTGAATCGGCCCTGACCTTTGAGCGACGAACACCGGACATCGTTGTACCTGGGGCAGGCCAACCTGGGGCAGACCAACCTGGGGCAGGCCAACCTGGGGCCCCGACTCCTTTCATTCGAGCACTGGACGCTTTTGTGCCGAGCCAGCAAGTCGATACCGATCAGGCCGTCGACTTCCCCACTAACATTTAGGTCAATATTGTGCGTAAACAATTACCCGTTGAATTTCTCTATCAATTATTCTCATTGATCATTGCCGCGATACTGATACATAGCCTCTATGTCTCTATTGTCAGACCGAATGCCAGCCAAGTTCTTCAACTTCAGGCGATTGAAATGAACTCAAATCCTAATTATGTACCCGAACGTTCAACTTATGTTGTGATTCGGGACTTTGAACAGGAGGCTTGCTTCATCTTGATGCTTTGGGCATTCGCTTTGATGGCCTACAAAGCCAATCTCGCCCGTCAGGAACGCCATGTTTTAAGTCTGAATTTAATTCCCGTTGCTCAGGGCACCAGTATTCTGCCAGAAGACAGTCGCGAATATGCCCGCCCTATCCAAGCATTGTCGATGCGCCAACAGGCCTTTCTTTTACCCCGCGCGCTGCTCACGGCACTTCATCGATTTCGGTCCACGCGCAACATTCAGGATGTCTCGACCGCTATTCGCACCATCTGCGAATCAGAATCTGATCGTCTCGATTCAGAGCTCTCTATGATTCGTTACATCGCCTGGGCAATACCTTCCATTGGCTTTCTTGGTACCGTGCGCGGCATCGGTCAAGCCCTGGGCCAAGCCCACCAGGCAGCCCAAGGGAATATTGCCGGTGTCACCCAGAGTCTTGGGGTCGCTTTCAACTCGACCTTCGTGGCATTGCTGATCAGTATTATCGTGATGTTTCTTTTACATCAATTGCAGTTAGCTCAGGAACGCTTAGTCCTGGATGCCGAAGCCTATTGCGACAATCAATTGATCGGCCACCTGCAAAGTTAATGGAGTCTTAACTTGAGTATCGGGCTCATAGAAATCAACGACAGCAGCATCGATGTCAGCATTGACGGTCAACCTGTGCTGCAGAGTCCCGGTTACGCAGTCATCGATGGTCAGCGGCTATTGCTGGGCGCCCAAGCCATGCAACAAGCTCGGCTGCTACCACAGTGGACTCACACACGATTCTGGCAACAGCTAGACACTCAACCTCTGGTGGCGGATCACCCCCAGGTTCGCCACAGTGCCGATCTGGCATTTGCTCACTTGACGTCAATCTGGGCGGCAATCAAGAAGGACACTGAGCAGGTGATCTTGGCAATACCAGGCGACTACACCAGCGCGCAACTCAGTCTGCTGCTAGGCATGGCTAAGGAGGTCGGATTACCCATACGCGGCCTGGTTGACACAGCCCTGATGGCCACTGCCGGACAGCATCCAACACACCAGCTACTGGTGCTCGACATTCACCTCCACAGAGTCACCTTGAGCCATTTACAAAACCGGGAAGGACGACGTTGGTCGAAGACAAAAACCCTAGCGGATACGGGTTTGTATCGACTCTGGGATCGTTGGGCCAACACTATCGCCACCCAGTTTATCAAGGACTCACGCTATGACCCCTTGCACCTGGCTGCCAGCGAACAGCTGTTGTATGACGCGGTTCCTAACTGGATCACAAGCCGTGAGCACCACGTCGAAACCACCTTCAGTTTGGCACTCGAGACTGGCGTCCTCCAGACACCGGTCGCCACCGAGCAACTGGTCGCCGCTTGTGTCAGTTTCTATCCCGCTATCATCCAGGCGGTCAATGCTCAGATCGAACCCGGGCATACCACGACCTTGCTGGTCTCACATCGATTCGCGGGTTTCCCCGGACTCATGGATGCCCTGGCGCTGTTGCGAGGCGTCACCGTGGAGAAACTCAGCGCCGAGGCTGTTAGACACGGCGTCGCCCAGCACCTCGACTGGATCATTGGTCCCGACGAACCTATCAGCCACATCACCAGTTTGGCTCAGGCGCACGCTGACGTCGTTGCCACCACTGAGTCGCCCTCCGGCATTCACCGAAGGGCCACCCATGTATTGGTTAACAACCACGCTGTTGCCATCGGTCAAACCTTGAAGCTCAAGGATATTCATCTGGCACCACCACTTGCAGCCGCA
>Ga0209223_10006468_pt1 | contig 10051 bp, 7 predicted proteins | sample COG_06_FD_184750 | JGI IMG/M metagenome (GOLD analysis project Ga0209223, IMG submission 184750) | Pelagic Microbial community sample from North Sea - COGITO 998_met_06 (SPAdes) (version 2) | ecosystem: Environmental > Aquatic > Marine > Neritic zone/Coastal water | place: Helgoland, sampling...
TGGTCAAAACTAAATTCAGCGTTCTCGTCGATGAAACTCAGATCGGTTTGCACCTTCAAAGCATGCCCCACCACGTACTTGGACAATCCAAAGGTGTACATGCGCTGCGCGTCGCGATCAGAGGCCAGACCCGCTTCTTCTGGAGTGATGGAGGTGTAGCGGAAAGCCGGCTCCACGTTATTTTCGAACAAATAGCCGAATTGAACATTGATCCCTTCACCAGTGTAGTAATTGCTCAAAAAAGCCTCCTCCGCATCCAATACTGCGATCCTCGTGCGAGCGGAATAAGACGAAAATAAAACGCTCAAAGTCGGAACCTTCAAGTGCTTTCGCTTTTATCAGCCGTATGCGGTCAAAAGAAATATCTCACACTTCACATCAACGAGGTGGTTTTTTTTTACTTTTCACTATGAAAAATTTTCCAGCACTCTGCCTCGTAATCCTGCTTGCCAGCTGCTCGCCGAAAGGCATCAATGTTCTCAACTCTTACAGCACTGAAGGGCTGACCTACGAGAACACTTCTGTTTTCTACAATGGGGTTTTGGCTGCTGAACTGTCATCTATTGAAGTTGCTTTTGACGACGGAAAACTGGTTCAAGAAGCCACATTTGTGCTGACCTCTTCCGAATTCAATGAGATCGCTGTGAACATCATAAAACTCATTCACGATAAGAAGGAAGATCCCAATTGGGAAATTGAAGTCGAGCTAAAACTCTGATTTCGTTAATCCTCTACGAAGTTGTACGTCACGCCCAGCGTGAACGTTCTTCCTAGATTAAAGCTCTGGAAATTATACTCCTCGCCTTTGAACGTGTACGTCTGGCGGTAACTCGGATCCAGTAAGTTTCGGCCTTTGATCTTCAACGTAAAACGGTCACCCATGGACTTGCTCATGCTCATGTCCAGCGCAGCACGTGGTTGGTCGTAAACATCGGGGGTCCCTCCAGGGGTGATCAACACGAGCTTTGGACCACTGATGTTAAAACCCGCATTGACATTGAATCCAATGGAATCATTTGAATAGTTCAGTATTCCATTGATGATGTAGGGAGATTGTCCATACATCGGTCGCGTTTCCTCATGATCAGGATCGGTTGCGCGAATCTCAAGCAACTCATCCTCCGCAATACTCGTCGCACTCTGGATGTACGTCGCATTGAATGCTGCGTTCAAAGCGCTGAGTTTTTCGCTCAAAAAGCCGAGGTTCTTTTTCGCTTCAAATTCAATTCCATAGAGCTGAGCGCTTTCGACATTCTTCCAAGTAATTTCTGTGTTGGCCGCAGTTGAAATGATCACCTGTTCGATGGGATCCGTAAAGTGCTTGTAGAACACACTCAACGAAAGCAACTCCCTCAAACCTGGAAACACTTCGATGCGGTTGTCAATATTGAGGATCTTGGTGCGATTGAGGGCGGTATTTCCCGTTTGTTGTTCCTGTATTTCAAAATCAAAGACCGAAAAAGGGGCCTTTTCCCGGAACAACGGCCGCGCAACGCTTTGGCTCGCAGAGAAGCGATAATTGGTTACTTTTAAATCTTGCTCAGCAAGTTTGAGTGTCATATTGAGCGACGGTAACACGTCCAATACGTTCAATGATCCGCGGAAATTTTGCTCAAGCTCTGGAAGCAGGTTTTCATCATTCAATTTGTCGCTTTCCAACAGCATATCGGTTGCCTCCACTCGAATACCACCATTCAATTTCAAGTTCTCCGTGGGGGAAATATTCATCATTGCATACCCACCGAGAACCGACTGACTCGCTTCGTAGCTGTTCTGGATATCGGTATCGTCACGCAAATAGATATAATTCGTGGCACCTGATGATGTGCCAGGAATGATGGACATGTTATCAGAACTGAAATAGTCGGTTGGATTGCCATTGTAGGACACCCCTTGCGAAACAAAGCTGTACCGATTCTCCGAATAATCACGGGTGCGCCTGACCATCGAGAGTCCAAATGCGACTTTGTTGTCATCGCCTAAGTCACGTGCAATTGGTTTTTCATAGTTGAATTTCAGATCCAATGTCGTGTTATACATCTTCCTGTAAAACCGTGTTGGAGAAGGGTACAAATTGTCTTGAATGCTGTAAGAAAGCTCATCCGATTCAATTTGATCCACCGTATAACCCGGGTAATATTCATTGAGGTTTTCTCCATCTGCAAGCAATGCCAACGCATCTGCAGTCACGTCATTGCCGCCAGCATCGAGGTACAACAATCCTGGAGCCACATCCTCAAAGCTGTTGATGAAAAGCCTCAAATCCGGCGTGGTCTGCTTTCCGATGGTGTAGGAGGAGCTCCATGTGATTTTGTGATTCGCATTTTCGCTCAATTTGTGCTCTCCACGCAATTGAAAAATATTCATTCCACGCTCCAAATAGCGTTGCTGTCGCTGCTCCTGCCCAAGGCCTACCGCATCACTTGGATTGATTCCGTTTTGATAGCGGGCATCGTTGACACCTGAAATATTGGGCATGTACGTGAAGCCAATCTTACTGGTGGGGCTCAGGTCGTAGCCCAAATTGAAAAGAGCTGATGTATAAACTGAACGCGTGCCCCTCACATCCGAAAACTGCCGCTGAACATCCAACTCATTCTTTTCTGTTTCCAATCCTGTCAATAGATACCTCCCTGTATTTCCAGATTCATAAAATCGACTATTGACCTTGTACTGCAAACCAAAGTTGTAACCAAATGGGCGCCCAAACAGCGTGGTCACATCTCCAAACGAGATGCTCTTTGAGAGATTGAGCAACGGAGCTCGCTCGGTGGGTTGCCACGAATTGGCAAATGCCTGGGTCTGCTGAGAAAGCAATTGGTTCTGCTGCTCACGAATCGCGGGCATGAATTCATCATTGACTTGGCTCAAATTATCGATGCCTTCAATCGAATTGACAATGTTCGTAATGGACGTCTGGTTGCTCCCGGTTCCTATGTCCTCGGTTGAATTGACACCCAATTCATTCAGTTCGTCTCCAAAGCCTGCCAAAACGAGCGCATCGTAATAGTTTGAATACTGCGGCGATGCGATCGGATTCGAATCTACAAGGCCTGGAATATCAAGCGTGCCATTGTCCCACCCAAAAATTTCCGTGTTGCCTGCTGTGCTTGTGATGAAGTTCTCGTTGAACGAAGCATTCGTATTGAATCCCACTGACGTGGAATAATTCAACGTAAAACTATCCGGAAAATCTTTCGTGATTACATTGATGTATGCCCCTGAGTAATTGGAGGGCAGGTTCGCATTCAATGTCTTTACGACCACTAAATTATCGACGAGATTGGTCGGAAAGATGTCCATGGAGACCGAACTCCTTTTGGGGTCCAACGAGGGAATCTCCGCTCCGTTCAGAGCCGTTCGTATGTACCGATCACTCAGCCCCCGAACCACCACAAAGTTGCCAATCGTATACACGCCACTCACTCGCTTGATTGCGCTGCTGACGTCTGAATCACCATTCTTTTTAATTTCTTGAGACGAGACGTAATCAATCATGGAAGTCTCTTTCTTCTTGACATTCTCCATGTAAACGGCATTGGATCGATTTTGCCTCACTGCGACCACGGCCTCATTGTCAATGGCGATAACGGTAGATTCCAGTTCAAAGTTGACCTCGGTTGTTTCATTGTCTTTGACGACAACCTCCCGTTCGGACGCACCATATGCAATGAAACGACAAACCACCTTGTAGGTGCCTGGCGCCAATCCTGAAATGGAATAATGGCCATCGAAATCGCTCATCGTACCCGTGCTATTCGACTCCAGAATGACGGTAGCTCCAAGCAAAATATCACCGTTGGCCTTGTCTTTGACCGTACCGGCGATGGTGCCTTGGGCATTTGCTTTTGCGAAAAGCGCGCCCAAAAGAAAAAGAAAAATCCAATTTTTCATGCGACAAAAGTAGGGGTTCAAAGAAGGCAAATCGTCTGAGGAATGCGTGATTTTTTCAATCCATTCGAGGCATCTATCAACACCGAAGGAGGCACCATATGATGCCTCCTTTTCAACGTGATAAAAAACCTGGTTTACTCAACAATAAGCTTGTGGCGTTGCTGGCGATCGCCGTGTGAGATGGTGATCACATACAGCCCAGGCGAGGTACCCAACATGTTCACATTCAACAATTCTCCAGACACCATGCTCAACTGGTTCTCGTAGATGCTTTTCCCGCTGAGGTCGAAAATGCTGATGGCCGCATTGTTCACACTGGTCTCAAATTGAATGCTGAAGTTTCCATTCGATGGGTTTGGATAAATGTTCAACGCAGTCGCCTCCCCTGCCGCAGCCACGCCAGTGGTCGGACAAGCAAAAAATCCACGCTCCCACAACATTGACCAACCGACCAGCCAAGGGCATTCATTGGAAGGGTCAAAAGCACCCGCGTACGTCACGTCATCGAACCATTCCATTGTCGGGTTCGCGCCCGCCGGAACATTGCTGTTGGGAATCAATTGCAATAGGCCCGATCCTTCTTCGACTGCGTAATTCAAACCAGACGCTGCCACAGCATTGCCGTTGGCGGCAAAAGACGCTTGGAATGCAGCGGCCGAAGCGGTCGCAGCAGCGGTAGAATCCTCTGAACTCGCCCAGCCTGATCCCATCGTGATTTTAAACAGGTCGGCTGCCGTAGCATCCAATCCGAGTCCCGTGCATCCATCAAAGATGTTGCCCGCAAAGGCAATTTCATTGTTTTCAAAACGAGCATAAGAATCTTCTCCTGATGCGAGGTTTTCAATGTCAACACCTTTGCCCCAGTTGTAGAAAATAGAATTGTGGTATTCTCCTCCTGCATTGTCTCGAAGCGTCAAGGCTCGTCGCCCAGCATCCACTCCTCGGCCCATGTATGTCGCATTGTAAATCACTGGATGCGCGTATGGCAAGCCATCTTCTGGATCGGTGCCGCCATCGTGTTCGCCGCCGCGATCTCCCTCGCCTTCTTCTTGCACCGTGCACCAAAATTGTCCGTAACCCCTCCATCCCTCATCATAATCGAATGAATCGTCTCCACAAAAAGCCGTGACGACGTGCTTGATGGATGCTGTTCCGCCGAAGAATTCGACTCCGTCATCTGCATTGGAAATGACTTCGATGTAATCCAATGTGGTACCAGCTCCTACACCACCCAAGGTCAAGCCGTTGATTTCGTTGCCCGCACCGATGTCCGTTCCTCCATGTCGGATGGACACATAAGTCATTGTGCCACTGCTGTCCTCATCGTTATCTCCTCCATAACGACCACGCGGCTCGGTATCTGGAATGCCTTCAATTTGTGTTTCTCCTGGCGATGAATTGAGTTGCGCATTGCCCAAGAGGATGACGCCACCCCACTGGCCACGAACATTGAAGGGTGTGGAACCGTCAAGAGCGTCTGACTCAAAGGTGAAAATGATCGGCGCGTCTGCTGTGCCGTTCGCTTCAATCTGACCTCCGCGTGCTACGACCAGAGCCGACGCATCTGCTCCAGAACCCGTACTTCCTTTGATCACCGTACCCGCCTCGATGGTGAGTACATCACCCTCATTGACAAACACGAATCCATCCAAAACATAGGTGTTGTCGTTGGTCCAGGTTGTGGTACCAGTGCCCGAACCATCGTCGGTAATGATCACTTGGCTTTGGATTTCAAAAGGCGATGCCAGGAGGCCTATCATCGCTGCTGCAGAAAGTAAAAAATGTTTCATATTGCCTTTAGTTTTTGAGTGTTTTGGCGTTGCAAATATGAATCCTCGCTTGGAGGATGAATTGACCCTTAAATTAACTTAGGGTTAAGGCAATGTTAACTTCGCCAAAACCAAAGGATAACAGGCTATTCGGCAAAATCTGGCTCACTTGGATTCGGATGGCCCGGATCAACAATTGGGCGTATGTTGCATTGCTCCCGCTGCAGGTCACGAACTTTTGAACCTTGTAACTGCCGTTGGCTCACCCTTTACTGCCTATCACGAGCATGGACGTCCAACGCGATCGACAGATCAGGCCGTTTGTTTTCAGTTGGCAATCGAGTCCGCTGGAATCGCCTGAACCTCGGCGGATGTCTCTGCCTCGGCAGGCGCACCTGCCTCTTGGGTACTCACTGGAGCAGCTTTTTCGGCGTTCGCTGCGTCTTCACCATAATGAATGGCCAAGACAATGGATACACTTACTAGGAGGCCGACGATTAACTTCAAGAAATCCTTGGCCACAATGGGGAAAATAGATTTCAAATTGCCCTTCTTGGTCAAGCCAGTATTCAAGGCGAGTTCACGACCACACAACAACCCTACGAAGACCCACGTCGTGGACATGGGGATGTTGTTCAGCTGCTTGAAATAGAGCAACAAGAATGCATAAACCAAATCGATCATGGTCGCCGAGCGCACATATTTGGTACTCTGCTTTGCCATGACGATCTCCTGGATTTTTCCACCACGCTGGTAGAAAATATAGCCCAAGCCCGCAATGAAAAACACAATAACCAAGACAAGCTGCATCACTGAGAGTTCGCGAGGCAAAAAGACCGCGATGTTCGCCACGTCGTGGGAGAGCCACGTAAACCACAAGAAACCCGTGGAACTCCATTGCATCACACGCCACACCTTCCTGGATTTATCACTGACATCCTCTTTCTCGTCCACTATTTTGGCAATGAGCAACCACAAGGCGTAAGCCACTACCGCAGCCAATCCATATCCCATGATGCTTTTCATCAGCATCTTCTCCAAAACAAACGTGCTCGCAAATGCAGAGAGCACCAAGAAGGAAGTAGACACGGGGATGCCTCTTCGCGTGAGCATGACAAGGGCGAGAGGTGCCATTGCATGGTACCACTGAGGCTCTTGATAAGGAATCTTGGTCAAGCGGCCGAATGAAATGTCTCCATTTCCTGATGAAACCCAACCATATACCAGCGTAAACACCAATACAGCAGAAGCCGCTGCCCAAAGGGTGGTCCACTTAAATTTATCTCGGTTCGATGCAATCCAAGTCCCAAGGGTCTGGACACTATCATTGGCGATTACGGAGAATCCTGCCAAGCAAAATCCCACGACTGTAAAGAGTTCTAACATCTGTGTAGTTCTGGTTTCGATTCTGCGTCTGAGAGACGAAGCATCCGAAATCTTTGGTGCGGCAAATGTTGAACTAAATTCAGATTCATGCAAAGTTCGATATTAACCAATTGTTAACATTCAAGCCGTTCGCACCGAACCTAGCTACGACGAGCGCTTCGGGACGATGACCGGCCGCCAAATCAAGTCCGGTCTGCATTCCAAAATGTATCTTTGCCTCTCAAAGCCATGCCATTACCGCACCTAAAATGACTCCTTACCTCGGTGAATTTTTCGGAACCTTTTTGCTCATGTTGATGGGCGGATGTGTGAATGCCAACCTGGATTTGGCGCGGACAAAAGGATCAGGCGCTGGTTGGATACTGATGTCCTGGGGCTGGGGCTTGTCTGTTTTCCTCGGCGTCTACACCGCCATTGAATTGGGGGGGAGCGGGCATCTGAATCCTGCTATTTCCATTGGTTTCGCCGCATTCGGCCAATTGGACGGCAGCCTCCTTGCAGGTTACATCGCCGCCCAGATGGCCGGAGCGTTTTGCGGGGCCGTGGGCACATGGGCCGCCTTTCGTTTGCACTTTGAAGCCACCGATGATCCGGATCGCAAGCTCGGCGTATTCAGCACTTCGCCGGCCATTCGCCATTCGTTTTCTAATTTTTTGACGGAGCTCATCGGCACGTTTGTGCTTGCCTTTGGGGCATTGGCAGCATCCGCCCCAACGAGTTCGCTCGGAGCGTTGGACGCATTGCCGGTGGCATTGCTCGTTGCCGGCATTGGTATGGGATTGGGTGGGCCCACGGGATATGCCATCAATCCTGCACGGGATTTGGGGCCGCGCATTGCCCACTTCGTGCTGCCAATATCAGGCAAACGAGATAGTGACTGGTCATACGCATGGATTCCTGTCGCAGGACCCATTGTGGGCGCGCTCCTCGGAGCTGGAATTTATAGCCTCTTGTGAACAAGCAAATCAGTCAGCCCAAACCCGCAATGTGCGAGGTGTGCTGGCCCGACTTGTAGAATTGACATTTGTCGTCTCGGAGATGTGCACGATGTGCAACCCACGGCTGCCCCACTCGCTCAATGCTCGCTGGTGCTTTCCGGCAGGCACTTGCTCGGATCGAACCCATCGCCCGTCGAGGGCATAGACGTCCAAGGTGACCGCCTCGCGGTTTTCGATGTGCAGGAATTCATCCGACGCCCAGGCATTCAAGGACTCATCGGAATCCAAGCAATCGGGACACTCAATGTCTGTGACGGCTTCATCCAAGGTGAGCAAAGTCCCCGCGTAGGAATCGCCGGTATTGCCATAGGCTCCGTTCGACGCGAGCATACTGGCGTAAAATGTTACCGGACCTTCGCCGCCCGCCGGAGCGCCCCAAAACAAACCGAAGGTATTGGACGGGCTGAGATCATTCTGCTCCACAATGTGCCGACCATTCACATCTTCAAGTTGTGCATTGTCCGTGCAGGAGATGAACGTGCCTGCATTATCACCATTCCCAAATACGGCTGTGGCCTGAAAGCCATACCCCGCCGGTGCGCCCGAGGCATCCACTTCGAAGACCACGTAGTATTCGGTAAACGGAACGAACGTAGTCACCGGGGTATCGGCTCCTTCAAACGGATATACCGAAATGGAAGGCGTCACGTCGTAGGAGCCCGAATTGTGGCAGGCCGAACACGGTTGCTGGCTGCCGGGAGCTCCTGTGCGGTCTTTGTTTTGTTCTTCCGCGACACCGTTGTGGTGCGACATCAGAGCAAGGGCTCCAAAGATCAATGCCATACCTGTGAATGCGCGCATGCGAGCGGCGGTTCCTTGTGTGTTCGTGCTCCGGGTCATCATGGATGCAATATCGAGAAAAATAGAGGAAGTTAAAGTGGGCTCATTGATTTTCTCCCGTCTGAAGCAGCTGCCATCAACGGGGTCCGTTTAGCATCGCCTCGACTTCCCGCCAATCCGGCATGTGCTCGGTGAGGATAGCCTGAAAAAGGGCGTTGTGGGATGCCTCGATCAAGTGAGCGAGTTCATGCAACACCAAATATTCGATGGCGCGTGGCGGGTGCTTGATGAGCTCGAGGTTGAACACGACGTCGCCCGTGCGCGTGCGGCATGCCCCCCACTTGCGTTTCATAGCGCGGATGCGAATCTTGGTGGTTTTCACGCCGAGGCGTTGCTCCCATTTTGGCACGAGCATGTCCAGGCGTTGTTGCAATTCCCGGCGGTACGCCCGTTCGATGTGGCGCTTGATTTCTGCGGGGTCGCGCGGATCGCGTGCGTGAACAACGAGGCGCGGTTCTTCGGGTGATTCTGCCGGGTCGTCGGATTGCAGCGAAGATTGAAAGCCCGATTGAAACTCGGCTCCTGGGCGGCCCGCCGCTGCGTAGATTTCCAACGGATAGGGATGCCCCAAAAAAGCATGTTCTTCCCCGTGGGTGTAGGTGAGTTCGGGACGGGGCGGCATTGCGGCGATGCGCGCTTGCTGTTTTCGAATCCAAGGCGCTTTGGCGGCCACAAACTCGGCAATGAACGCCTCGGACGTGCGGCGCGGCGCCGACACCGTCACCCGCCCGTCGGGCGTGTGGATCCGGAGGTTGACGTTCTTGACGCGCTTCCTGATGAGTTCAATTTCAATGCCGTCAATGACCATGGGGTGAAGATAACATTTGATCAGGGTCGAGAAACGAAAGAGCGCAAACGGTACCTTTGGTCATGCTCAATCCTCAACAAAGTGCAATTCTCAAAGACATCTGGGGTTTTGATCGTCTCAGGCCCAATCAAGAGCGCACTTGTTTTGCTGCCAAGGTTCGGAAACGACTTCCTCGACGTGATCCACATGCATTCCGCGGAGTCCGAGGCTTAGCCGAAGGAGAGCCGAGGGAGAGTCGAGCACGTGAGACCGTTCGAAATTTGCCCCGTTATACTTGCTTAGAATTGCCGAACTTCGCATTAAAACTGATTCCAATCATGACCCATAGCAGCCGCGCGACCCTGATGATTCTCTGT
>Ga0209223_10006470_pt1 | contig 10051 bp, 9 predicted proteins | sample COG_06_FD_184750 | JGI IMG/M metagenome (GOLD analysis project Ga0209223, IMG submission 184750) | Pelagic Microbial community sample from North Sea - COGITO 998_met_06 (SPAdes) (version 2) | ecosystem: Environmental > Aquatic > Marine > Neritic zone/Coastal water | place: Helgoland, sampling...
AAATCCGATGAAATGATGTTGATGGTAAGCCTTCCCTTTAGGATATGGTCTAGAGTAGCCAGTGCACGGGCAAGCATGGGCGGGTGAACTTCTCCACAACGGATGGCCGTAAGCAGGTTAATCTGATTTGTTAATGGTGCCATTGCTGAGGCAAAGGTTAAGGTATCTTGACCTACCTGATAAGAAGAAGGACACAAAATATTTCTAAAACCCAAACCATCAGCAGTTGTTACAATATCAGATGTGTTCTCCCAACTGCTTTTAAAGGCCGGATTTCTATGCCCTAAAAAGTCATCATCTCCATCGCAAAGGGGAGCAAACCAAGAAATTTCAGCTCCTTCAAAAACGGGTAGTTTTTGTATTGTTTTTATTTCGCTCATTTAAAATAGTATGCAACAAGTTAACTAAGAATTAATTGCCTGCACAAGATTTCAAGGGGAATCTTACTTTTCTGTTTCTTTTGGCTTCTCAAAAAGAAAAATCTTTTCGATGGGAAGTTTAAATAATTGAGAGATTAAAAAAGTTGTTGGTAAACTCGGATCAAACTTTTCTTTTTCAATTGCATTGATTGTTTGCCTTGAAACTCCAATGATTGAAGCGAGTTCTTCTTGAGTTAAATTTTTTTCAGCACGCAGAACCTTTAATCTATTTTTCATTTATACTTTCTGTTGTTTATAATGGTTGCTACTAAATAGGTGATACCGATAAATAAAACCAAGATGCTAATTTCTGCATCACCTGAAATTAAATTCTTTTGATCAAGGAGCGAATAACATAGTCCTACAATTACTGCCAGACCAAGGGTTAAACTCATTGATTCGAGATGAATTTTTTTCTGTAATTCATCACCGCTGTTAATGAACTTTCTGTTAGCTAGAATCATTCGGACTCCAATAATTAGATTAGCAATTATGGCTAAAAGAGTACCAATTGACTCTTCATTCCATAGAAATTGAGGCCCAAATGTTGCTATTGCCATGGATAGGACCCAGACAAATGTCCAAAGTCTAAGTTCTTTTGTATTTTTCATGTAAGGTTAAGTTTAATTGACATTATGTAAAGTTTATTTTACAAATGTATATAAATAAATGTAAAGTCTTGTTTACATTTAAGAAATCTTTTAAAAAAAACCCCTCAGTTTCCTGAAGGGTTTTCTAAGGGTTTAATGTAATATAGCGGTAAGCTAAGCTTAATGTTAAAATGTTAATCTGTTTCAAATATACACTTTTTGGATAAAAAACCTTAAGAAAACAATCAGATTCTTGCTATAAATGACTGAAGAGACCTTGAAGCTGTTACAATTTATTAAGAACATACCTTTTTGAGTGCGAATAATATCAGATATTAAAAATTTATCAAGGCTATTGAGAGCAAAGCGCTCTTAAGCTGGCAGGTGCCATTTATGTTTGACAATAATGCTTTAATTTCGACTCTAACTTTATATCCAATTAGTCACCCCATACTAATTCAGAAAATTCAAGTAGTTTTGTCTTATGAAAAAGAAAATAATTGTGACGGGAGGTTGCGGCTATATTGGATCCCATACGGTTATTGAATTGATTGAAAGTGGATATGATGTGCTTGTTTTTGATAATCTTTCCAATTCAACAGAAACTTCCTTGGATCGTATAAAGCAAATTACAGGAACTCGCCCAGCTTTTGTACAACTCGATTTATCGGACGCTAAGGAAACCAATATTCTTTTCAAACTGCATCAAGACGCACACGCTGTGATTCATTTTGCTGCGCATAAAGCCGTAGGAGAATCGGTTTTGGACCCACTGAAATACTACCAAAATAATTTGTACGCACTAATCAATACCCTTAGCGCTCAACGGGAAAACGGGATTAATAAATTTATTTTCTCTTCATCAGCTACGGTGTATGGAGATCCAGATCATCTGCCTGTTACCGAAGAAAGTGAACTGAAACGTGCTTCATCTCCCTATGGAAATTCAAAGAAAATTGGCGAAGAAATACTGGAAGACCTTACCAAGTCTGATTTAAATTTTTCTGCAATATCCCTACGTTATTTCAACCCTATTGGAGCACATGCTTCGGGCTTTATTGGCGAAATACCATCGGGAATTCCAAACAATTTAATGCCTTATATAACTCAAACTGCTGCGGGTGTTCGAGAACAGTTATTGGTTTACGGGAACGACTATCCAACTCCAGACGGAACAGCTATTCGCGATTATATTCATGTAGTAGATTTGGCACAAGCACATGTTGTTGCACTGAAAAGGCTTTTAGAACAAAAACAAGAAAGCCCGTTAGAGGTTTTTAACTTAGGAACAGCAAAAGGCTATTCGGTTCTTGAAGTAATCCACTCGTTCGAATCTGTTATACAAGTACAATTGAATTACAAACTAACGGATAGAAGAGCAGGAGATATTGCATCACTCTATGCTGCAACTGAACGAACAGAAAAGCAATTGGGTTGGAAAGCTCAAAAAGGAATTGACGAAATGATGCGCTCGTCTTGGGAGTGGGAACAATATTACAGAAGTCAGCAATAAAAGACAGCACACATTTGTCCATTAGCTTTTCCTTTTCATTTCGCTAATTGACTACCTTGTAGTTGAGTTCCGCCAGGGAGTGAAAACAAATAGAATGAAGAAGAAAACTCAAAAAGTAGTCAAACGTTTTTCGATCCTAGATCGAGAGGAACAACTCCACAAAACAAAAACAACACATTTTGATTTAATCATTATTGGTGGAGGGGTTACTGGAGCTGGAATCGCTTTGGATGCTTCTTCAAGAGGACTGAATGTGTGTTTGATCGAAAAAAATGATTTTGCATCTGGGACAAGTAATAAGTCAACCAAACTGATTCATGGAGGCTTACGATACCTTAAACAATTTGAAATCGGCTTGGTTCGTGAATCGGGCTCTGAGCGAGCCATTGTTCACAAACTAGCACCTCACCTGGTCGTTCCTGAAAAAATGCTTTTACCACTTATAAAAGGAGGAACCTATGGTAAGTGGATGACTTCTATTGGTCTCAAGGTTTATGATTTATTAGCCAACGTGGGCGGTCAAGACCGGAGAAGAATGCTGGGGAAAAAGAAAACGATACTCAAAGAACCCCTACTAAACGAAGATTCTGTTTTAGGGAGTGGATATTATGCAGAATATCGAACTGACGATGGTAGGCTAACTCTGGAAATCCTAAAGAAAGCAAACGAATTTGGAGCTACAATACTCAATTATTGCGAGATGAATTCATTGGATTATGATGCGAACGCAAGGATAGAAAAACTCAACTGTACCGATCATAATACTGGAAATACATTTCAAATAAAAGGTACCGCTTATGTTTCGGCAGCTGGACCTTGGGTCGATACCGTTCGTAAAAAAGACAATTCGATAAACAATAAATTCCTTCACCTCACCAAAGGGATTCACATTGTGTTTCCTTATGAAAAGTTACCCATCAAACAGTCGGTATATTTTGACGTTGAAGATGGGAGAATGATTTTTGCAATTCCACGTGGAAAAACAACTTATGTAGGAACTACAGATACCAATTATTACGGAACTTTGAATCGGGTTGTAGCAACGAAAACTGATGCGGAATATTTGTTGAAGGCAACCAACCACACCTTTCAAGGACTTAATCTAACTTTAGAGGATATTGAGTCTAATTGGATTGGCCTAAGACCGTTGATTCATGAAGTAGGGAAAGATCCTTCAGAACTCTCCCGAAAAGATGAACTCTTCCTCTCAAAAAGTGGTTTAATTTCTATCGCAGGAGGAAAGTTAACGGGTTATCGTAAAATGGCTGATCGAGTTCTTGCCGCGGTTTCAAAGCAGTTGACCCCCATTCAAAAGAAAAAACTTAAACGCTCATTCACCAAAAAAATCCCCTTGGTCTCTCCAGCCATTAAAACAAGTAGAGAAGTAGTTACTTATCAAGAGGAATTGAAAGTACAGTTAGCTACTGATGGAATAACAGACCCCTATATGTCTTGGTACCTGTGTACAACCTATGGTAAAAATGCTGACTTAATTCTTGATAAAAAACCTACTTTTAAAGATGGATCAACGCTTGAACAATTGATTCGTGCCGAATTGTGGTACTGCATACAATACGAAATGACCAATAGCCTTGCGGATTTTTTTGTTCGCAGAACCGCCAGATTGTATTTTGATATTGGTAGTGTTACCCAATTTATGAAAATCATCCTACAAGACTGTATCCATTATCTAGACTGGGATGAAAAACGAGTAGCTTTGGAGCAAAAAATCATGGCCGAATTAATTCAAGATGCAACAGTGTATTACGATAAGGAATTTAAATAGCACACTATTATTGAACCTCAAATAAAAATCACATGAAAAAATTAGTGGTAGTATTCGTACTTCTTTTTTGTTCTTTTAACTCTTATGCACAAGAAGTAACCACCTATTATCTGGTCCGACATGCGGAGAAAGACCGATCGGATAAAACCAATTCCAATCCAGAATTGACCGAGCAAGGCAAGCAACGCGCTGCTAAGTGGAGTTCCGTTTTTGGGGATGTAGCTTTTGATGCTGTTTATTCAACAAACTATTTAAGAACCATAGCTACGGCCAAACCAACAGCAACCGCACAAGGATTGGAGATTCAATTTTATAATCCAAGGGAACTCTATTCAAAAGATTTTCAGCAAGAAACCTTGGGAAAAACTGTTTTGATCGTTGGGCATTCAAATACAACACCCCAATTTGTTAATGCTATTTTGGGTATCGATCGTTACGCAGATATTCAAGACAATAATAATGCAAATCTATATATCGTAACACGTATCAAAGAAGAAACTTCCTCTGTATTATTAAAAATTGATTAGTCTTTGTTTAGTTTGTGTGGTTTGAATTATTAATTGTATTCAGTTGTAATAATCCGAAAGAAAAACAAAATGACACTTCAACAGCAAAGGCTGTGCTTTTAATGAAAACATTCTCAGCAGATTTTAAAACCGCATGGGACAGTGGCAACGCTAAAGCTCTTGCAGATATCTTTACCACAGATGGGATTAGAGTTTTAGGAAATTCTCAAGAGCCTATTGTTGGAGATAGTGCAATTTTAGATTCATTTACTACTACACACGCAGTAGGGAGTCCACTTCACGGATCACATATTATTATAACGCTTACTGATGCTCGTTTTCTTTCGAGTGATGTTGTAATTGGGAGTGGAACGTTCGATATTTTAAACAAAGCAGATGAATCGCTTAGTAAAGGAAAATGGGGAAATACCTACAAGGTTATAAACGGTAAAGCGCGTATGGTAATGGAGTCTGCCTATAATATTGGAGAAAATACAAACAATATCGAAGCTGTTTCTTTGCCAGAATTTGCCCAAGATGGAGATACTTCGTTAGATAAAATTAATGCTTCTGTAGCCCGCTATGCTCGTTTTTACAATGAAAAAGATTCTGAAAGTCTTACAAATGAGTTTATTGAGAATGGCGTACGATCGGTTAGTAGTTCTGATGGAATTCATATCGGGAGTGAGCAAATAAAAAAATCATTAATGATGGATTCGGATAATAGATTACAGGCAACAGTTTTAGGATATAAAAAATTAAGCGAATCGATTGCTGTAGCCCACGGTCAGTGGATTGAAATGGACACAGAGGGTGATAATTTAGCTTTTGGCCAATGGGGTAATGTCTTTGATATTAGCGGAGAAAAAGCGCAATTAATTATGGAGTCTGCGGGTCAGTTTGTAAACTAAGCTAGACACTACACTTAATAATTATCTGCCGAATTAGCGAATTTAATTCACTTAAAGGGGATCTGTATTCAAAGCAGGTTCCCTTTATTTTTTCGAATGGATCTCATTCCGCTGCATTTTATTTAGAAGACTTCAACTCGTGCAGCTGTTCTTAATTACGAGAAAAACCTTTGCGTGATTTAAGGCGTTTAATTCTTTAGAATGTATTAGAAAATAACACGGCTTTAATTCAATAATCGAAATTCTTGAGGTGAATACCCAACCTTTTGTTTGAACAACCTACTAAAATGCTGTGGGTATTTAAAACCCAATTCGTGAGCAATTTCACTTACAGATTTAGTATGTTCAAAAACTTTTTCCTTAGCAAAGTCAATAAGTTTGGATTGGATGTATTCTTGTGCTGATTTTCCAGCTTCTTTTTTAATTAAATCACCAAAATAATTAGAAGATAAATGCAATTGTTCTGCAAAATAAGTAACGGATGGTAATCCAAATATTTGAGGTTTTTCTGATGTAAAGTAATCATTTAATAGTATATCAAACTTTTCTAATACGGTATTATGTGTGGCTTCTCTTGTAAGGAATTGGCGGTCATAAAATCGCGAACAATAGTTGAGCAATAATTCCAGGTTAGAAGCAATTAACTGTTTGCTATGTTTATCCAAATTCTGTTCCAATTCAAATTGAATATTATCTAGTACACCAAGGATGAGTTTTCTTTCTTTGGATGACAGATGTAAGGCCTCATTTACAGCATAAGAGAAAAACGAATAGCTGCTTATTTTTTTATCCAAATCTGTTCCTAAGAGTAAATCAGGATGAAAAAGTAAGGCGTATCCTTTGGGGATATAATTTTTGTCATAGCTAAAACCAACAGATTGATGTGGAGCTATGAATACCATTGTACCGTCATCATAGTCATACGACTTCCCACCATATTTCATTTTGCAAGACCTATTGTCCTTCAAGAAAATGGCAAAGCACTCAAAAGCAAACCCATTGTGTACGGGTAATGTATTGGGGTCTGGCTTAAAATCATCAAAATTTAAAATGCCGACCAAAGGATGTAATAGCTTATGATTTCGCAATTTGAAATAGGTGCCAACACTGTCAATGGTTAAATAATTTTCCATAAATTCACATCGATTCTTCAAGTAAATATAATACATCTCGAATAGGATAGCGATCTAATCAGTAATAATGGTACAAACATCTGTAATTGAGGTAAGTCAATGGGTGTAATAAGGGTTATTTTTGGTATTGGATTTTATGACCCCCCTATAAAAAAAGATGGGAACTAGTTTATTTATAGCTTAAATTCAATTTTTTATGAGAAGACTCCAAAATTTTAGACTACTTCAAAAGCCCTTACTTTTGGGTTTAGCCATCTTTGTTTTTCAAAATGTTACTGCACAAGAAACAACAGAAGAACTTCATGCAAAATTCATGACTGACGCCATTGAATTAGATGGAGAATTGAGTGAACCCATCTGGCAAACGGCTCAAAAAACCACTAACTTTTGGCAGTATTTCCCCTCTGATAGTAATGCCGCTAAATACCAAACTACCGTTCAATTTGCATATGACGAAACGGCCTTGTATGTTGGTATTAAAGCAGAAGCAGTAAATGATAATTTTGTGGTTAGTTCATTGAGACGCGACTTTAGCGGACTTCGTAATGATAATGTAACCATACTATTTGATACGTTTAACGACGGTACAAATGCATTTGGCTTTGGGATAACTCCTTATGGTGTTCGTAGAGAATTTCTTGTATCATCTGGTGGTGCAGCCCGTGAAAACTACAATTTTGCTTGGGATGTCAAATGGCAGGGAGAAAGTAAAATATTTGACACCTATTTTACATCGGAAATTAGGATACCATTCACCTCACTAAAATTTGAAGAAGGTACTACCAAATGGCGTGTACGTCCGTATCGGTTTAATATTCAATCCAATGAGACGAGTACTTTGACTCAAGTACCCCAGACACAATTATTAGGAACATTAGCATTTGCTGATGATCTTATTTTTGAAAAACCACTTGGAAAATCGAGAACCCCTATGACATTAATTCCATATGTGAATGGTCTGGTACAAAAGGATTTTGAAGACACCGCTTTGGATAATTCAATTTTAGTTGGTGGTGATGCCAAAATTGCAATCGGTGATGGACTGAATTTAGATTTAACGTTCAACCCTGATTTTTCTAATGTAGAAGTGGATGATATTTTTACCAACCTTACACGTTTTGAATTACGTTTACCTGAACGACGGCAATTCTTTATTGATAACAGTGATTTATTTGGTTCTTTCGGAAACTTCTTTAATGAAGCGCGACCCTTTTTCTCAAGACGGATAGGGCTAGCACGTAATAGCAATAATAACCTCATTCAAAACGACATTATCACTGGGGTAAGACTAAGCGGTAAGCTTAATGAAGATTGGCGATTAGGGATTATGAATATTCAAACCGCTGCAGACGAATCCAATGAAGTTGCATCCAATAATAACACCGTGATTGCCCTTCAGAAAAAAATAGGGAAACGCTCAAATATTGGGGCGTTTATAGTGAATAGAGAACGCTTCAAGGAGTATAACTTTTCAGAAGAAAATGACAAATACAATAGAGTCTTTGGTGTAGATTACAATCTAGCGTCTGAGGATAATACTTGGTCTGGTCGTTATTACCTTCATAAGTCTGTCAATCCTGATGATAAAGGAGGTAATTTTTCGGCACAAGCAATTACCACTTACAATAAAAATAATTGGGTTTTTATTAATGATTGGACCTATGTGGATGATGATTTTACTGCTGATTTAGGATTCGTACCTAGAACCGATATTTTTAAGATGGGTAATTTTGCACAACGTTTCTTTTTTCCAAAAAACAGGGAAGTTATAAATAGAAATAATGTACAGTTGTTGTTCATCAACTACTTTAGAACAAAGCTTGATTTTAAGCTTACGGATTACTCATTACGAGCTACTTGGGAAACAGAGTTTGTAAGCAATGCTAAAATTACTGCTAATGTATTCAATCAATACATTTTTCTGACAAATGATTTTGATCCAACACGAACGGAAGGTGGTACTCCATTGCCAGGGAACGAAAGTTATAGGTTCAGTTATGCAAATATTGAATTTACTACTAATAACACAAAATTATTCACCTATGCATTGAATACAACTATAGGCCAATTCTTTAACGGGAATAGATATTCTGTAGGTGGAACTTTAGGTTATCGATGGCAACCCTGGGGACAATTCAGTTTGAATGTAAATTATGATGGCATCAAATTACCCGAACCTTATGAAAGTGCAAATTATTGGTTGATTACGCCTCGTATGAATGTGACAGTTAATAAATCATTATTTTTTAATGCATTGGTGCAGTATAGTAATCAGCGTGAAAACTTGGGTATTAATGCCCGCCTTCAATGGCGTTTTGCACCCTTATCAGATTTATTTTTGGTGTATAACGACAATTATAACACTACTGAATTTACACCCCGATTTCGATCTATTAACCTAAAAATGACTTACTGGTTAAACCTGTAATATATATTAAAATTCTATTCTTATGAAAAAAGCAATTTACTTTTTAGTACTTACTATCTCTGTTGGTGTTTCTGCTCAAGATTCAGATTATTCGGTGTCTTCCTACCTTGATGAAGGGTTTAAGGCACCAAACACGCATTATATAGGTGAAGCATGGCTAAATAGATTGCTCCAAGCTGATGATGATTTAACATATAATATTACCAAAGCAACCTTTAAAGCAAATTCTACTTTAGATTGGCATAAACACGGAACAGTACAGGTGTTAATTGTAACTGCGGGAACAGGTTATTATCAAGAAAAAGGAAAAGAGCCCATGATTATGGAAGAAGGGGATATTATTAAATGTGAAAAAAACACGGAACATTGGCATTCTTCTTCAAAACATAGCGATGTGACTTATCTTGCATTGTATGGTGGTGAAAAACCTACCATTTGGACAGCAGTCCTTACCCAAGAATATTATGATAGCGTTGTCAAAAAGTTAATAAAACCCATTCTCTAATTACCTCCTTACTTTCAACTACTTCCCGTTTATCGAACTCTTTCATTTAACATGTGCTAGAGATTGCACTGTAAGAAAAAACCCCTCACTTACGTAAGGGGTTTAGTTTAAATGAATTTGTAGCGGTAAGCTAGCTCCCCCTATTATTCAAAGTTGCAGCACAACTTTTTCTTTAGTCGATCCACTCGCCTTGGACGATATCCATTTCTCCTTCATCAAAAACACATAAGTAACAAGTGTAAACTTCCTTTAATTGTGAA
>Ga0209223_10006472_pt1 | contig 10050 bp, 5 predicted proteins | sample COG_06_FD_184750 | JGI IMG/M metagenome (GOLD analysis project Ga0209223, IMG submission 184750) | Pelagic Microbial community sample from North Sea - COGITO 998_met_06 (SPAdes) (version 2) | ecosystem: Environmental > Aquatic > Marine > Neritic zone/Coastal water | place: Helgoland, sampling...
CAAGAACAACAACAACTCATTGACGACCTAAAATCTCAAAACGAATCTCTGGCCACTAGAATTTCCGCCCTAGAATCTTAAAATTATAAAAAAATGAAAAATTTCTCAGCAAAAAACGCCGAATTTGAAACAGTAACGATCAACAACGAAGCCGCGATTACCTCGGCAGATCTTGGCACCGACCCAAATAAAATACCGTTAAACAAAGATTTGGGAAGTTTGGCTTATCAGGATGCGGTGAATCTTGATGATGTTAGCGCTGACATGTTGGAATTGCGCGCGATTGCTGCCGAGATCAGCGATAGCGCAGTGGATGTGTTTGTGTATGATACTAGTCGTGATAGTGACGGCGGCGCATGGAGAAAGCGCACACAGCACACCAGTTGGTACAACGAGACATTGAATACTGCGACTCGTGGTGCTCGCCGAGAATTTCCTGCTGTTGCAGTGATTGTGGCTGAAGCGAACAAGGTTACCATTTATGATGGTGATGATCCAGATTTGAGTATGTGGATGGTGTTTAATGATGTTGATCAATGGTCTGCTTTAGGGTGGATTCTTGATAGCTGTAGGTCTATTTCTATGTTGAATGGTATCTTGTGCGTATGTAGAGGAGGAGATACTGGTGTAGCCCACACAATGTCTGCCATTAAATTTATTGAAGATTGCGTTTTATTCTATCAAAAATTAGTTGGAACAAATAAAAGAAACGGAAATATCTCGCAAAGAAATAATGCATCCACTCAAGGAATGGCGGCTGGAGTATATATTAATACTGAAATATTAGTAACAAAACCAGCAAACGACGTCGCTATGACCATACTACCAAACGCAACAATTGATGAAAATACTGGTTTACCGGTGCCCACAATTGCTGTGGCCACCGATGGTGGCGTGAGTGTTATAAAAGATGATGGGACTGTTGTGAATAGCGCAGCAACTACTATCATTGAAGGAATTTTATTTGATAAAAAAAATAACCTATTATATTATAGAAAAGATACAACTTCAGCTTATTTTACATCCGATTATTTAAGTGCATCATTTTCTTACAACTTTTTTAGAACATTTTCAACCGTTCCTGCTAATTTTACCGATAGTTCTACAAAAAATAAAGCAATTTCTTTTGGTAAAGATAATGAAATAATTATTGGTTCTAACGCTGAAGGATTTTCTAGATTAACATCTGGCGATGGAATTGTTCAAATTGGACATGAACAAATGGCTGCCTACACCACCTCCACCTACAACACCGGTTGGATGCCCGGCGACATTAAATTGGCCACACTATCAGACACAAAAGTTGAAAAAGTGGGAGTCGATGAAAGTACGGAGTTGATAACGAATATTACAGATAGAGATTTTTCTGGACCTTTAGTTGAATGGAGTGGGGATATAACACCTATTGGTGGCGAGGGTGTTATAAGTGACCCGTCATCGGTGAGTGCTGTATTAAATCTTTCTGGCCTAACGGCTGGGAAAAAATATACAATGTCGTTTGAGATTATTTCAATTGAAAGTGGAACTCCAAGAATGTTTATGGACAATACAGTCGAGGGAAAAGGTGCGTTGAACTATACCACAGGATCGCATTATAAGACTTTTACTGCATTGGGAGAAACCGCCACTGCAACATTTTACGTATTAAATGTGGGAGGAGGTACATATAATGTTGATAATTTCTCTCTCAAACAAACCGGCGAATTAATAACAAACGGAACATTTGATAATGAAACAGAGGGGTGGACTGATGCTTCATCTAACTGGTCTACTGCTTCTGGACAGGCGTCAAGTTCTGGTAATGGTAGTTTAACCCAAGCAATTACAACGATTGTTGGTGAAACTTATACCATTTCCATTGATGCTGTCACGATTGTGTCCCCTTATGTGAGGGTTGTTGTGGGCGGTGCGGTTCCGGTTCAGTTAGATGTTGGTTACACTGGAACAAAAGCGGGGACATTTACTGCGACATCTACTTCAACAACTATTCAGATAAATCCTTATGCCTCAGGCCAGACGATAGACAACATCTCTGTTCGCCTCGCCGAAGAAGATAGATCTGTAAATGATAACGGATTGCAGATATTTGGCGAAATTGATAAAAGCCCAGTTGCACCCGGCGCCGACCTTGTGGCATATAGTGGATTCAGCGCGAACAATTATTTGGTTCAGCCATATAATGCGGATCTTGATTTTGGTACGGGGGATTTTTGTGTGATGGGGTGGTTTAATGCAAATTCAAGCGGTGCAATAATATATAGCAGAAGACCACAATCTAGTAACATAAATGCGTTGGAGATTGGAATTAATACTGACGCAACTTTATATGTATATACTATCGAAGATAATCGGGTCAATAGTTCTGGAACCCCGATAACCGGAAAACCAATAACTCTAAATGTTTGGAATAATTTCTGCGCAGTGAGATCTGGGGAAACTATAAATTTATATGTAAATGGGGTATTACATTCTTCAATAACTAGCACTATTAGAGATTTAACCAATGCATCTGCTGAATTGTGTCTTGGTATTTATGGAGATCAAAGTACTCTGGCTTTTGATGGAGAAATATCTTTAATAAGAGCATCCACTACCGCTCCAACCGCCGCTCAAATCGCCAAAATTTATCGCGATGAGAAAGCATTATTTCAAGATGGCGCGCAAGCCACGCTTTATGGTACAAGCGATAGCGTGACTGCATTGGCATACGATGACAGCGAGCAACTACTACATGTTGGCACAGCCAGTGGTCGCAGTGATTTCCGCGGCCTTGCTAGGGTAAACAATACAACAACCGCAATTTCAAACAGCATCAGCGCAGCTGAAGGCACAATAATTCAAAACTAATATGAGCACAGTACAAAAAAAACAAACAAACCTGCGCGAAAAACTCGCCGAGCTTCTGGACTTTAGAAAAATGCGTGACCGCTTGAGTGGTCTTGGATTGTATATTGGAAAAGATCGTACAAACACTGACGAGAATTTATTGGTACGCGGCGGTGCAAATGTGGATGATCTACAACTTGGTGAGATTGCTGCATTGGTTGGTGGAACCGCAGTGGATGTGTTTGTGTATGATACCGGTCGCGATAGTGACGGTGGCAAGTGGCGCGAACGCACACAGCATACCAGTTGGTACAATGAAGAATTGAATACTGCTACTCGTGGTAGCCGTAAGGAGTTCCCTGCTGTTGCAGTGATTGTGGCTGAAAGTAACAAGGTTACTATTTATGATGGAGATGATCCTGACTTGGGTATGTGGATGGTGTTTAATGCTTCAGGGAGCAGAATGATTTGGGCAACGCAACTTAGCTGTGTAAGTTCATTGAATGCCAAAATATCAATAGGTTCTCCCGCTTCCGGATTTAGATATATTGATTTTGTTTCGGAGAACATGAGGGAATGGAGAACGGGTGGGGTCAATTCTATATCTGGTAACATATCTGAACGAAACAATGGAAGCCTGACTCTTATAGATGTTCCTGGACAAGATGTTATCGTTAATCAAATAATCAACGACGTCGCCATGACCATTTTACCAAACGCACCAATTGATGAAAATACTGGTTTACCGGTGCCCACAATTGCTGTGGCCACCGATGGTGGTGTGAGTGTTATTAAAGATGATGGTACGGTGGTGAATGGAGGAATAACGCAAAAACACGAAAAAATTCATTTCTCAAAAGAATATACTTTAATTACTGCGCATGCAGATCAAGCGACTTCGGACGGATATCGAGTATCAGATTATCCATCGTATGTAAATGAGGCATTTACTTTTTCTAGGCAATATAGGTTTAGTCAATCCGTTCCTTCTCTTGTTTCCAATGAAAAACCTCAAGACATTTTAGGTTTTGGTGATTATGTTGTTGGGGGATGTTTGGTTGGCTTGAATTATTTTGAAGAAGATAAAGTCAATAATACTTCAGGTTCAAATTCAATAAATGGTGTCGCTGCTTATATAACCTCCAAATACAACACCGGTTGGATGCCCGGCGACATAAAATTGGCCACATTGAGTGATACTACTGTTGAGAATATAGGAGTAAATAGTGATGAGTTGTCCAAATTAACCCAAGGATCTGCAAGTGATGCAAACGCTACTTGGACTGTAGTTAATGACACAAATATCAATGTCTCGGATTATACAAATGTAAGTTATTTTACGATTGCTTTTGCTGAAGATTTGATTGTTGGAAATATTTATGAAGGTGAATTGATTGTTAGTAATTTTTCCGGGCCCCTTGATTCAATTGGATTTGCATCTCAAATCAATAAAGGGATAGGTAGTAATATTAGGTTGGGATCTAACGGTTCTATAAAATTTACTTTCAAGCATCAAGGTGATGATGTGAAATTGTTTACTGCTGGAGGAGCGGGAGGTGTGGAAATCAGCATTCGCGCCACAACAGAACTAATAACAAACGGCGATTTTTCGACAGATGTAACTGCATCAGATGGACAAACGAGTGGTGGATGGACTTCAAATAAAGCGCAACTTTCTATTGAAAGCGGCAGGCTTAAAATAATTGATGCTGGGTCTAGTTCAGCCGCATATCAAGCAATCAATACAATAGCCCAAAAAAAATATATATTAAGTTTATCTGGTCAATTTAATGACGGTAGTGATGGTAATATACAGGTTAGAGATGCTGGTTTCTCTGGTACAGTGCTCAATTCTATTGACCCTATCGGTCTTCATGAAACACCAAAAGAATTTTCATTAACTTTTGTTGCGCAAAGTAGCACTACTATTGTGCGGATGAGTGCCGCTAGTACATCAAGCTTTACGGCAACATTCGACAACATCAGTGTTCGTCCCGCCGTGGACGACCGCAGTGTCAACAACAACGGCCTACAAGTAATAGGAGAAATAAACAAAGCACCTGTTGCTCCTGGCGCCGACCTTGTGGCATACAGCGGCTTCAGCGCGAACAATTATTTGGTTCAGCCATATAATGAGGATTTGGACTTTGGTACAGGGGATTTTTGTATTATGGGGTGGGCTAGATCTTCAGGCAATTCTCAAGCTTATATATCTATCGGCCCAGAAAGCGCGACAGGGGCGCGACTTATTTCTGGTGTTGATAGCGGAAATCGTTGGTTTTTTAGTGTATTTGATAATACTGATGATATTGAGACAAGATATTTAAGTAGAGATTTATCTGCATATTCAGATGCCTATGACTGGGTTCATTTGGTTGGAGGAAGGAGGGGTGGAGTGTTTTTCTTTTACTTAAATGGTGTAGAAAAACCTGATCAGCTTAATACAGCTTCAAATCTTAAAGACTTAACAAATATAAATGCCACCGAAGTTGAATTAACAATCGGGGCAAATTGGCAAAAAACAGCTAGCGGTGGAGAGCTAGCTCTTGTTCGCATCTCCAAAACCGCTCCAATAGCCGAACAAATCGCAAAAATCTATCGCGATGAGAAAGCGCTTTTTCAAGATGGTGCGCAAGCCACGCTTTATGGTACAAGCGATAGCGTGACTGCTCTAGCATACGATGAAAAAACCGAGCTGTTGCATGTTGGCACAACTAGTGGCCGCAGTGATTTTAGTGGACTTCGCCGCATCAACAATACAACAACTGCTGTAACAACAAGTATCAGCGCCCATAACAATCTAATCGCAGAACAATGACAGTAAGAATAAATAAACAAAAAATAAATCTCCGCGAAAAACTCGCGGGGGTAGAAGGTAAAGTAAATGCGCATGAATCGTATGAAAATGTATTAAATACATTGCCCGGTGATACACGCGGATTGAGTGTGGGTGGTCCATTGGTTGGACAAATCAAAACAAGTGATGGTTATACTGGGGAGGGATTGGTTGAGGATATTGGTGTCAGCTGGACAAAAGTGGAAATGGGGTCAGGTTTAGAGTCTATTCTTTCACTTGCATATTGCGGCAATGGTATCGTGATTGCAGGCAGTGGGAGTAGCCCTGGTGATGGTGACATTTATCGTAGCACCGATTATGGTGAGAGCTGGACAAAAGTAGAAATGGGCATAGGTTTAGAGCATATTTATTCACTTGCATATTGCGGCAATGGTATCGTGATTGCAGGAAGTGGAAGCGGCACTGATGATGGTGATGTTTATCGTAGCACCGATTATGGTGTGCGCTGGGAAAAAGTAGAAATGGGCGCAGGTTTAGAGCATATTCTTTCACTTGCATATTGCGGCAATGGTATCGTGATTGCAGGTAGTGGAAGCGGCATTGATGATGGTGATGTTTATCGTAGCACCGATTATGGTGAGAGCTGGACAAAAGTAGAAATGGGCACAGATTTAGAGCAGATTCGATCACTTGCATATTGCGGCAATGGTATCGTGATTGCAGGCAGTGGGAGTAGCCCTGGTGATAGTGATGTTTATCGTAGCACCGATTATGGTGTGAGCTGGACAAAAGTAGAAATGGGGTCAGGTTTAGAGCAGATTCTTTCACTTGCATATTGCGGCAATGGTATCGTGATTGCAGGAAGTGGAAGCAGTGCTAATGATGGTGACATTTATCGTAGCACCGATTATGGTGCGAGCTGGACAAAAGTAGAAATGGGGTCAGATTTAGAGTATATTCTTTCACTTGCATATTGCGGCAATGGTATCGTGATTGCAGGAAGTGGGGTTAGCACTGGTGATGGTGATGTTTATCGTAGCACCGATTATGGTGTGAGCTGGACAAAAGTAGAAATGGGCCCAGGTTTAGAGTATATTATTTCACTTGCATATTGCGGCAATGGTATCGTGATTGCAGGAAGTGGAGGCCACGCTGATGATGGTGACATTTATCGTAGCACGTTACTCGAGCAACCAAATTATTTCGCAGGCAATGTAGGTATTGGTACTACGAATCCTGGTGATAAAAAGCTATACGTTAATGGACCAATTCAATCCACCTCTTCAATCAACTACAAAGACATGGAAATAGTTTTGCCAGGTGGACTTGGGGTGTCGCGTACCTTATTTGTAGTTGAGCCAGATTCTCATTATATGGTAACTGTTACACGTGGAGACACTCCTTCGCAATTGACCACTTGTATGGTAACGACGGCTTCATCTATTGATGGTGATGCTGCAGATGTGAATATACATGAAATTACAAATAGCGGTCACTATAGTATAATATATGAAACATCAAACAAGTCTATTCGTTGGAAAAATGATACTTCATCTAGTCCTCCAAAAATAAATGCTAGTGTATTGAAATTAAAATAACATATAAAAAATGAACTATCCACAAATCAAACCAACATTAAACCTCGATTTTTCGAACACCAAAACCCTTGATCCACGCATCAATTTTCGCCGCGGCACACCTGGCGCATATTATGATGGAAAAACATATGCTAAAGCAGAAGAGAATTTAATTGATTATAGTGAGGATTTTAGTCAATGGGGTTTCGGAAGACTTGTTCAGACTGCTAGTCAATCTGCTCCAGACGGGTCAACCGACGCATACAAAATTGAACAAGAAAGTGGTCAAACAGTTAGCGGTTATCTACTTCAAACTCACAGTACATCAGCTAATAAAAGTTATACGTTTTCAGTTTATGCAAAAGCTGGAACGAATAGAAATTATATTGCTTTAAGAACATATTTATCATCTCTCAGCAATAGATTCACATATTTTGATTTAGTTAATGGTGAAGCTGTTAATGTAGATGATCGTCATGTTGCAAGTATTTCAGATACAGGGAATGGTTGGTATAGATGTAGTATAACTTATACTCCTATTTCAAGTTCTAGTGTGCTATTTAATGTTTATTTTAGTGATAATGATTCTAGTATTACTGTTGCTGATGATGGTGGATTCATTTATCTCTGGGGCGCGCAACTCGAACAACGCGACAGTGTCACAGCATACACACCCACAACCGGCACCCCAATAACAAAATACCAACCACAACTAATGTTCGCATCTCCAGATCAACCGCGATTTGATCATGATGTATTGACTGGAGAAAGCAAAGGATTGTTGATTGAGGAGGGGAGAACTAATTTGGTTTGGTATAGCGAGAATTTTGAAGATTTTGCTGTAAATCACTCTCAAGGCAATTTTAATGAGTCCGGGTGGGCGTATATTAGGTGCAGTTTAGACACTAATGGTCCCATCTCTCCAGATGGAACAACACACTCTGTAATCATGGAGCATGATACAAATGAGACGAGTGGAGGTGGGTTGTACATGTCCGCTTTTTCTGGCTGGAATGATAAATATATACCCGCAGGGACCAACACTTATTCTTGGTATGCAAAAAACGCAGGCGTTAATTTCTTTGTGATAAATACGGGAGGAGATAAGGTGTTTTTTGACTTAACAAATGGAACCGCAAAAAGTTTTGCAACCTTGATTGATAGCTATGGTATTGAGCATGTTGGTAATGGATGGTATCGATGTCATGTTGTTACATCTCAAGCAACAAATTTGTTTTTTTATCAATCAGATCAAGATAGTGATGGATCCAGTACTGTTTCTGGGGCTGGTGGGGTTGCTGTGTGGGGGCCGCAATTTGAACAAGGTTCTTTTCTCACAAGCTACATCAAAACATCAGGCGCAAGTGCCACACGCAGCGCCGACAATGCATCAATAACAGGTGAAAATTTTAGTAGTTGGTATAGACAAGATGAAGGTTCTATATATGTAGACTCTACAAAAGGGAATCTCGGCACAAGTTTTGCCGGATATTTTTCTTTGCATACTGAAGATTTTAGCAATAGCGAATACTATTGGTTGTTGCATAATAGTTCTGATCAGTTTCAATTTTTAGTTGCGCCAGCTATCGCTAGTTTGACCGATGGAGTTGATGTGTCTTTAGGTTCACAAAAAGCTTGCGTTTCATGGGCAGACGACGATTTCTCTATGTCTGTTAATGGAGGTGCAATTCAATCAGATACAAGTGGGCCTGCAAAAAAGAATCTAGCAGGATTAAGAATTGGCTTCAGTCCTTACAGTAACAGTCATTACTTGAACAGCGCTATCAAAAAACTATCCTACTACCCCCAACGCCTCACAAACGAACAACTACAACAACTCACAAAATGATCTATTACATCAAAACAACCAACAAACAATCACTATACAACGCCCTTGTTGACTGCGGCATTGCGCGCGAAATGGAAGATGGTCATGCTTTTATTGAAGGCGCCGAATTGAGTGAAATTGGCGCAATTGTTCGACAAGAAAAACGTTTTGTTCGCGGCGACTCGGGTGAGATACTGTTTGAAACACGCGAAGAACTCGTCACAGAGGCCACTCAAGAGGTTTTGTGGAGTGAGGATGAGGATTTACCCGAAGGAACAGTTGCGGGCGACGTAAAGGTGCCTGCTGCGGATGCGGTATACAAAACAATAAAAACAAACACTCCTCAAATGGAGCTTGTGTTTGAAGAAGTTGAGGGCGAAATGGTTCCCAAGATGAGTGCACTCAAGATGCTCACACTTGGCGACATTAAAACACCCAAGGTTGAGCAAGTCACCGAACAAATTTTAATTCAAGAAGCAGTCGAAGAAAAACTTTGGACCGAAGAGGATACTCTTCCAGAAGATGTACAGGTTGGCGACATCAAAATTGTTGGTCAAGAAGCGGTATACGAAACAAAAGTTATACAAGCTGCTGTGCCTGCCGAATATTATACTGAACAAGAAGTCGCCGAGTCGGGCGATGCATATCATGCGAATCTTCGCGGCGTGCCTGGAGAATTGGCCAAGAATCTACCTTGCATTTGCGCACCACGCAATCCGGCGCGCGTTTGGTGGAGCTAATTTTCTTTTTTAAAAGTCTGCACTTGGCAGACGTTTCCAAACATTATCTGCAACACACAGATATACATAATTTTCATCATATGTAATTTCACCTTTTGTGCCTGCTGATGTTTTTGTTGTGGGAATGTTTGTTGGTTGAAAGTTTAATGCATCGAAGCTTCCTGATACATTGCTTATTGTATCATTGTCTCGTTTGTAGAAACTGTATAGATCGCCTGTGGCTGTATGTAGTGAATTGTTGGATTCCCATTGTTTGGTGCCAGTGTTCCATTGTATTGAGTT
>Ga0209223_10006475_pt1 | contig 10043 bp, 3 predicted proteins | sample COG_06_FD_184750 | JGI IMG/M metagenome (GOLD analysis project Ga0209223, IMG submission 184750) | Pelagic Microbial community sample from North Sea - COGITO 998_met_06 (SPAdes) (version 2) | ecosystem: Environmental > Aquatic > Marine > Neritic zone/Coastal water | place: Helgoland, sampling...
CACCAGATACACCAGATACACCAGATACACCAGATACACCAGATACACCAGATACACCAGATACACCAGATACACCAGATACACCAGATATATTATTAATAATACCCCCACAAGCAGAAAAATCTTTATTAATAACATAACTCCTATTATTACAATCTTCATTATATTTTTTATTACCACTTAAATGGTCTTTACATACAGGGTCACAATACCAATGTTTAGAAGATGTTATCTCTATAATAGTAGCATTATAAGGTAATAAACATAAGTTTATTAAATCAGAACAATGTACTGATATTATAATTTTCTTATCTTTTATAAAACGACTAATATCTTCAATTGTTTTATTATCTATATTATATGGTTCATAATAACGACTTAAATCTGTTCCTTTTTCTAAATCTTTTAATTTATCTTTTAATAAATAATATACATGATCCATTTTATTTTTTACATCTTCTTTCATATAAATGTTATTATCATAGACACATTTATGTTTTGGTCTATATAAAAATCCTATTTTATTAGCACTATTTATATTAAAAATACCTAATGATTTTTTAGCAATAGTAATTAAAGATTTTAAATAAGGATTTTGTCCTGGTCTATTTGTAATCCAATAATTTGTTTTTATTAAATTTTCAGTATGTAAAAATCGACTGGTATTATCTAAATTAACCGTTTTATAAATAAATCTTCTATCACTATTTGTATTAAATGATTTTATATATACATTTTTATACAATTGTTTAAAAATACTTAATCTTAATCTATTCACTTCATTATTTGTAAAATTTTTTAAGACGATAATTAAATTATTTTTATCAGTTAATTTATGATTTCCAGGGAAATAAGATTCTGTATAAAGCCATACATTAAAGATTTCTCTAATAAATATATCAGCAAATTCACCATCACTATTTATATTCCTAGTAATATTACTACCAGTATTTTTATTAATAGGTATATATTCATATTCACTAATTATGATTTGTTTTTCATTTTTCTTTAAATAAGTTGGATTAATAGACATTGTATTACATATATGTTCAATTTTATTAATATTCTTTTTATGTATAATAATGTCAACATCATTATTACATTTATTTTGCATTAATGGTGTAGGTGCTATTAATTTTTGTTTATTACTATCTAATTTACTAAGTCTTGCTTTATCTCTTAATTGTTTTTTAATTAACATAATATCCATTTGAACTAATCCATTAAAATTTTTCTTAAAAGTATAATAATCTATTTGTGATTTATGAAACGCAATTTCACCTAATGATCGGCGTTCTTCATAAGACATACTTAATAATTCTTTAATACTATTATATAAATCTTGATTTTTTGCTTTATAAGTTTGATAAGATATATTTTTAGCAAAGTATTTAATATTATTATAAGGTAGTATTTCTTGTAAATCATCTCCTTTAGTAGCTTCAACTAAAAAACCACTTTTATCATCAATGAGTTCATTCATAGGTGGAGCATCTAATGTTAAAATACAGGCTTTAGATTGACGTGCTTCGTCAATAACTTGACCCCATTCTTCTATTAAACTAGGATAAATATGAATATCAGCACTATGTTGTAAAAATTTAATTACTTTATCACTTAATACATCTTTACAAAAATAAATAGATTCATAATTTTCAAATATAGGTAGTTTCACTTTAGTATCAAAAAAATCCACTATTTCTTTAGGCAATTCTTTAATAACAGGATTATGTGTTTTCCAATAACTAAATAAATTATCATTGCTAAAATTATTATTGTATGCTGTAATAATAAGTGGTGCTTTAATACGTTTTGATATCCAAATATCAATTAACTGTTTTGTGCCTTTTAATAATGTTGAACCAGCAATATGAAGACATAGATTAGGAATTTGAGTTATTGTATTATAATTCATTTCTTTTATATAACTACTATCATTACCAAAACCTATATAATGTGCACTATTTATTCCAATATGTTGTAATTGTTTTTGATTAAATTTAGATTTACATAAAGGTATGACAGTTTTATCTTGTAAATTTAATAAATCCCAATCTTGTATATTTTCTTGATTAATAAATATATATGATTTATCAGCAGGAAAAACAACTTTTGAATTAATAATAAAAGTATGTTCTAAAAAGAATTGTATAGTTACATTTGTTGATATATATTGTTTTTTTGAATTATTCATTTTATCGTAATAAACAACTTCAACAATACCACCAATCGCTTCTAATATAGTTTTAAGCGTATTCATATCTTTTTCAACTCTACCAATGTTATGTTTTAATATAATACGTGCTGTAAAATATGTTTTATTAAAATTTTTAATTGATTTTGTGCGTTTTTGACTTATACTGCTAATATACCTACTTAATTTTTTATCATCAAATTGTTTTGTAGTTAATAGCGAAACTTCTTTTGTATCCCAAGTATATATGACTTCAAGATTATATTTATTTAATGGATATGTTTTTGATGATAAAGCACTAAATTCACCTGGTTTAATATCGGTTCTGTGAGTAGCATTATTTTCAGGATTACCAGTAAAACAATTAATTAATAATATATATTTAAATTTTTTAGATTCTACTAAATAATCTATAAAGTCAATAATATCAGCGTTAGGCCAATGTTGAACTACATCTTTCAAAATACATAATTCAGCAGGCACAATTTTTTCTCTTTCACCTAGTGCTCTAAAATCAGAGTGTATAAATGTATAGTCACCATACCCTTCGTATTTTTTATTATTAAAATCTACTAATGTTTTATAAGCATCATATCCAGTATAATTAACACCCATTTTATCATATATTAATAGTCCAACTAAGAAATCACCACTACCTAAATCAACAACATTTTTTATTTTATATTTTTTAATAAAATGTTTTAAAAATGGTACATAGGTTTTAATATTGTATTTAATATCAGAACCTGTTCCACTTGAACCTTCATAATTAGAATCATTATTATCTCCCCAAATATTATTTTCATATACTTTTGTAAATGCTTCTACATGATCTTTAGTTTGTATTTGTGGTGTTGATTTTGTTTTAATTGAAGATTTTTTTGTTTTAGAAGGTTGTTTTTTAGTTTTTATTGATTTATCTTTTATATCTTTTATATCTTTTTTGTATTGTTTTTTATTCTTTTTAGTTTTAGGTCTTATTTGTTTTGATTTTTTTTTATACATAATTATTTATTATCTATTATTATATAATAATTATATATTATTATCTATTATTATTATAAATATAGATATATATAATTATTATAATAATAATATATATAAAATGAAAACACAAAAAATATATAAACCACAAAAAACAAAATCAAAAAAAACTATACAAACTAAAAAAAAAACTAAACAAACTAAAAAAAATATATCTATAAATAAAATAAAATCAATTCGTATTATAACAATTAATACAGAAAAAAATGAATGTAAAAATGATATGAATGTATTTATTGATTTATTTAAAAAATTAGGATATAAAGTAGATACTCATAGTATGGATATTAATCCTAAACTACGTATTAACTATTTTCCCAATCCTTATTATGATATAAATTTATTTATAGATAGGATCGTTCCTTTAGAATTTAAAACTATATTTCCTTCAAAAATAAATATTTTTATGGCTAATATGAATACATTTCAAAATTATAAAGAACTTAAAGACATAGATATTGTGCTTTGTAATACCAAACAATGTTATAACTTTATTAATTTTATTAAGAAAGAAAATAGTAAAAAATATAATTATACATTTAAAACATATTATACTAAATTTACAACACCTATACCAACGCAACTATTTAATAGTAGAAAAAGTAGTAGTATGATTAAGACTAAACCTATGTCATTTATTCATATTGCCAATAATAAAAAATTTAAAAATACAGGTTCTCTTATACATTGTTGGTTAAAATATAATAGTAATACTCTAGATTGTGAATTACATGTTCTGTGTCACGGTTTATGTATGACCACTTTATTATTAGATATTAAGAAAATGTATCATTATGATTTACTAAATACATATACATTTATAAAGGAACAATACAAAAATAAAGTCATTCAATCTAGCAATACTATTTTAAAGTATAAAAATCTCTATCTTTATTTAGATTTAACAGCAAATGATACTATTTATAAAGAATTGATTAATAATGCTGATGTTGCTCTCTATCCAAATAAAAAAGTAAACTTCCCTCATTCACTTAATACGGCAAGATTTTTTAATTTATTTACTATAACATTAAATCATCAACCAATGAATGAACTCATTGCCAGAACTAAAAGTTATTCTAATGGTTATTTATTATATAAATCTAAACTGAAAAAAACACATTATCCAGAGACAAATATGCCTTTTATAGACTATACACCAGATATAATAGAATTGAAAGATAGTATTTTATGGTGTATTGATAATAAAGAAATGATTAATAAATATAATAATAGTAATAGTGGTAAAAAAATGTTTCTGGATGATAAACATTATTTTGAAAATAGCATTAAAACTATTTTTAGTAAATTAAATTATTCTAAACATAAACAAATAGATACTCCAGAACAAACTATAAATTTTAATACATTAAACACACATTTTAAAAAACCTACCTATAAATTTTATCCTGAAAATGAAGATGATAATCATTGTAAATTTATTAATATTAGAGGTATTGTGAAATCGTGTGATATACATAGTTTAACCCCATTTTCAAGTATAAGTGATTTAATTGGCTATGATTTTGATTATGATTTTGATTTTGATATTAAAAAATTAGAAGAAAAAACAAAACACAATGAAAAACATATTACTAAATCTAATACGTATAGTATCTATATCTGTAATACAGCAATACCTAAATTTGCTGATAAATTGAAAAATGACAAAGATTTAAATAGTCTCAAGTGTCGTTTTATAGTAGTCTCTGGAGATAGTGATGATACGTGTCCTAATGATTTATTTGAAAATGAAAAAGAGTTTAAACAATTTATAGAAAATGATAAAATCATTCATTGGTATTCTCAAAATTGTGTTAGAATTACACATAAAAAACTATCCCAAATACCTATTGGATTAGCCTATCATCATTTACATAATGAAGATATTAAAGCAGAATCAGATAAAATTGTATCACCTATGAAACAAGAAGCCTTATTAAATAGTATTATACAACAAAGTAAAAAAATGAATATGCCTTTTTGGAATAGAGAAGTAAAATGTTATATTAATTTTAATTTTGAAAGGAATTATATGAGGTCTCGTTTTGGATATGACCGTTATGAAGCAATTACTAAAATACCAAAAAAATTAATGTTTAGTGAAAAAAACGAAGTTGAAAGAACGCAAAGTTGGAATACACAAAGTAAGTATGCTTTTGTAGCATCACCTTTTGGTAATGGATTAGATACACATCGATTATGGGAAGCACTTATATTGGGTTGTATTCCTATTATTATAACATCTGAATTAGATAGTTTGTTAGAAGACTTACCAGTATTAATTATTAAAGATTGGAGTGATATTACTGAGACAGTGCTGATGAATGTAATTACAGATTTTAAGAAAAAACACGAAAAAGGCAAATTTAACTATGATAAATTGACATTAAAGTATTGGATGGATAAGATAAATTTACATAAACTCATATAACTTCACATAAATTTATATAATTTCATATAACTTCATATTAAATATTATAAATATATATATATATATATATATATATAGTATCTGTTATTTTATATAGATCAAATAAAATGGTATTAAATAAAAAATATATAATAGAAGAAATTAAAAGAAATAAAATTAAATTAACTGGTGTGCTTCATATAGGTGCTCATGAATGTGAAGAGAAAGGTTTTTATAATAAAGATTTACATATTAATGATAAAAATATTATATGGATAGAAGCCAATCCAACTAAAGTTGAAGAAGCAAAACAACGTGGTATTAAAAATATATATCAAGCAGTTATTACAAATGAAGATGATAAAGAAATTTTATTTAATGTTGCAAATAATTTTCAATCATCAAGTGTTTTAGAATTAGGAACACACGAAAAAGAACATCCTGATATTAAATATGTTAAAGACTTATCATTTATGGCAAAAACAACAACAATTAAAACATTTTTTAAAAGAAATAAAATTAAAAATCCTTATAAATATAACTTTTGGAATTTTGATATACAAGGAGCAGAATTAATGGCTTTACAAGGTGCAAAAGATTATATTAAATATGCTAAAGTAATAAATCTTGAAGTAAATACAGAAAAAGTGTATAAAGATTGTCCTTTAATGAGTGATATTGATGCTTACTTAAATAAGCACCATTTTCAAAGAGTTTTAACTAAAATAACTAAACATGGATGGGGAGATGCTTTATATATTAAATCTAATAATAATATGAAAATTAAACCTTATGAAGAGTATAAAAAATTATCTAAAAAGAAAACTATGAAAAATAAAACTATGAAAAAGAAAACTATAAAAACTAATAAAAAGTAAAAATTATAAAATATAAATTTAATTAACTTTTCAATAAAGAAATAACTTTATCCGTATCATAATAATCATCAACCATACTATGTTTAACTTCATATTTATTAATTAACCATTTATTACACATTGTGCAACCTGCCTTTTTATCTTTTTCTTCTATATGTCCTCCTGAATAAAATAGTCCTTTACCAAAAAATCCACTCATAAATGAAAATGAACTACCTATAGATATAACAGCAGGGGCATAAAATAATGTTGCAAAATCTTCAATATTTTTGTTACATTCTACAATTGTTTCATAATCTATAGATTTTAAATAATCACATAATGAATTTGTATATAGTTTGCAACTATTTTTAATAGCATCATCTGATTTATGAAAACTACAAGATAATACTGTAATTTTTTTATAGTGTAATAATTTTTCACTAGATATTTTATCTAACACTTCTTTATAAAACTCATATTTTTGAAAATGATATTGAGGATGTCTTACAAATGGTGTATCAGCACATCTAAAATGTATTACAGGATACGTTACAGTTTTTTTTAAATTACTTTTAATAAAAGCATTATCCAGAATAGTATATACTATATCTTTCATACATAACCAAAATTTATAATATAAATTATTATACATAAACCATAGTGTTTCTGGAAGAGTAATTTTTTTAAAGAAATCTAATGTAATACCATTTTGTTTTAATTTATTATATATAGTTGTATGATTATAATATATATTATTTTTATAATTTATAAATGAGGGTAAATGTTTTATAAAAGCATCATTATCTACTTTAAATTTAAAATCTTTTTGTTCTATTATAGATAAACCTAAATAATAAAAATAAGTAGATAAATAATTACCTATTTCTTTATTTATATTTGTTGTATAAATAGTTTCTAATTCTGGTATATTTATTATAGTATTATATAAATTATCTAACATCTTATTATTCCATTTTTTATACTCATTTTCATAAACAGTTTTATACATATCCCACCAATAAGATACATCGCCAACACTACTATATTTTATTAACTCTTTAAATTGTGTAGTATCCCAAGGTTTTCCCTCACTACCATATAAATCTAATACAACTAACTCTGGATGCTCTTCGGGATTGACCCATCTTCCAAAAAAACGTGGTTCAATCGCATAGAGTTTATCTTTAAACATACGGCTTACCATTTCTGTATCTCCATTCATTTTTATTTGTTTTTGTTTTATCATTTTTAATTCTTTATGTATCTCATTCATCATATATTTACTAGGTTTAATAAGTAATAAAGATGTTTCAATATTCATACCTTCATTTGTTTTTTCATTTTCATAATTATTATAAGGTATAAGATTACCGTGTAATATACGTTCAGGACCATTTTTTCTTCTATTATTCTGCCAATAACAATATTTAGTTTGAAATTGCTTAAATAATTTACCATTTTTTTTAAATTCTTTAAAATATCTATCTCTTGGATTATTATTTAATTTACCCATAAATATAACAGAAGGAGTATTAAGATTAAATAAACTAACTATATCTTTTTTAAGAATTAACATATCTGAATCCATAAATAATACTTTATCATAATCAGTCATTTCATAAATACGTAATTTAGTAAATGTTTTGGAATAAATCTTTTGTGTATTTGGGTTTTTATGTTTAATTAAATGAGGAGGGATTTGTAAATACTCAACTTCAATAACACGGTCATATATATTAGAAATAAGAGCACGTGCTTCTGGGGATACATCATTTGTCACCATACAACATAATGTAATATATTTTTTATATTCTTTGGGAATAACTTTACGTATGCTAGAACCTAATAAAAGCACACCTGGTAAATAACCATCCCCACCAAATAATAATGTTGTAATGGCATAGTTTGGTGAGTTATGAGTATTACGTTTAGTCTTTCGTGGTAAATGTAAAGTTGATGCTATTGGAACACATTTTTTTTTAGTTTTATCCAGACAACAATACTTAGTTTGGTTGTGTTTTTTATATTGTGTTTTAGATTTAGAATGTGTTTTAGATTTTGATTTATTTTTTATATATTTCATTTCTTATTTATTTATAATATATATTATATTAATATTTAATAATTGAATAAAAAAATTTAAAATATAAAAATTAAATAGATATAATAGTATTATCATTATTACTTAAATCTTGTAAAAGAATAGTGCTTTCTTCTCTTTCTTTTTTTTCTTCTCTTTCTTCTCTTTCTTTTTTTGCTTCTATTCGTTTTATTTTTTCTATTGTAGATTTATCATATAGCATAAATTCGTCATTTATATTTAAATCTATATAAGAAGAACTTCTATATAATTCTACTCTACGTTCTACTAGGTCTAACATTTGAATAATTTTAGTTTCTTCATTATTTATATTAATAATATCTCCTATCTTGGATATTTTTTCAATAACATAATTTTTAATTGTATTTAATCTATCTATCCAGAATTTATAAAATATACTTTCTTCAAATCTAGAAACTCTTAAATTTAAAATAATCTCTTCTTTTTTTAATCCTAAAATAATACGAGGGTCTCCAAATAATTTATTTAACTCATTTCTAGTAAGTATTTTTGTATATTCTTCATTTTTCTTATTTTGTAAATCTAAATTATTTTTTATCTGCAATAATGAATTATCTTTTACTAATGTATCTTCTTTTATTTGTTTTATAAAATTTTTTATTCTATCTTTCGTATCTAAATTATTATTTCTAAATTCGGATTCTATAATAGTCTTTAATTTTTTATCATAAATTTCTGTTCTCATTGTTAATTCTATATGCTCTATATTTTCATAAATATATTTTATATTCACATTCGTAAATTCATTCTTACATAAATATAACATATGATGTAATAAAGCAATACACCTATCAAACAAAGCATCAGCAAATTCTTTACTCTTATAGATTGTTAATTTTAAATCCTCATTTAAACAAGCAATTTCAGGTCTAGATAAATTTGGCTTATAGAAATTCTTATTTTCTATCTTATCATAAATTGCTTTTATAATATGTAGCCCCGCTTCTGTTCCCGATTTTAATATTTTTTTCATTTCTGTAATAGGAATTGTCCTAACATCCTCAAAACCAAATGGATTAATATACTGAATGTTAATATTATTGTTATTATTTATTATTGTATTGTTAGTATTGTTTGTATTATTTGTTGTGTTGTGGCTATTTGTATGATTTATATTATTAGTATTTATGTTTTTACTTTCTTTTTTAAATTTACAACTTGTTGTTTTAACATGTCGGTTTAAAGAATCTATACGTGAATATAATTTTTTACAATTTTTACATTTTAATTCTGTATTAGTATTATTTTTTTCTTTATTATTACTCTTTTGATTATTACTATTATTATTATCATTTTTTTGTTCATTATTTGTATTATTCTCCTTACTATTATTACTTTTTTCAATTTCATTTTTATGTTTTAATTTATATGTTTTCTCAATAAAATTATTTTCTTTAAAATAAATAATAA
>Ga0209223_10006479_pt1 | contig 10041 bp, 11 predicted proteins | sample COG_06_FD_184750 | JGI IMG/M metagenome (GOLD analysis project Ga0209223, IMG submission 184750) | Pelagic Microbial community sample from North Sea - COGITO 998_met_06 (SPAdes) (version 2) | ecosystem: Environmental > Aquatic > Marine > Neritic zone/Coastal water | place: Helgoland, sampling...
GTCTGTTACGCACAGCAATGCGGTTAGCTTCGATGATAAGACGTTGGTAAAAATCCCTGTTACGCTCAACTAACCAACGGCCATCCGCAGATTGCGGAGTCCAGGTGGAGTAACCGGCAGCGCCGGCGTTGAGTGCAGATTGAATCATCCTCATGAGCATTTCACGGTCAATCTCTGCTTGGATCTCGTATGACATTGCATTCGTGATCTCAGCATCGACATCGATACCGTTCATGTTCTTGAGGTCTTGCTCAAGTTCGACAGACCAACGGGCACCCAAACGACGGGTACCAGCTTCAACGGCTGTCTTCTCAAACTTAACTTCAACTTGTGGGATGTTACCAGTGATCTCGAAGTTTTCGAGGATCTGTGCAACACCTTTGTCTTGATCAGCAAAGTCCCAATCAGCGTTACCGGAGAGCTCTGAAGCAGAGGATCCAGTAAAACGCGTATCAAGCATTTGATAACCAAGTTCGTTAGTAGTGTCACCCTGTGTAAGGGTACCGTCATAACCGGTATCAGCGCCAGGACCAGATGCTGCAGGAGCAGGATTGGTAGCGAAGTTACCGTCAACACCGTTGCTTAGAGCTTCGGAGTTATATGAATAACGGAGAGCAAATGCAAGTCCAACAGGACCTGACATTGGCTGAACACCAACGATTTCGTTGGAGATGAGTTCAGGGAAAGTACGACGAATCATCGGGATAAGAACTTTAGGTAAACGTTGGTCACCGGCAGCATAGCTGTCTGTGTTTCCAACGGAGCCGCCTGCGACGGTAGAGTTACCTCCACCACCAAGTGCGCCACCGATACCACCAGAGGTATTACCCTCTTCAATACACCACTTCTCTTGGTTTTCCAAGAGGATAGCAGTATTGAGACGAGTAGTATCGTTACTAATTTCCTTAACCGAGTCAGAAGAATAATCAAGAACAGGAGCCCACTTCTCAAGGAGAGTGTCTGCTCTGTTTTTATCAATAAATGATTGTGGTTTATTCAAAATAATCGTTTCTTTCTATATATTTTCGACCTTCATGAGATACTATAGTAAACTATATTCTCAGGTTATTCAGGCACCGAATGCCTCATTCTTTCAGGGAGATTGTTTACTTCATCCGTGTTAACTCTTCGAGATACGGATTGGAAATTTCCTTTTTCTCCTGTACGATCTTTTGTACAGGTGCATCAGCTTTTACTTTTCTATTCGTAAAGGCTTCTTCTTTGATTACATCAATTCTTTCGGACTCTTTTTTGTCGAATAGTCTTGCTGTATATTCAAAGTTTTCTTCGATAAACTTAGGTGTCTTATCGTTAAGTACTTTACGTAAGTACTCTGCTTTTTTAGCTGATAGCTTAGCAGTCTTATTTTCAAGTAGTAGATCTGCTTTGGTCTTATTATAGGCCTCTTTAATCAGGGTGTTCTCTTTTTGAACAGTTTCGAGCTGAGACTTAAGCTCTTCAATTTGTGTCTTACCATCGATGACTGCTTCCTTAACAGACTCACTCATTAGGCTCGAGTCAACAGCAAGAACGTTTCTTAGGTTGTTAAGAACTTCCATAGCAGTTCTGTTCTGTGTTGCTTCTAGCACTGCTTCCGCTGGTACTGCTTCATCGATATACTCTTCTAAGTAATCAGAAATAGACTCGACTAAAGTATCTTTAAATTCCTTAGCACCAACGCTAAGATCATTTTCATACTTCTTAATTACCTTTACAAGCTGCTTAGTATTCTTAGAATCAACAGCTTCAACAATTCTTGTTAGTTTAGCTGAGTGATCTTTATCAATAGCCTTTACGAGCTCTTGAAGTTTCTCGGAATATAGTTCGTCTTGTGAAGTTAGAGCTGACTCAACAGATAAAGTAATTTTATCTTTAAGGGCATCCTCAATAGTATTGATAGACTCCTCAGTGAGGACCTCTTTAACGCTTTCTGGTAATAGTTGTTCTTTGCTCATATTAGAAAAGTGGTTTATCTGTAGCACTGTTAATTCTAGTTAACATTTTATCTTCAACAGCGTTACCTAAATATTTATGCGCATCCGCATAATTTTTGTTAGAAACACTTGAGATAAATTTTTTAATTTGTGATCTATCATTAGCAACGCGTTGGCTACTCTTAGATTGTGGATCAGATGTACTACCCTGTGACATATATATACTTATGCTTAAATTTTATTAATAAAGGTTAAAAAGCGTTCTAATAGGTATTTATCTACTTCTTTTCTTGGTAGGTTAGATATAGACTTTTCAAATTCATCATAAATCTCTTCATATTTACCATCCTCTGCTAGTACCCATTGCTTTGATTCTAATATACCATTTACAAAAGCACTTGGGTAAGAAGGATCAGCAACACAGTCAACAGCAACCAGTTTAAGGTTCTTTACTGTATTGTGTGTTGTACCTTCTTCTAATGTACCAAGGGCGCGTGATGACATACCAACCTTAACACCGTCGTTAATAAGGGACCGTACGATCTGACCACATGGCGTTGTTAGTACCTTAGACTTACCGTAAAATACGTTACCGTCTTGTGATAACTCGGTAATCATATGGCATGCCCTTTCTAGATCAACATCAGCTGATGAAGGGTGATTTAACTCTCCCATTGCGCGTCCTGGTTGAACCATTTCCTCAGTATATCTTTGAACCTCACGCTCTAGCTCATTAAGAGGATATAGCCTGTTGTTCTTATTAACTCCTTCAGCCATCATATAAGGACCTTTAATATAAAGGTTAGAAGGGGAATTCTTATTTGACTCCTCTTCAATAATTTCAAACTCTTCAATAGAGTCTGGATTTTCACACATTAAGTTAAGTTTAAGCGCCATATAATATTATTTATACCTTTTAAGTAAAAAATCTATTTTTCTTTTAGTTCTTTAAGTCCTTTTCCGTTATTATTAAAAACTCCCAGCCTTTCTTTTTACAGAACTTTTTAGCACTCTCCCACTTACTAGTGTTTACAGCCCATTGTTTCTGTTCATATATAAGATGTTGCTTCTTTCTGTATTTGGTTGTAGGTGGTTTAGTTTGACTATACGGCTTTATTTCTACTAGATAGTTTTTAATATTACTACCCTCCTTAATAGATATAAAGTTATCAACAAAATATCTATGAACCTTTCCATCTAAAGGACTTATGTATGGAACAACAACGTTTTCACTAGACCACTTTACAACGTTTTTATTATCATCACAAAAGCGAAAGAATTTAAGCTCTAAGCCAGACCTATAAACAGCCTTTTTACCTATAAACTTACCACCGTTTTTAGGTGTAAAAATACCCTGCCTATATCTCTTATTCGCCATTTAACCGACAATAAAATCTACAGGATCGGCATCACCAAATCCAGGAGAAGCACCTTCAAGTAACTTAGCCTCAAGATCTTTCTTTCTCTGATAACCTTCATTTAGTAATTCGTAATTTAAAGAGCCACCACCTATTAAGCTAACACCTCCAAACTTACCTCTAACCATACCTATCGAAATCATAGTTAGTGCAGTAACATATTCATATACCCACTGCTCTTTAATTACATCACGAATCGGCTTTTCTATATAACAAGAAACTACACCGTAATATTTGTTTTTAGGTTGAGGATACATTCTCATATACTGAGTACGCGGATCAAACTTAACATCCTTTTTAAGAGCTAATACCTTTTCTCTTGTATCCAACCATTCTTTCATTGTGTACCATGATACAAGATCGAATCCATAGTTACCTAATCCGTATGAAAAATATGTCTGCTGAGCCAAAGTTTGCTCTAACGTAAATAATGTATTAATACCAGTATTTGAACCCTCCTCAAAATCTGTTACTTCGATAACCTTTCTGTAATCCATAACATCATAATCATACATTACTTGATATGTTGTTGCATCATTAGGTTTACCCTCTAACGTAAGTGTCTTTCTCTTATTTTCCCTAAACGCTGCTGATAATGACGAGTTAAGAGATATAATATCGTCATATAAAGCCCTATCAACAATTTCAAAATCTTCTATACCGTCCTTAAGCTGACCGGATAGTGTTTGTGAAGTGGAAAAGAAAGAGCTGGCTATAGATGATGTAGCTACAAAGAACGTTTCAGCTGTATCCCCGTAGTATTCTGCACCGGGTCCTAATGGGTTTTCTCCCTTTACTTTCTTTGCTGCTGTATCTAAATTAGAGTTAGCTAGTGTATATAGTAAGTCTAAGCGTACACCTTTGTTTCTTTCATACAGGCTAGAATCAAATATTAGATACTCCTTAGTAAATCCTGCGTACTTAGTAAAATATTCAACAGCTATTTGAATATTTTCTCTCATCTGATCTGGGTGGATCTCAAGAGATACTAGTGGGTAACCTAAGCCTCGTTTAACCCTATCACCTAATCGATCATACGTCTCAATTTTATTATTGAGATTTGTCGACAAAAAAGCAGACAACGGGGTTATTTCACAAGCATTATTCTTACATACATCGGCCATGTATATATTTATGCAACTACAGCTGATTTATCCAATCAAAGCTTTGCTTAATCTGGTCTGAGAACTCTCTGCCCAAGACATCGTGCCAATCTGGCTTCAATGGCTTCACAACATTGCGGATCTTATGCTCACCATAAGGCCAACCAAGTTCATGTTCATCGGTGTATTGTTCTACATTTAGTGGATTAACCTCAAACCTATCCATCTCTAAGTAGTCCCAGATTGCATTCATTGCTTCTACTGGGTTTGCTGTCAAATCTTCTGCATGAACAAAGTGAAGTTTATCCTTATGTCTCTTTACTGCATCATGTAGTCTTTCTACTGCAATACCAAGTGGCGGCATTTGTAGCCATCCCTGTGATCTCTTCTCAACAGTAGTCCAGCTTTGGGGGTTTTGTTTCTCTACCCCAACAAACCTTGATGGATGTTTAATCCTCATCTTCTCAAAACTAGATAGAATACCTCGTACATCTCTTACTGGCACTAATACTTTAGCATCTGGAAACACTTGAAACAATTGATCAAGATGCCCAATCCATGATCTGCACTTATCAACAACTACTGGTCTATCTGTGTCGCCATCAAATGCGCTTTTAATACCACCTCTAAGGAAATTGTGGTATTGTCTTTCACCATCTAGTGGGTTTTTAAATGTTTTAAATTCCTCTGTTTCAAAGAAGTCTCTAGCAATGTAACCAATCTCATGAATACCAGAAGTGGCAGTGGCATGAACTTCAGGGTTTTGGGCTAGTAAGTTTTGTAGAAGAGTAGAGCAAGCTCTTGGAAGACCAGATGTGAAATGAACTGTTTTCATATACTAGTATTATATATACTAATTATGAAAAGTCAATAAAAATTATGGTATGTTAGGGTAGTTAGTCCAAGGTAGCACTGTCATACCAGATCCTCCTTGGAATGTGGCACTATATTGACCAATGACATCAGGTCCTTCGTATATATTAACAAGTGCAGTTGTGTTCAATAAAGCACCCGTTCCAACCCACGATGCTGCTGGTGTGTTGGTGTAAAGAGTAGTAATGGAAGAGCAATAACGAAAAGCCTGACTCCCAATACTCGTCACACTATCTGGAATCACTAAATTGCCAGTTAAGGCAGTGCAACCTTTAAAAGCAAACCCCTCAATACTCGTAATACCATCTGGAATCACTAATTCACCAGTTAAGCCAGAGCAATTATAAAAACCATTACCCCCAATAGTTTCAACACTATCTGGAATGACGAGCGAGCCAGTAAGAGAAGAACAATCCGCGAAGGTATAGCTATAGATTGTATTTATATTATTAGAGATAGTTAATGATCCGTTGAAGCCTGTGCAGTCCCAAAAAGCACCTTCGCCGAGACTTGTAACACTATCGGGGATTACCAAATCACCTGTAAACCCTGGATCAAAAGCAAAGGCACTGTTACCAATACTAGTAACACTATCTGGAATGACTAAGTCGCCAGTAAAACCACATTCACCCAAAGCATAGTCGCCGATGCTCGTAACATTACTTCCAATAGTTAGCGAACCGTTAAGGCTACTACCACAGTAATAAAATGCGTAAGATCCGATGTTCGTAACACTATCTGGAATTACTAAATCACCAGTTAATTGATTGCAATAGTAAAAAGCATAACTCCCAATACTTGTGCAACTTGTGCCAATCTGTAATTGCTTTAGTGTGTTACCATTCACCTTCCAGTTATCAGGAATAGCACCCTGTACTTGATCAATTACACCATTTGTCGCGCCATCCCAAACAATAGTCTGAGTTCCTATATTACCAACACCTTCTTCTTGTAGGGTGAGTTCAGTTACGCCATTGGTAGTTAGTCCTGCGTATGCTTTGCTCATTATGGTATGTTAGGGTAGTTTGTCCAGTCTATTACGGTTACTCCTGTTTTACCACCAACTGTTTGACCAGCACCTAATGTCCAGCCATTGGCTACTGCATCTTTAGCATAGACGGTAGTTAATCCAGAGAAGTAAAATGCGCCAGACCCAAAACCACCAGTTGGTATATTCGCAAATGGTGTAGCTAGATATGCTGTAGTTAAGTTAGAGCAACTACCAAAAGCAAAACTCCCAATAGTCGTAACGCTATCTGAAATAACCACTGAATTTAAGCCAGAGCAATAAGAAAAAGCATAACCCCCAATAGTCGTAACACTATTTGGAATCACTAATGAACCAGTTAAGCCAGAGCAAAAACCAAAAGCATAAACCCCAATAGTCGTAACACTATTTGGAATGACTAATGAACCAGTTAAGCCAGTGCAAAAGTAAAAAGCACTATCCTCAATAGTTGTAACACTATCTGGAATCACTAATGAACCAGTTATATTAGTGCAATTTAAAAAAGCATAACTCCCAATACTCGTGCAAGATGTGCCGATTACTAATCCTTTAGCAGTAGAAGTAATCCCCTCTGTAGATGCATAGTTAAATGGTATATCACCCTGTACTTGATCAATTACACCATTTGTCGCGCCATCCCAAACAATAGTCTGCGTTCCTATATTGCCAACACCTTCTTCTTGTAGGGTTAGTTCAGTTACGCCGTTTGTAGTTAGTCCTGTGTATAATTTGCTCATGAGTCTATACTAAATCTTTTATTACTGTAACCTGTGAGGCTGAATCACCTATAGTCTGCCCACCTCCAGCGGTCCATGTGTCGTCATCAGCCCTTACGTGTATAGTTTGCATGTTTTGATTATTCAAGAAAACCTCACCACGGCCACTATCTATTATTGTTTTAGTTATATAACAATTAACATTAGTGAGATTACTATTAAAGGCAAAATCCCACTGACCTACATTTTTAACATTTTTACCTATAGTAAGGTTAGGTCCATAAGTAGCTCCTGCAAATACGCCACTATCGGCAAAATTATCTCCAACAGTACCTATCCAGCTAACACTATCTGGTATCACTAGATCACCAGTTATACCAGTTGCATAATAAAACGCACCGCTTTCAATTGTTGTAACACTGTCTGGGATTACTAGTTGGCAGTTGTACCTGTTGCCACCTAAACTGGCAAAACCGATTTTTGTACAAGATGTACCTAAAACTATTCCCTCACTATCAGCTCCATACCCAGCAAACCCATTAGTTGTTGCTTGGTCTATATCACCAAATATCTGGATAACTTCATTGACTCCAGTATTCTTTGTAATAACAGTAGGTGTGCCAAGATTAGGCAACGTGCCTTCGTTGGCATCAAGCAAATTAAGCTCAACGACATTACCTGTCACATCTCCTTTGTATGTTTTGCTCATATTACCAAGTGATCGCTTGTAGTTCTGCTAGTGTAGTTGCGGCGTCGATTGAGGTGTTTGCAGTCTTTTCTTTTGTAAATACTTCTTTAAGGTGTGCTGTTACAGCATCAGATATACCAATAATGGCTGTAGCATCGATTGTAAGGAATGTACCATCACCAAGTTTCCAATCAGTAGTAAATGCAGCATCTTCTTTAGCCAAGAATCTTGCTTGGTAAATTCGCTCTACTGTAAATCTATCAGTTCTTACTGCTAGTCCATTTACATCAATGCCACCTACTTCAACATCGTATCTCTTACTGGCAAAGTGATCTCTTACGAATACCTTTGCACCATCAATATCAGCACCAAACTCAGTGATTTGTGCTTCATATCTTTCTTGTTGTTTAGCTGCTCTGAATTCTTCCATTGTCAGTAGAACACCATCAACGATAAAGAATCTACCCTCACTAGCTTCTACTGTAGATGCATCTGCATCAGAAATTTCGCTGTAGGTTTGACCGTCTGTTGGCTCTTCATCTACTATGTTAAAAATTGCTCCTCTTGGGCCTGTAATTGCGTATTTCATATTATTATTTATTTAAAGTTTTTATAAGTCTTTTATTACTGTTAATCCATTCCATGTACTACCAGCTACCCAAGAGCTTGCTGCGGGTACATGAATTTCTGTTGCATTATTTCCACCTGCAAATGGATTAACTGACGTTGGTGGTGGAGATGTCCTATAATATTCTATTCTTGTAAATGCACACCCATTAAACGCATTATTACCCACAGATGCAACAGTTGAAGGTAAAACTAATGTACCAGTCAGAGATGCACATAAATACATTAATCCGTTAGGTATTGCTGTAAGGCCAGAGCCGATAGTAATAGAAGTAAAATTAGTATTTCTAAAGCAAAATGTACCAATTGTAGTTACCGTATCAGGTATATTGAGATTCCCAGTAAAACTACAATATTCAAAAGCTGCACTATTGATTGTTGTAACATTGCTAGGTATAATCAAATTCCCAGTCATAGAGGTGCAGTTACTAAATGTTCTAGCTCCAATGGTATTAAAGCTAGGATTTATAGGTAAAGTTAGGCTTGTTAAGCTAGAGCAACCAGAAAAACAATCACTTCCAATAGTTGTTAAACTATCTGGAATTGTTAATGCCCCACTTAATGATGAGCAATTTAGAAAAGAAAATAATCCTATACTTGTTATATTATTGTTCCAAATTAATGATGTGAATGAAGAGCAACCATTAAATACGTTGTTGCCAATAGATGTTATGTTTGATGGTATTTCAATAGCACCAATTAAACTACTGCAACCGCTAAATGTTCGATTTTCCAAAAAGGTTAAGTTTGCATTTCTGCTTATATATAGAGTTCCATTTAAGCCAGTGCAAAACAAAAAAGCATTATCCCCAATACTCGTCACACTATCTGGAATTGTTAATGAACCAGTTAAGCCGTTGCAATAATAAAAAGCCTGACTCCCAATACTTGTGCAACTTGTGCCAATCACAAGCCCCTTCATATCACCACCAGCATTGTCACTGCCAGCATCATAAAACCCACTACTCTGAGTAATATCTCCCTTATGAACTACTTTGATTTCACCATTATTAATTCTACCAAGACCATAGGATGATGAGCCAATGTTTGTCGCCCCAGCTTGTAAGTTAAGCTCGACTACATTGTTGGTTACGTCTCCTTTGAATGTTTGACTCATGGTTTAGGTTGCTTCGGTCTTATTGAGAGTTACTTCCCAAGATACCGAATCAGCACTATCACCAGTTACAATAAAGGTAAGTGCGTTATTAGCCGCAGTTACTGTAATGTCCCAAGCTATATCTTCTTCGGCGAAAACTGTTTTGGCTACAACGCCAACTAATGCGGCTGTTCCAGCATCGTTCTTAATGACACCCTCGATCTTATAGCCAGCACTTTCAGTAGCAGATCTTGCAGCGACTAAAGCAGAGAATGTAATTGTTGAACCAGTAGCAACATCTACTCTGTTAGTAGGTGTTCCGTCTACAAAGATTTCTGTTGGAGTGGCATTTGCTGTAGTGCCTGATAATACTGTTCCAGCAGCTTGCCATGTTCCGACGCCATTGCCGTCAGTAGTAAGAACGTAAGTATCAGTTGCGCCTGTTGGCATTTTGAAGCCGCCCTCGAAAATGTGCAAGTTATCAACGTGGGCTGTCTGAGTAGCTTGGCTTTCTTTGTTTGCTATATTAGTGCCTCTTACCGACAGCATAGATGCATCTGCGTGGGTGACATTGGCA
>Ga0209223_10006481_pt1 | contig 10039 bp, 9 predicted proteins | sample COG_06_FD_184750 | JGI IMG/M metagenome (GOLD analysis project Ga0209223, IMG submission 184750) | Pelagic Microbial community sample from North Sea - COGITO 998_met_06 (SPAdes) (version 2) | ecosystem: Environmental > Aquatic > Marine > Neritic zone/Coastal water | place: Helgoland, sampling...
CTTCAGACATAGGCTTTGTCTCCCTCGTACAACTTCTAATATAAAAACTATACGCAATCTCTGTTGGTTTTCTCAGCATAACTTCAAATTCCTTTGCAAGCCAAGCGTTGATATCCCACCCGTCTGCTGTCTCTAGTAGCTGACGCATCTAATAAAAAAGCCCCCACCCGAATTGGGTAGGAGCAGTACATTCAAAATTTGTTGTCATAATCGTCTTTGTGTCCATAAGGCGCTAATAAAAAGGGCTTTGGACAATTACTTCGGTAACCTTTCTGGTAGTCTTGGGACTCAAACTGGGCCGCCATCCAGTCATGCTCATAGCTTGGCATGTATTCATTGAAGCAGGCAGCGGCACCACGCCGAGGACCAGAAGCAGACATCAAGTGTTGCATCACAAGCGTTGGTAGCGACCAGTGATGGTGCAGAGTGCCGAGGAGGATGTGACAGGTGTCTGCTTCGATGTCGGTTACGACGTGGGCATTGTCAGCCGTAGCGTTGTTATCTGCCTTCATGTGGAGGCGGTAGATTAGGCTATGAGGGCTGCTCACCAAAACCGTTTCCACCAAGTCAAAGTGATCTGGGAGGTAGGCCCGGCTGCGGTTGCTTTGCTTGGCATAGGCTTCCTTGAAGCGCCTGGGACACTCCCCATAGTACTCCACTCGGTCTTTATGACTGTGGTGGAATGACAGCTTAATGCGCCCTGAGGTAAAGACTTGTAGGCTGTAGCCTTGATAGGTTTCTAGGGTCTCTTGAGTTAGGTTCTGGTCAAAATATTTCATGAATATTCTCAATACAAAAACACCCCAAGAGCAGGTCCTAGGGTGAGGTTAAGGGGAATAGCTGTAAGGGGTAATTCGTAAGACGTAATATGTAATTTGTAATATATAAAATATAAAACATAAGGGTTTGGGGGATACCAACTACCTTTTCAGCTAGAACAAAATACAAAACAATATTGTTCTTTAACGTCGGCTATAAAAATGGCTTTGTTTTATTCTCATTAGGATGTTTTTTTTAGGAGTTTGGCGCTACTTTACAATGCTCAACTTAATGCCAGATGTATCACTGATCAAAAATCCAGCAGGCATTAAGCACAGTAACGACAAACTTGTGACTATCTTTTGGATTTAAATTCAGTTTTCTGATATTACTCTAGATAGAGATTGCCGAAATGCGTTGGTCAATATTTCTGCGTCTTCTACTGTCAAATTGGATATATTATTTTCATTTAAAGTGACATGGCACCACGGCGTGATTGCCAGACGTATTAAGGTGGATTTCAATGCCCGCCCTTCTTTACGCCCCATTCTTCGAAGACCCTCCGTTACAGCTTCAGAGGTGGACGCATTGGAGGGATGGCCCGGGTTTTCCAAAAGGTTCAGCTTACCGATTTTCGGATCTAGCCTTTCTTCGGCCTGCTTAAGGCTCACATCCGAAGCTAAACCCTCTAACTGTTTGAATGTTAGGTTTTGTTTTCTCAGGAGAATGGCCAACCAATAATAGACCAAATGCTCATATTCATAAAGTTTACCGTTTGGCTTTGGCATAATATTCTTGGAAGAAAACCACTGAACGCGCCGGGAAGTAATTGGCAGGGCATCATACGGGTCTTTCACAGAATACAACACTCTTTGCTTTGGATCGCTGTTTTCAATTGACGATATTAATTTGACAAAGTCGTCACGAGAGCCAGACCAATTTCGATTTTTCAAAATGATATTAAATAGATTATCCATTTTCGGCACCTAACCAGTAAGTCATCTCATTATACCAAAACTTAAATGGACTATCGTCCAAATTCCAGATGACAGTTTTACCATCCATTTTTGGGGATTTTCTCTCATACAACTTTTTATGGAAAAGTACCGCCTGTGTGATTTTTTCTTGGTAACCAGTTCTAGGTACGCCTTGGCTGGGCGTTGTCGAGACATACACCTGACATGATACTAATTCATCACTGAAATTCGTCTCAATAGTATGCCTCTTGTAAAAGTCAGACGAAACACCTTCATATCGATCCAGAACGTCCCAATCACAGCTATCTTGGATGTCCCAAATCACACCCCAAGCGGTTGCACCATACTTTGGCTTGATCGATGCGACGCCCCTTTCATCAATATAATATGTAAAATTCTTTAAACTTGCTAACCCAATGAACTCTGCACTTGGACATCTGCTACGCATTTGAACATGATCCATGTTGGATCCATAAGCAAAGTACAAGTTCGCATGTGCAGGTACATGTTTTGAAGGCAGATAATCAGAAATCAGCTCATGTTTATGGTTAGGATGATGAACTAATAAGTCCGAAAGATAACTCAATCCCGACCTTACAAACTCAAGCCCCATTGGCTGGCGTAAGATGAATTGCCACATCAAGGAAAAATCAAATAATTTGTCAGGAAATTCTACGTAAATGGACGTGAATAGATGACTTGCAGCAGGATTTAAAACTTCTTCATCCTTTGCCATCGTCATAATAAAGTTGAGAACCGCTAATGGCATTTTTTGTTTCTCATCAGTGATCAGCCTATACCTTTTTTCATAATAAGCCCCTTTAAGCTCACATTTTAAAATTTCAGCCAGTTTCGAATTATTTAGGCTTTTCGCAATTTCACGAAGTTTTAGGGCAAAACTACTGTTGGCTTCCAGCTGTCTAGAAGTCAGCAATCCAAGTTCCATTTCTGAAAAGCCGTGTTCAGACCACTTAGATAGAAAGTGGGACTGTTGTTTTTCACTATGTTCACTCAAGTTTACCAATAGCTTCGCATCATTCAAACTGTGCACAAAAGATCGGTTGCATTGCGTATTTAGTTCAAAGCCATTCCACCCTCTGGCGTTAGATCTCATGTGATTACGAAATGTTTTGTCACTATCATTTTCCTGTCTGAAAATCTGTTTCAAACAACTGACAATCTCATCAGGGTTTTTTGCTTCAAATTCGTTTGGTTCACCCCAGTCAGACATATACCGTGCCATTTTTCATACCCTTTTTAACACATTAACACGTATTTAACATATTAATGTGTTAAATCAAGTATTAATCTGACACCCCCTCATCCGCACCCATTGCACAGATGCAAATTTATATTTTATGATAACGGTTAAGACCCTAAATTCTGACTCCTAAAAAGCTTAAATTCAAATAATTTTAGTCAATAACTATTTAAGCCTTCCATACCCGTTCCATATGCTCCCTCATAACCTCCAAGGCGTACCCAGACCCATAGTTGGCAGCCACTGTGTTGGTACTATGGCCAAGAATGGCTAGGGAGATGGCCTCAGGGCAGTCCGTATTTCTCAGCTTGTCCTTCATGCGGTGGCGCAGAGAGTGCATGGTTATTTTTTTGTTTGCTATAGTCCTGCGCAGTCGTTTCATAAGCATCGCAGAGGCTGCATCTCTACCACGAGGGCGCGCGTAGTCAGGAAATATGGGCTGTGTATCACCCTTTCCTCTTCGATGCTCCTGCAGCAACTCTAGAGAACTCTGGCTCAGTGGTATGGTTCTGTGGGACCCTTTGGTTTTCAGTTTCCTTATGCCATTGGGTTGGATTATTATTGATCTTTGCTGTAGGTCCACATCCTGAACCTCCATCCCCGTGATTTCTGACAAGCGCGCTCCAGTCGCTATCAGCGTAACAAATAATACATGGGCAACAGGGTCATCCTCAAAGTTTGGTGCTATAAGTACCAAGTCCCTATCACTAATCGGCAGTCGGTCATTAGCACTTGCCGATGCGCCTTTAATCCGAAGACCATTAAAGACATTAGGAATATTAAGAGAATGTTCGCTGATCACATAGTTCACAGCAGCTCTAACAACAGTAATATAGCGTTGCGCAGAGCTCGGCTTCATCCTTTGTAGCAAGTAATCTCGCAAAGCGTTAGCATCTGCTCTGGCAATCTTATTCAATGGAGTGCCCGCAACCCTCTGCTTTCCGATGGCTGACCCAAGGTCTTTGCGAAGTCTAGCCACCCGAAGGCCCAGCTCACGGCTCTCCCCTGCATCGTCTGTTTTATATTGCTGATACTCTCCAAGCGCCTTCTGCAGCGTTAAGGTTGGCTGCTTCAACCGGCCCGTATAGATCTGTCTGACAATATCGTCAGACAGATTCCCAGCGATATCTCTCGCCAGCTCATTCAGCGCATAGTCCTCTTGGCTGTACTCCTCCACCTGCCCCGCGAGTACCTGCTCCGCGACCTCACTGCCCAGTCTTGCTCGGATAATCGCCAACGCTTGTTCGCCAGAGGGCACATGCGCTTCATTGCAAAACAGCTTTTCAATCTCACTATGGACCTGCGGAAGGTTCCGCATGGCTTCAGTATAACTCTCGCCCAGCTGACGGTACAAAGTACCCTTACCAATCAAACCCACTAGCTTCTTGGGAACGTTACGTTTGTATCTGTACGAGCCATTGGCTCGGCGGAATACATAAGAGGGGAGTTTTGGCATGTCTTTGTCCATGTTATGAGTGTCAAACCAATCATCCCTCATTTCAAGTACTGAGTTTGTGACTTTGTGACTAAACAGCCAAAAAATGCGACCAAGTGGTCCCAAAAGCGGTCCCAAATAATGGTCCAAGCTACTGTATTAGCTTAATCTATCATATTTTTATAAGAAAAGTGGTGCCCCCACACGGACTCGAACCGCGGACCTACTGATTACAAATCAGTTGCTCTACCAGCTGAGCTATAGGGGCACTGCGGGGCCGTTTAGGTCAAATTTTGCAAGCATGCAAGCCCTAGCGGTTTGCTTTTGCTAAAACAATTATAGCACCAAAAGATAGTCCTATCATTAATAAAGCCGGTGGAGCAGTTGCATTGAAGTTCTCCAAAGTTGCTTGCCCATAGGTGTGGGTGGATAATGTTTCAAAGTTAAAGGGCCTTAATAGCAAAGTGGCAGGAAGTTCTTTAACAGTATCGACAAAAACCAAAACCATCGCTGAAGCCAAGCTACCCCGCATTAGCGGTTGGTAGATCCTCCATACCAACGATGATCGTCCCGAACCAAGAGATTGTGCAACGTGAGGAATACTTGGTGTAATGGCAGCTAACCCAGCCTCTGAAGCACCCACTCCAATCGCAAAGAAACGTACACAGTAAGCTATAACGAGAGCCGCAGCGGTGCCGGTTAAAAGCAGCCCAGGATCCACTGCTGTCATAAAGTAAATCTTATCGGCAGCCCAGTTATCTAATGTTGCTAATGGAATTAAAATTCCAAGTCCAAGAACAGCTCCCGGGAATGCATACCCCAAAGTACTTACAGTCGGTATGTACTTGCCTAATAGTGTTTTATTATCCTGTAAACCTAGAACCATAATCATCGATAAAAATACAACCAATGTAGCACTTACAAAACCTAATAACAGACTATGACCCGCAGCACTCCAGAGCTCTATATCTGTCCATAAATTAATATCGTTAAGCGTCGGACGAACGAGCACAAATAGCGGAATAATAAACCCGATAAAGATCGGTACTAAGCAAAATAGCAAGGCAAGGGAACTCATTAAATTAGATACTCTTTCGGGCTTTACTCGCGCTAGTTGGCGTCCAGATTTATTAAAACGCGCATTGCGTCGACCAAGCCTTTCGAGAAATAGCAAGGCTGCCACTATAACAACAGCAAATAAAGCTAATTGAGCCGCGCCTCCCGTATTATAGCTTTCAAGCCATAGTGAAAAAATTCCCGTTGTTAGAGTTTGCACAGCAAAGAAATCAACTGTTCCAAAATCGTTCAACGTTTCCATCATAACAATCGCAGTACCTGCCACAATCGCGGGGCGAGCTTGAGGTAAGGAAATTCGCCAAAACTGACGGACATGTCCAAGACCCAACGAACGAGCTACATCATGACCGCTCAAGGGCAATTCACGAAACGCAGACCGGGCTAATAAATAGACATATGGGTAAAGGGCAAAAGACAGCACCAATATAGCACCAAAGCGGGACCTAATATCGGGAAACCAGTAGTCACGAGCAGAGGTCCATCCCATCGTCGCCCGCAATGAAGTTTGTAATGGGCCAGCATATTCCAAGAGTTCAACCCAAGCATAAGCCGCAATAAATGATGGCATCGTCAAAGGCAGGAACAATGCATACTTTATAACCTTGGCTCCAGGGAATTTTATATTTGTAACCAAATACGCCAAAGAGGTACCCAAAAATAGACTTACGAAGCCCACTCCCGCCATCAGCACCAAACTGTTCGTAAGATAACGCGGCAACACCGTAGACATTAGATGCCGCCAATGCAACGTTTCCACCGAAAAAGATAGCCAAACGATAGAAGCAATTGGAAATATAAAAATAAACGCTATCAAAGTGGCAGTGATAAAACTAAAGCTCCACCGCTGCCGAACGTTTCTCACTCCAATCCCTTCAGCCAATATAATACTCATTTTTCAATATAAAAACTGCCCTCAGAATTTAAAAATATGAAACCAAGACACACACTCATTTGTTAATGTTTAAAATATTGGTGCCTGACGTAACAATATAATGTTATCTACCAAGGAGTTGTGAATATATAAACAATTAATAAAGCCTCACATTCCCAAGGCTTGTTTATACATATCTAAAATGGCTTCTTCTTCAGCAATGTCAGCCTGATCACGCTTTCGCATGCCAATGAGCTTACGTATAACTCTAGTGTCATATCCTCGTCCTTTAGCCTCAGACATTACTTCTTTTTGTTGTTCTATAAGATCTTTTTTTTCGGCATCTAAGCGCTCAATCCGCTCAATAAATTTTCGTAATTCATCACCAGTAACACGGTAGCTACTTTCTATTTCTGACATCGGGCACTCCGTTTTCAAAATTCATTAACAGGTGATTATCCGGCGATTTATACTTGCACAAGACACCAAGCTCCGTGAAGATGATCATAAGTTATATCTTCGGAGAAATTTATGAACTGGTTGATTATAATCGGCGTTATTATAACCTGCTTTGGGCTTGGTTTGCTTTTTTTTACAATTAACAAAATTTGGCGGGCAAAAAAAGAAAATCTAAATGAAGTTGCGATGAAAACTCGACTTCAATCAGCGATTGCGTGGAATTTAGGAGCCATGGCTTGTTCAGGGATAGGCTTAATGATCGTTGTGCTCGGAGCTATACTGAAAGCATAGTTGTGAGTAATTAAGATTTTACCCTGATACTAAAAAAGATACTGAATTTCATCTAGACGTACGACTTGAGCCCGATTAAGATTATTAAATGTGGTCTCATAAACTTTCGCCATACTATTCCGTAGCACCCCAAATTTCTGAGGCGGATATTTCTGCAATTGTAAGTGCGGGCTTCAAAGCGATTATCTGTAATCGCCCAGATTATGAAAATTCGGAAGACCTGCATATAGTAGTTATTAAGGCTGCAGCATTAGAAGCTGGACTGGAGTTTGCTGAAAATGTTTTTGATGGTTCTAGTTTTGGCTCAGACAAAATTGCAATACAAAAGGACCTAATGCAAAAACTACCAAACCCCGTTTTAGCTTATTGTACTTCTGGAGCCAGATCTGCTGTAGTTTGGGCTTATGCAAATGCTGGCATTATTGAAGTCGATAATATTTTAGCGACGATGCGCGAAGCCGGTTACCAATTAGACCATCTGCGCGATCAGCTCGAGCAACTAGCACTCACTCGTGCAATAGATTGAAAAGTCTTATAGGTAGGGAAAATACCAATGGCTAAAAAATTCCACAAACCAACGGCAGAATTCGCTGCTAACTCTCATGCCAATAGTGCTAAATATGAGGAAATGTACGCGGCATCTTTGCGTGATCCAGAGTCATTTTGGGCAGAGCAAGGTAGGCGCTTGGACTGGATAAAACCATATACAATAATTAAAAATACCACATTTAATCACTCGGATGTTTCGATAAAGTGGTATGAGGATGGACAGCTAAATGTTAGTGCTAATTGCATTGATAGGCACCTCCCGACTCGGGGTGAACAAGTGGCTATCATTTGGGAAGGTGATGACCCAAATGATAGTAAAAATATAACGTATAATCAACTGCATGAAAAAGTCTGTAAACTTGCCAACGTCTATAAGAGTTTAGGCGTAAAAAAGGGCGATCGAGTTGTCTTGTACATGCCGATGATCCCAGAAGCAGCTTTCGCAATGCTGGCCTGCAATAGAATTGGTGCTGTTCATTCAATTGTTTTTGCAGGCTTTTCTCCAGAAGCACTGGCTGCAAGAATTACAGCCTGTGATGCAAAACTGATAGTAACAGCCGACCAAGCACCACGCGGTGGTAAAAATACTCCTCTGAAAGCTAATGTAGACGAAGCTCTAGAAATTTGTGGCGATGTAACCACCCTAGTGGTCGAACGCACGAACGCTGAGATGCAAAATAAAAAAAATCGGGACTATAGCTACGAGGCTTTGATGGCAAAAGCATCAGTTAACAGTGCACCCGAGCCAATGAATGCAGAAGAGCCACTGTTTATACTCTATACGTCTGGCTCAACCGGCGCCCCTAAGGGGGTGGTTCATTCAACTGGTGGCTATCTTGTCTATGCCTCTATGACCCATCAGTACACATTCGATTACCATGATGGCGATATTTTTTGGTGCACCGCGGATGTGGGTTGGGTTACGGGACATAGTTATATAGTTTACGGACCGCTAGCCAACGGCGCCACAACGGTGATGTTCGAAGGATTACCAACATATCCAGATGCGGGGCGGTTCTGGGCAGTCTGCGAGAAACACAAGGTTAATCAGTTTTATACTGCACCAACCGCAATTCGTGCCCTTATGGGGCAAGGTAATACCTTCGTTGATAAACATGATTTATCTTCAATTAAAGTACTTGGCACTGTCGGTGAGCCAATCAATCCAGAAGCGTGGAATTGGTATAATGAAGTTGTTGGTAAAGGCCGAGCACCAATTGTTGACACTTGGTGGCAGACCGAAACCGGTGGGCATTTAATGACTCCACTACCTGGCGCAACCGACACCAAAGCAGGTTCATGCACTTTCCCATTTTTTGGGGTACAGCCAGTGATTTTGGATCCTACAACTGGCATAGAGATAACAGAAGTCGAGGCGGAGGGCGTGCTATGTATTAAAGATAGCTGGCCTGGACAGATGCGTACCGTATGGGGTGATCATGATAGATTTATTTCTGCTTATTTCTCCGATTATAAGGGATATTACTTTACTGGAGACGGTTGCCGACGCGACGCCGATGGCTATTACTGGATCACTGGCAGAGTAGATGACGTTATCAATATTTCTGGTCATAGAATGGGCACAGCAGAAGTGGAAAGTGCCTTAGTGGCGCATCCCAAAATTGCTGAAGCCGCAGTGGTCGGCTATCCTCATAAAATAAAAGGTCAGGGAATATACTGTTACGTAACACTTATGACTGGTGAAAAACCAGTAGATGAATTACGACTTGAACTCCGTAATTGGGTCCGTAAAGAGATTGGGCCTATTGCGTCACCGGATCTTATACAATGGGCCCCTGGTCTCCCAAAGACGCGCTCTGGTAAAATCATGCGACGCATTCTTCGGAAAGTTGCAGAAGACGATTTTGGTGCACTGGGCGACACCTCCACCCTAGCAGATCCAAACGTAGTAGAAGATTTGATTAAAAATAGGATGAACCGTATCTGAGTATTTGAAAAATTGAGATTCAAAATCTACTTGAGCCGGTAGATGCAAATGAAACCAGACTGCCATCACAATAAAACAATAATATTAGAAACCAATGCGATTAAGGATCTCCTTCCACTTTTGCTACAATTATCTTATAAAAAATTAAATAGATCCGAAAAGGCATACAATGGCTAAAAAACCGAATGATAATGACGTCGCCTTCATCGAGGCACTGGCAGAGTTACTAAGCAAACAGAGCCTGACAGAGATTGAGGTCAATCGTAAGTATGGTGAAGACGACAGTTTAAACGTCCGCATTTCAAAAACACAAAATGTGGTCCAAGCCACGGTCACAGCTCCCGTAATGGCTTCACCTGGGCTCATCACTTCCGCACCAACTGAAACATCCAATATAACTGGCGATGATCCC
>Ga0209223_10006487_pt1 | contig 10033 bp, 9 predicted proteins | sample COG_06_FD_184750 | JGI IMG/M metagenome (GOLD analysis project Ga0209223, IMG submission 184750) | Pelagic Microbial community sample from North Sea - COGITO 998_met_06 (SPAdes) (version 2) | ecosystem: Environmental > Aquatic > Marine > Neritic zone/Coastal water | place: Helgoland, sampling...
TGGAGACAAGAAGGTGGACCTTGGTTTTGTCGGTTCCTGCATGGTGCACAAAGGGGATTTAAAAATTGTTTCCCAAATGCTCAAAAATTTGGAGGAGGAAACAGGCAAGGTGGAATTTCATGCCCCCTTGGTGGTGGCCGCTCCAACTTACAACATCATCGATGAACTCAAGGAAGAGGGAGACTGGGACATGCTCCAAAAATATTCCGGTTTTGTATTTAACGACGATGCCCCAAAAAATACCGCCCGTGAAGAATATGAGAATATGATGTATTTGGAACGCCCCGGTTGTAACCTCTGTATGGGCAATCAGGAAAAAGCGGCACGGGGAGATACCGTAATGGCCACATCCACCCGACTTTTTCAGGGACGTGTGGTGGAAGATTCCGAGCGTAAAAAAGGAGAGTCTTTACTCGCCTCCACTCCAGTAGTTGTACTTTCTGCAATATTGGGCAGAATTCCAACCATGGATGAATATCAAAAAGCGGTGAAGGGAATTCCGCTTACCAAATTTGCTCCGCCCCTCAAGGCGATGAGCAACTGATTTTAAAATCGCTAGGTTTTCTCTCCAGCAGATTGCTGTTTGGAGATGTGGGCTTTAGAATATGTCCATAATGACTAAGGACCTGCCCAAAGTATTGTTTGTGGATGACCAAGCCGAGGTACTCGATGACCTCAGGGTGATTGTTGCCGAAGTATGCGATCCTTACACCGCTACCAATGCTGAGGAGGGGTTGAAGATTTTTGAGAACGATGGACCGTTTACCATTGTAGCATCGGACCAAATTCTGCCGGGAATAAACGGGGCTGAATTTCTTGCAAAAGTTAGCCGGAGGGACCCTTACTGCTCGACCATGTTAGTCACCGGGCATGCCGATTATCACGATGCGATGCGGGCGGTAAACGATGGTCATGTCTTCCGCCTGTTGGACAAACCCTATGCAGAACAGGACCTGATCGATGCGATACAGGCAGGTGCCAGACAGCGCCAGTTACTAGAGTCTGAACAAGTATTACTGCAGGAAACATTGGTCGGTGCAGTCAATGCCCTGACTGATACGCTGGCCACAGTTAAACCATTATTTTTTGGGCGAGCCCAACGGGTAAAAAGATTGGCTGGAGAAATTGCCCGGTATTTAAATTTTGCTCATGTCTGGCAGGTCGAAACCGCAGCGGTGTTCTCACAGATGGCATCCATAACCCTACCAGAGGAAGAGGCAGAAAATGTTTTTCTACGCAAGAGGCTGCGTCCACAGATTGTGGAATTGGTAAAGAAGTTCCCCGAAGTGATTGATCATTTACTTGGCCATATTCCACGCCTCGAAGAGGTTCGTAAAATTATTGATTGTTTAATGGGCAACCCACTGCCTTACCAAAACAAGTCAACGGAGGAAGTGTACCAAGCATACCGAATCATCGACGCCGCCCTCGAATATGATTACCTCGAGGTGGATGGGCATGACTCAGAGGTTATCCTTGGAACCCTCAAAGGTGGAGAGAAGCAATTCGATAAGGATGTGATCGAGGCCATGTCCAAGTTATTGCACAAGTCCAAGACACGCTACCTAGTGAACGAGGTACCTTTTGAGGAATTGCGAGTGGGAATGCGCCTGGCTGAAGACTTGAGCCTGGAAACTGCCATGTTGGTAGCCCCCAAGGGTACAGATATTACCAAGCATTTCCTGCAGGTTTTGCACAACTACGATTCATGCTACGACCGCACGCCCTTCCCCAAGCTAATTAAAGTGTTTGTTGCAGAAAAGGTAACAAGCTAAGAAATTGATTCCTGTGAGGCTTCCATTGATTTCCTGCCTTTTCGTAATCGGTCAGGTTACCCTTTTTGCGAGCAATCCAAAATTGAAAAGCGTGCAAAGGTTTCATGCACCACAAGCCAACCAGGCTGCAGCAGCGGATAAGGAATTTTTTTATGCCATCGGAAACAGAGTAATAACCAAGCATGATCGAAACACTGGCGTAGAAGTGGTCAAATCTTCAGGCAAAGCAAAGCATTTAAACAGCGGATATTTTCACCAAGGCAAACTGCTCTGTGCCCACTCCAATTTCCCCACCCTTCCCGAGCAAAGTGAAGTTCTATCTCTTGATCCAAAAACGATGAGACTCACCGTATATCGTGATCTGGGAAATCCAGGAGGTTCTCTTACATGGGTGGTGCAAAAAAAGGGGAACTGGTGGTGTAACTTTGCAAAATATGGAAAGAAGAACGCTGAGACATTTGTAATAAAATATGACAATCATTGGAAAGAAATCGCTCGTTACACTTACCCTCAGAAGTTAATTAATCAACTGGGCAAGTACAGTATATCAGGTGGAATCTGGGTGGGCGAAGAGCTTTGGGTGACCGGGCATGACGATCCGTTTCTGTTTCGCCTCAATCTCCCGAAGAAAGGTTCTGAATTGTTTTATCTAGGAAAGATAAAGGTTCCGTTTACTGGGCAAGGAATTGCCGCAGATCCAGAAACGGGGGGATTAGTGGGAATCAACCGGGCAAATAAAGAAATAATCTTTTCCCAGAGTAACTAAAGGTATTATTTACCTGAGCTCCTGCGTTGACCAAAGTTGCGGCGCTGTTTACCCCCAGCGGATTTCCCACCCTTTGCCGATTGGTTTGGGCGAAAAGATGAGCCCCCTCCTCCGCCTTTTTTGTGGCGTGAATTGGATGACCTTGACGAGTTGGATGACCGAGAGATATTAAAACCAGTTACTCTTTTGCGGTATATAGATTTGCGCATTTTACGCTCCACCAGGCGTAAGGTACCTTGATCCTCTGAAGTGATAAAACTGATGGCTTCACCAGCACTATTGGCACGACCCGTACGACCGATTCGGTGTATATAGTCCTCTGCATTGGGCGGAAAATCAAAATTAATTACATGCGTAATCCCTTCCACATCGATCCCACGGGCCGCAATATCGGTAGCTACGAGCACCCGGGTTTTGCCATCTTTAAAATCCTGCAAGGCTCGGGCACGCTGGTTTTGGCTACGGTTCGAATGAATAGCAGCAGTGGGAATCTTGGACTTCGCCAACTGTCCAGCCACGCGGTCGGCCCCGTGTTTGGTACGGGTAAAGACGAGCACGGAGTAAAGATCGTTATCTTCCAGTAAGTGTTTGAGCAGTGAGACCTTTGAAGAATGGGGCACTTCGTGAATGCACTGCCGGACGGTGTCGGCCGGATTGCTCCGCTTACCAATCTCAACAGTTTTGGGACGGTAGAGAAATTCCTTAGTTAGCTTTTCAATATCACGGGAAAGAGTGGCGGAAAAAAGCAGAGTTTGTTTACCCTTCCTAGGTAAATCCTTAACGATCTTGCGGATATTGGGAAGAAAGCCCATGTCGAGCATACGGTCGGCCTCATCGAGCACGAAGAATTCAATACCTGAAAAATCAGTACACCCCTGCCCCATCAAATCCATTAAGCGACCAGGAGTGGCGATAACTAAATCAACTCCTGCCCGGAGAGCTTTTTTTTGGGGAGTTTCATTTACACCGCCATAAACAGTAGCGACTTTTAATGGGAGATGGCGTGCGTAGGCAGATACATTATCGTGAATCTGTACCACAAGTTCGCGGGTGGGAGAAAGCACCAGGGCACGGGTCTTGCCACGGCGGGAAGGATCGCTGGTCAAACGCTCAAGAGTCTCGAGCATGGGCAAAGTAAAGGCCGCGGTTTTCCCGGTACCGGTCTGGGCAATCCCGATAAGATCGTTACCCTCAATGATTAAAGGGATGGCAGCTTCCTGTATAGGTGTGGGATCGGAGTAACCAACTTCTCCGATGGAACGTAAAAGATTTGGCCCGAGCCCAAGGGTTTCAAAAGACATAATTACAATCTATTTAAAATAGACAAGATGGCGATGTTATTGACAACTTATTCACGGGTTTTCCCCATGATGCTCACAGTAGGCCGGAATCTTCGAGTTGTTTGAGCTTATGGAGCTTTTCACGAATTTTATTGCGGTAGCGACGGTCGCGCTCCCGGGCTTTTTGCCTTTTTTGCTCAGCACTTACTCTAGGACGACCACGCCGCAACCGGACCACAGCTTCGGGGATTGTAAAAATTCCGCGCTGCCGAAAGGATGCTGGGGTTGAAACCAAGAGCGAGGCCCGTGCGTTATCCGAAAACCAGGGGTCACTTAGGCATCTATCTTTCTGCCCAACCCAGCGAGGACGAGCAATGCCTGCCTGATCCGAAATCCACTCGGCATAAGCAGCTAGGTAGGCATCAGCCACCTCACCCTGGTGAAATCGTTTTCGTAAAATCGAGGGAGTCTCCCAGATCGCCTGAACCAGTGCCGGGCGGTTACTGACATCCCCTCGAACAACATGATGAACCCAGTCTCGCACAAGGAGTCCAAACTCTTCCAGGCTGGAGCACTGGGCTGAAACCTCTTTTAGCGTAGTGGGTCGCTTGCTAAACTCTTTCATGGGCACTCCTCCCTGATGAGTTGTTCAAGAAATGCTTGATCCTGCTTACTAGGAACATCGTCCGGGTAGTATTTATCAATCCATTCCTGAATCTCCTGAAAACTAGATAGTTCAAGTTTCTTAATGAGAAACCGTAAATCTTCTTCATCGCCCTTGTACCCAGGTAAAGCCCTGCGACAAGCCAATGCTTTCATTGCCAGCAAATATCCGGCAGTAGGTATGGTTACCTGAATGCCCGGAACATCAATGGGTAGTTCCCGAATAGACTCACGAGTGCCCAAAAATTGACGGACATCATCGTTGATCCAATCTTCAGGGAGTCCCCGCTCTTTGGCCACCCTACGAATGAGAGGTTCGACCTTGGATAATGGATGGATAACCGCATCGATATCTCGGGTAATTCGCTTTCGGTCATAAGCCAGCATCATCGCACACCCACCATAAATGCAGAGGTTTAATTGGATGGATTTTTCTTCCGCGAGCTCACCTAGACGGGTAAGTGCAGAAATTACCTGATCTTTGGAAAAACTTTTCAACTAATAAAACATAGCGCGACGGTTTATTAATTTCAACTTTGTAATTCGCTTAGCGGCCGTCGGTGAAGACGGGCTGGGTCCAGGCATAGTATTCGCGCAAAGAACCGTCCTCTTTTTTTACCCGGTGGGTGACCTTGGCCCGAAGGTAGGCACCCTTGGCTTCACATTTCGCTGAAAGTCCCTGAACTGTTTTGACGACTTCTCCCTCCAGTCCGATAAATTCGATCGTAGTGCCGGGCTCTCCCTTTTTTACGGGTCGGCCGAAGAGGAATTCGGAAGCCAGTTCGCAAGCGGTCTCATCTTCATTGACTGAGAGTTCGATGGAATTGGTACCACGCACAAGTTCCACAAGCATCACCCCGGAAGTGGAATAAAAATCACCACGCAACATCGCCTTGGTTATGGCATCGGAAGTGAGTTCCTCTGAGTTCACCATGACCCAGCCACGCCCAGGGTTATTTTCCTTCTCTCCCCACTTTTTTAATTTGTGGGCATCATCACAGGATACACCCCACATCGTCATGCCTTTATCAAGAAGGGCATCCCAGAGCTGTTCGGTGGATGGATGGTGTGCACCTTTGAAATTTTTCGCTGTGGGGTGAGCATTGTAGAGTTCGAACATATAGAGCCTTTTTACAGGGGAAACCTCATGTGCCTGGATAAACCTACCAGAAAGCGGATGATTGAGAATATTAGTACCACCTGCCTTTTCGGTTTCAGTGACATAGTTTTGCATAATTCTGGTACGGTTTCTGTCCTTAAACTGCCAGGGAACCAGGCGGGAAATATTCATCGCAGTGAAATGAACTTTGCCGGTAATCTCCTCACCGGGAACCAACAGAAAGTCATCCCTTACCTCACCAGATAATTTCACTGTGGATGGATCAATGAACTTGTTGTGCTCGCTAAGAACCAGGAAGTTGTATCCGCGGTCATGGTACCATTGGGCGACCACCTCGGGTGTGGAGTCGGCATGACCACAGAGGACGGTATGTACATGAGTGTTCCCCTTGTACCACTTTCCAGCAAAGGCAAGGGTCGGTAAAAAAAGACATATAAATGTTTGGACTCTCATAGGTTAAAGGAAATGTGAAATGCCCTTGATTGAAAGAGAATTTGAAGGCTAGCGGCCATCAGTAAAGACGGGTTGGGTCCATGCATAGTACTCGCGCAAAGAACCATCCTGATTTTTCACCCGGTGGGTAACCTTGGCCCGAAGGTAGGCTCTCTTGGCCTCACATTTGGCAGTAGTGCCTTGGACTGTCTTAACAACCTCTCCCCCAGGCCCGATGAATTCGATGGTGGTTCCAACTTTGCCCTTTTTTACGGGTCGGCCGAAAAGGAACTCGGAAGCCAGTTCGCAAGCGGTTTCATCTTCGTTGACCGAGAGTTCGATGGAATTGGTACCACGCACAAGTTCCTCAAGCATCACCCCGGAGGAGGAGTAAAAATCCCCACGAAGCATAGCCTTAGTGATGGCATCAGAACTGAGTTCTTCGGAGTTCACCATGACCCACCCACGTCCAGGGTTATTTTCCTTCTCTCCCCACTTCTTCAATTTGTGGGCATCATCGGAAGATACTCCCCACATGGTCATGCCTTTTTCAAGGAGGGCATCCCAAAGTTGCTCGGTGGAGGGGTGATGAGCACCGCGAAAGTTTTTGACCCCAGGATGTCCATTATAGAGTTCGAACATATAAAGTCTCTTAACCGGGGTTATTTCATGTGCCTGAACCATTCTGGACCAAAGAGGGTGATTAAGAATATTGGTACCACCTGCCTTCTCGGTCTCCTCGACATAGTTTTGCATGACCACGGAGCGATTCTTATCCCTAAAATCCCATGGAACCAGACGAGAAGTATTCATCGCGGTGAAGTGTATACTTCCGTTGTTTTTCCCTCCGGTAACTTCCTCTCCCGGGACGAGAAGAAAATCATCCCTGATTTCGCCCGATAATTTTACGGTGGCTGGATCAATGAACTTGTTATGCTCACTGAGAACCAGGAAGTTGTATCCGCGGTCATGGTACCACTGCGCGACTACTTCGGGCGTGGAATCCGCATGACCACAAAGGACGGTGTGAACATGTGTGTTCCCCTTGTACCACTTTCCAGCAAAGAGCAGTGCGGGTATGACTAAGAAGAAAAGAATTTGGGCTGATTGTTTCATAGGTATCAACCGATGAGACTTCAAAAGATCGAAGGGCTTGGCAAATTTAATGTATGCATTCGCGTGTTTATGATTGTTGGATAACACTTTAATACTCTAAATCAAAACACAGCCCAGCTTTTGCTCAATTATGATAAAGTCTTTCCTCTTTCTTAGTGCATTTTCACTTTTCACTCATGTGGTTATTGCCGTTCAACCAAGCAAGCAAAAGCCCAATATTCTTTTCATCATGCTTGATGATTTGGGTAAGGAATGGATCAGTTGCTACGGAGCGGAGGATATCGAAACCCCAAATATCGATGCCCTCGCTGCCGGAGGTATGAAATTTAACAATGCTTATTCCATGCCCCAGTGCACCCCTTCCCGGGCGACATTACTGACCGGAAAGTATCCCTGGCGAAATGGCTATGTGAATCACTGGGATGTGCCACGCTGGGGGATTGGATACTTTGACTGGAAGCACAAAGAAAACACCACCTTTGCCCGGTTAATGAAAGACCTGGGCTACAAAACCTGTGCTGCCGGAAAGTGGCAAATCAACGATTTCCGGATCGAACCACTGGCAATGAAAAAGCATGGGTTTGATGACTGGGCGATGTGGACGGGTTGGGAAACGGGCAATCCACCAAGCGGAGAGAGGTACCAGAATCCATACATCCACACACGGTCGGGAAGTAAAACATGCAAAGGAAAATTTGGGCCCGATATCTACACCGATCATATCATCCAGTTTATGAAAAAGCATAAGGAAGATCCGATGTGCCTTTATTTACCAATGGCCCTGCCCCATACCCCATTTGTCAGAACACCGGATGAACCCAATGCATCCAGTAAACTCGATAGGCACAAAGCCATGGTGAGGTATATTGATAAATTGATCGGGAAGTTGGTTCAGGCACTTGAAGATTTGGGCATCCGCGACAACACGATTCTTATTTTCACAACGGATAATGGTTCTACCGGTAGCATCACTGGAACCTTGAACGGAACCAAGGTACAGGGTGGAAAGTCGAAGGAGAAAGAATCAGGAATCTGTGCACCTTTTATCGTCAATTGCCCAGGGTTGGTTGCTGCAGGCAAAGAAACCAATGCACTGACGGACTTCAGTGATCTGCTCCCCACCTTTGTTGAATTGGGCGGAGGAAAAGTCCCGGATAATTTGGTGGTGGATGGACAATCCATTGCCCCACTGATTTTAGGAAAGGAAAACGATTCCACACGCAAATGGATCATGGCCTTGGGTTTTGGTAAGGGGAAACTGGACAAAAAAGGTGTACGGGGAAGAGACGATTTTATGTCCCGAGTGATCCGGGACAAACGATTCAAGGTATGGGTATCGAACAAGAAGGAGATCGTTCGGTTACATGACCTAACCGAAGATCCATCGGAAAAAACCAACCTTTTTCAAAGCAAGAAACCAGAGCATAAAAAAGCGATTCATAAATTTGAAAAAGTACTCGCTTCGCTTCCGGACAAGGATGCCCGCCCCCTCTACACCCCAAGGGCAAAAAACCCGTGGGATCTGAAAAAGTAGAAGGAAGAAAACTAGATATATTCTCAACCTTGATGGTTAAAAAATTTATTACTGTTACAACTAATCTCGCCCCTGAAAGTAGGATTATTTCTTGAGGATGGCGGAAACGGGGATAGGGAACTCTACAATTTGAAAGAGGACATTGGGGAGAATAACAACCTCTCGGACAAGTACCCGAAAAAGGTTAAATATTTAAAAGCCTTACTTAAATCGAAGAAGGCGGAGTTAACTAAATAAGGTCATCGGACCAGTTCAGGAGAAACGGAGAAAAAACTTACTTATTTAGCAGCAACTGCACCCACCTCCACTTGGCTTCGATTTAGAGAACATTGAAAGGTTGGACTCATCAGGCTTTGTTTCCTGGCAGGAAATAAGGCGGCGCACTGGAGTAAAGGGGGGCGTTTGGCCCATGTGATGATTTGCTAATGAGCATAATTGCCCCCAGTTCGTAAGAGTTTCTTTAATACTATGGCTAACAGTGATTGTCTCACCATTGGCATCGCAGTGGTAGTCATATGTGATCATAAATCAATATCTTTAAATGAGATCATTTTAATAGAGAACTTATCTAATAAAGTTCCCTGGGGCTTTTACTAGCTAAAAGTTTGCAAGGTATGCCTTGGAATAGAATTTCAATAAATCTTTGATTAATTTGTCAGGTTTTCCCGTAATTTTGGATAATGGAATATAAAAATTTTAAGAAAATAGCAGCTAAACCGTTGATTTTTGTACTTATCGGTAGCGTTGTAATTAACGATGAATTATGAAGATCAAAATACCCAAAACAATGAGGCTTCCCTGAAGCTTTTCCTTTCGCACGATAGATAAACGAAATAGCAATACTTTCGAAAAATGAAATTTACTACGGAAATAAAAATTATCATTAGCGCCCTGTTGGCTTGGCAAAGTTGCCTGGCTGAAAAAATTAAAACTTATCAGGCAGATGTCTGTGTCTATGGAGGTACGGCCAGTGGAGTAATGGCGGCATTGGCTGCAAAGAAAGAGGGGGCCAAAGTTATTTTGATTGAGCCAACCCGATATCTCGGAGGTATGACCGGTGGAGGGATTCACCACCTCGACTGGGGTAAAGGCAATACCGTGGGCGGATCGACTTACAAGATGTTAACCGAGGGAATAAAAGACCAGAACAGAAGAACTAATGTCAGTTTAAATGGTGTAGGGAACAAAGAGTACCGGGAGCGTTTCAGAAAAGCGATAGACACTGCAGGGATTAAAGTGATTTACGAACACCGTCTCGGGGAAGTCCAAGTTGGAGGAAAGACAATCGAACATCCAACGCGGAAGAAACCGATTGCTTTGGGAGAAGATTTTTCTTCAAAGAAACAA
>Ga0209223_10006490_pt1 | contig 10028 bp, 6 predicted proteins | sample COG_06_FD_184750 | JGI IMG/M metagenome (GOLD analysis project Ga0209223, IMG submission 184750) | Pelagic Microbial community sample from North Sea - COGITO 998_met_06 (SPAdes) (version 2) | ecosystem: Environmental > Aquatic > Marine > Neritic zone/Coastal water | place: Helgoland, sampling...
ATGTCTTAATCTAAAAATATCTCCAGTTATTTGGATATAATTATATTTGCTAAACAATCTAAAAACAGACATTATGAAAATCAAACAAATTTTATTAGCCTTTTTATTTACAGCTTTAGTTGTCAGTTGTGGAAGAGATAAAGCAAAAGACATTAATGTAAGTGAATTAAAAACAGAATGTGAAATTCTCGATGCGGTCATAATAGTTGTCAATGAAATGGTTGCTTTAGGGGAGGCTGTCGATTCTGAAGAGCCTTCAGATGCACAAAAAAAGGAATGGAAGTCCTTAGGAGATCTAGCAGAAGAAATTGCGGAAAAAGGAGAGGACTTGGACCTTGACGACGAAAAAATGATGGCTTGTCCTAACGCTGATAAGATGGAAGAAATACGTAAAAAGATGCGTGAATTCGAGAAAGTTTTTAGATAAAACTTTTAGCTATTCTAAAATATTATATAAATACCCTTACTATTAATTTAGTAGGGGTTTATTTTTTTCTAATCATTGTTTTATAATGGCTTTGCGTTCATCAGATACAAACTTAGGTGATCAAGATACTGCGGAATGGGTGGCCAAAGAGTGTAACTAATACTCATCAATACAGCTCTACTTACTAACCAATAAATCCCAGCTGGCTTTTTTATAGTATCGGATTTGGATTGATTTGCAAATTTTGGCTATCCATTATGCCAAATCCAAAACATCTTCAATAAAGTCTTTCTACTAAGAGGGTCACCCCCTCCTCCCTAATTGAATGCTATGTGCTTTTGAAGAACCTAAGAAGGACTAGTTCACTACAAATAACAAAGATATTTTGAAATGGCATTACGATGTTTAGAATATCTGCTATCGTTGAAGAGGTCGCAAATTCGATTCTCATCCGTTCCGCTAAAAGCCTTAGAGAAATCTAAGGCTTTTTTGATTACAGCTTTCTCAAAAACTGCTCTATTTAGAATAAACAAGCACCTCTCTTAATGAAATCTTATTTTAGCAATAAAAATAAGCCAAGTGTAATTTCTAAATGGAGTAATAATTAATCAAAAAGAGACTAAATTCAATTCAAATTCTAAACCTATCGAACCTAGTTTCAGAGACCTCGTCATTCTTTTTTCCGCTGCCTTCATTTTGGGTTTATCAAAATCAGGTATTAAAGGGATTAGTGTCATTATAGTTGCCATGTTAGTCTTCATATTTGGAGCCAAAGCCTCTACTGGCATCTTATTACCGATGCTCATTGTAGGGGATATTTTTGCCGTAATTTATTACCACCGTCATGCCCAATGGAGCTTTTTATTAAAGTTACTCCCTCCAATGGCTTTAGGTGTTATCGCAGGAACTTGGGCTGGTGATCAAGTGCCGGAAGAAATATTTAGAAAGAGTATGGCTGGAATTATTCTTGTTTCAGTAATAATGATGTACTGGTGGGATAAACGAAAATCTAAAACTGTTCCTAACAATCTGAAATTTGCGGGTTTGATGGGTTTAACAGCCGGTTTTACGACCATGGTAGGCAATTTAGCAGGTTCTTTTGCGAACTTATATTTTCTGGCCATGAAGCTCCCTAAAAATGCATTCATAGGAACAACAGCTTGGCTGTTCTTAATAATCAATCTCTTCAAAGTACCCTTCCATATTTGGAGTTGGCAAACGATCAATACTAGTTCAATTTGGATCAGCTTTCAAACAGTACCTTTCATCCTTTTGGGGCTTTTTGCCGGGATCAAAATTTTAAAACGAGTAAATGATAAACTTTTCAGAAATTTTATCTTAGTTGCCACGGCCATCGGAGCTTTGTTAATATTCATCACTTAATACCTTATGAAGGATTGCTATTGCAATCAATGGAAGTATTAATTAGCTTGAACAAAACCTCAAACCATGAAAAAAACGCTACTAATATTCTTGACCATCTTTTTGATAAATTATGCCAACGCTCAAGTGTCTGAACGACTTGAAATGCTTGATATTTTCAACCTAGAATATGTCTCGGATCCTCAAATTTCTGAAGATGGTAGTAAGGTCATATATGTTAGAAACTTCAAGGATGTTATGACTGACAAGAACTTATCCAACCTCTGGACTGCTAATTTTGATGGCTCTCAAAACAGGCCTCTGTCCACAGGCAAGCAAAATGACCGTTCACCACGGTGGTCGCATGACGGAAGTAAAATCATTTACCTCTCCAACAAATCTGGAAAGACAGAGCTTTATCTTAGGTACATGGACACTGGTGAAGAGCGCGTTTTAGCCAATACAGAAAAGTCTCCTTCCAATATCTCTTGGTCACCAGACGACAAATTATTAGCATTTAATATGTTTGTTCCTACAAGTAAGGCCTCTCCTATTCAAATGCCTGCAAAACCAGCAGGAGCCCAATGGAATGACGCACCTAAATATGTAGACAACCTCAATTGGAGAAGGGATGGACAAGGCATAGTTCCTCCGGGAAATCAACAATTGTTTACCTTACCTGTTTCTGGAGGAACACCACGGCAAATTACCAACTCAGCTCATGACCATACTGGTGCTGTTTGGGGTAACAATAGCAATCAGCTTTTTTTCAGTGCCAACTTGCGTGACGATTCAGAATATGAGATCATGGATTCGGACTTATACACAGTTAGTTTAACTGATGGGAAATTGACAAAATTGACAGACCGGTATGGGCCTGATTCCAATCCTCGGATTTCACCTAATGGCAAACAGATTGCCTACACAGGTTTTGATGATACCTACAAAGGGTATCAGGTTTCCAAGTTATACCTAGCAAACATTAATGGAACTAATCCGACACTTATTTCTGGTGAACTTGATAGAGATATAAACAACATTAGCTGGGCGAAGGATGGTAAAAGTCTTTATTTCCAATATGTAGATAAGGCGCATGTTAAAATTGCACAGATCACAACTAAAGGCAAAGTCTCGGATATTACGGAAGGCCTCGGTGGTAATTCAATTGGAAGACCATATACCTCAGGAGGATTTTCAGTCGCTGCCAATGGTAACTATGCTTATACCTGGGCAGAGACACAGGAACCGGCCGAATTAGGAACTGGAAATTCAGGTGACAACAGAAGGATCACAAATGTCAATGAAGACTTATTCGATTATAAGAAACTCGGTGCCGTAGAAGAAATATGGTACAAGTCTTCAATTGATGGCTTAGACATCAATGGCTGGATTGTCACTCCTCCAGACTTTGACCCGAATAAAAAATACCCATTAATATTAGAAATACATGGAGGCCCATTTTCAAGTTATGGACCCGAATTTTCTGCTGAAATTCAATTAATGGCGGCCGCTGGATATGTAGTCTTATACACCAACCCTAGAGGAAGTACTAGCTACGGAGCAGACTTTGGTAATGAAATTGATAAAAACTACCCAAGTAAAGACTATGATGATTTAATGTCTGGTGTCGATGAAGTAATCAGTAGAGGATACATTGATGAAAACAATTTGATGGTAACTGGTGGATCTGGCGGTGGCGTGCTTACCGCGTGGATTATTGGTAAAACAGATCGATTCAATGCAGCGGTGGTTGCAAAACCAGTAATCAATTGGTACAGCTGGGCACTTAACTCTGATTTGAACATTCTTGGAACAAGGTACTGGTTTGCTAAGGAGCCATGGGAGGATCCAGAAGAGTACATGAGACGCTCGCCAATTTCTCTGGTCGGCAATGTCACAACTCCGACTATGCTGTTAACTGGTGAAGCTGATCTTAGGACTCCTATTCACGAGACAGAACAGTATTACACAGCTTTAAAGCTTCAGAAAATACCTTCTGCTATGGTTAGAATTCCAGGAGCTTATCATGGTATAGCTGCTAAACCTAGCAATTTAATCGGTAAAGTCGCCGCAATCTTAACTTGGTTTGAAACTTACAAAAAGGAGTCTGTGCCTTTAGATATGAAGCGATAATTCCTTTTTAGCTAAAGATCTTTTTCAAGGCTTTGTTGAATAACTGGACTTCTTCAATGGTCCCCATGCTTACCCTACACCAATCCTCGTAAGGTGGAAATGGTCTTCCTACTAGTACGCCTTCAGCCTTCATTTGTTGATTGAAAGTCTGAATTGGTCGACCGGTTTTAAAGAATATGAAGTTGGTATTTGATCGGATGTATTCTAGGTTCAATTCATCAAATGCTTTATACATGAGTGCCTTGCCTTCATTCACCTTTTTTAAGCTAAAATTGTAGAACTCATTATCATTCATTGCTGTAATTGCCGCTTGAATGGCTAAAACATTCGTGTTAGCAACTACATTCTCTCTTAGCTTACTCGCTATTTCTGGCTTTGCAATCAAATAACCTACACGCAGACCCGCAAGACCATATACTTTTGAGAACGTCCTTGAAACAATGACATTTTCACCTTGCTTCACCAAAGACACCATCGAAGGATAATCTTTTTCTTCTATAAAGTCATAATAAGCTTCATCACTAAATACAATCGTCTTTTTAGATGCTGAAGTACAGAAATTGATTAGCCTGTTTTTCTCCAACAGCGTGGAAGTCGGATTGTTTGGATTGCAGAGAAAGATCAATTTTGTTTTTGATGAAATTCGTCTTTCCATTTCATCCACATCATGGGTCAGCGATTTGTCCAAATCAACCCAATTGACGGTAGCTCCCCATTGTTTAGCATAGGTCATCATGGCTAAAAATGTAGGTCTGGCTGCAATAATCTCACCACCATTGTTAGCGTAAGTTAACCCTGTCACCTTCAAACCTTCAGTAGAACCACCAGCCAGCACGATATGATCAGGACTTACGCCTTCTTTATTGGCTATCATATTCACTAATTCATTCATGTATGAACCAGGATAACGACATCCCCTATCAAAGGCATCAGTCATAGCTGCCTTGACCTTTGCAGATGGGCCAAATGGATTCTCATTAAAATTGAGCCGGGCAGGTCCGTCTAATACACGCGGATTAAATTCACGGATTTCTCTTTCCGTAAGTGTCGAGGCAATCCCTTGTCCTCCTAGAAAAGTCAATGCGCCTACGGCACTTCCTTTTTTAAGCCAATCTCTTCTATTCATTTTGGTTGAATTAGGTTGAACATTTAAGTTATGGAATTATTTACAAATAGATAAGCTCCTAGTATACTCGGGATGAAAGGACACTAATAAGTAATGTCAACCACATTTGTCTATATCTAAAAACGCATTCAGAAATAAATGCCCTTATAGTACAGTACCACAGGTGTTTAAGTTGTATTTTATGACCTTAAAAGTTAGTACATTAATAGTCATCTGAAACAAATTAATATTTAATCAAAAAACCTACACATCATGTCCGGTAAAACCACAACTATAGATCCTGGTAAAATAATGCAAATAGGTACAGGATTTTGGGCTTCCAAAGTACTTTTGGCAGCAGTAAAATTCGACCTTTTCACCTTGCTTTCGACAGGCAGTAAAAGTGGAGTAGAAATTAAAGCAGCAATTGGATTACATGACCGATCACTTTACGACTTTTTAGATTGCCTCACTACTTTTGGCTTTTTAGAAAGAGAAGGGCTTCTTGAGACAGCTAAATATTCAAATGCTCCAGATGTTGATATGTTCCTTGTATCAGACAAACCTACTTATGTTGGTGGAATGCTTCAAATGTATAATAACAGACTCTATGGTTTTTGGGGGGACTTAGAAGAAGCATTACAAACAGGCAAACCCCAAAACGAATCAAAACACAGTGATAAATCATTATTTGAAGCGTTATATGCTGACGAAAAAATACTTGAAGAATTTTTAGCTGCTATGGGATCTGTCCAGATGGGGAATTTCGCCACGTTAGGGAATAAATTTGATTTCTCTAAGCATAAGACTTTATGTGACATGGGTGGCGCAGGTGGATTCCTTTCCATTCTTGTCTCACAAAGCAATCCCCACCTTTCTTGCACCTCATTTGACTTACCTCCTGTCTTGCCTATAGCGAATAGGAACATAGCAGCAATGGGTGCTTCTAATAATGTAACAGCACAAGCTGGAGATTTTTTTGAAGATAATTTTCCAACAGCAGATGTTATTACAATGGGTAATATCCTACATGATTGGAGTAAAGATGATAAAGTAATGCTGATGCAAAAAGCCTATGATGCATTACCAGATGATGGCGTTTTCATTGCAATTGAAAACGTAATTGACCCCGATAGAAGACAAAATGCCTTTGGATTATTAATGAGTTTAAACATGCTTATAGAAACCACAGATGGCTTTGACTATTCCGCGACTGATTTTGAAGGCTAGGCTAAAGAAGTGGGTTTTAAATCCGTTGAGTTTATGCAGCTTACAGGACCAACGAGCGCTGCTATCGCCTATAAATAGTTGATTATTCCCAACTAAGGCAACAATGCTTGTACTTCAAACCACTCCCGAAAGTAACACCTTAATATCTGATTCAAATTGTAATCGTCGTGCAGCATTCAGATTGCGATAGAAATTTACTTTCTCAAGAAGAATAGTGCGCTATTTTGATGGTTTCGGCCCTATTTCATCCAACCTTTTCTGTTTTGAATGTCTTCTTTTATAAAGAATAAAAATGAGCAAAGCATCAAGAGGAAAGATTCATAGAGGGCATATTAAAAAGTAACCTTAAACCTTATGACAAATGCGATTGTAAGGGCAATATTCACAATTCTTTGAATCTTCTGTTTGAATAAAATCAATTTGAGGATTGTAGATTTCATGTACCAAGGATTGCAAACGTGTCTCGAATTCATCCATCAGTGCTGAGCTAATAGTGCCTCCATTCTGTAACCATTGTACTCCCTTACCCAATTCTCTCATTCCAAGAATACCCACTTGAAAATCCTTAATGAGTTCTTTTTTAGTCAACAATCCATAGAAATAACCCTGGAAACCAGACTTCAATTTTGGATTAGTAAAATAAGCATCCATGTATTCATCAATGGGCTTTTTCAGCAGTGCTGCAGTGGCTAAGGTGACAGTACCCGTTTTATAATCAATAATGCGTGTCACTCCCTCCTTTTCATCGATACGATCTACTACCCCACCGAGTTTTGCACTTCCACCGTTTTCAAGCGCTATCTGATAATTAAAATTGTTCCTCTCTAACCCTGTAACTTTAAATGGTGCCTGTTTTTGATCGTATTGTAAAATCTTTAATACCAAGCGCTTCATAATGCTTTGAGTAAGTACATCTTTGCCGATAAGCGTTTGGTTCTCCTGAATAATTTTCTCCTCTTCTAAAACTTCATCTACCTTCTTTTCGACTAGCTTTTCTAATCCCTTGATGTCCGTGGTTGATAATTCTTTATTTAGCCAAGGCTGATATAGTAACTCTAGTACCCTATGCACCACAATACCAAAGTTCCTTGCATCAATATCTTCTTCCACTTCATCAGTTTCATGAATCCTTAATACATACTGAAAATAGAACCTTAATGGACAAGTGATATAGGTAATCAATGAAGAAGGAGAAAGGAATTTACCTTCCTGTGATCCCACCAAGTACCTGTCCATATTTCTAATAACTTCAGGTGTTTTGTTGATGCTTATTGTTTTGTCAGAATTATCAACAGGTCTCAATTTCCCAGTATATTGCTCTTCATTAACCTCAATATTGGAAAGCCCTTCGTACTTCCTTAATAGCTGTAAGATGAACCGACTCTTCTCTCCAGAGGAATCCTTACTTACCTCGGAATCATAAGTGAAATAAACATTCTCAGCCCTTTGGAGTAATCTTTTAAAATGGTAAGCATAAATAGCATCTTGTTCCTCAAATGTGGGTAAACCATAGGCCCTGCGCAAAGCAAAAGGTATGTATGTGTTCATACTTCGCTCTGCAGGCAGCTTGCCTTCATTGGCCGATAAGACAATAACATTTTTAAAATCTAATGTCCTAGTTTCCAAAAATCCCATGATTTGAAAACCTTCCACAGGTACCCCCTCAAAAGGAATTTTTGCCACTTTAAAATGTTCCTTTACAATCTTCTTAATCAGTTTCAACGAAAGCTTTTCAGAACGCTCAGTTAAGTAGGATGCCATCTTATTGAACTCTTTCAGGAAGAAGTAAATGAATTCTCTATCCAGTGGATTTTCATCCAATTCCTTGAAGTGATAAAAGACTGTGAAAAAGTAATTTTTCACCTGCTCAAAAAGTGATTCCCAGCTTGGTGAAGGAGAGAGCAATGTCTTGATTTTTGAAGACTCAATTTGCGCGACCAATTCTGAAATACTGATCCTCGTCTTCTTTTCTTTAATACACCAATTAATTACTTTTTCATAAATCCCAGGCGCTAGCAAAGACAGGTAAGCGTTAGAAAGCAAGGGCTTCAAGTCATATACGTAAACCAATACTTCCGTATCTTTGACAACGGATTTACGAAAGAGTTCTAAATAACTATCCACTAAGTCGAATGCCACCGTGAGCCGTACCGGATAGCCCATTGTCACATTGACTTTGTGTTCATCAAAAGGAATTGCATATAAGACTGGCAATAACAACTTTTCATCTGCCAAGACAATAGCAGTCTGCTCAGGCCTCCAGCCTTTGGTCGCTCCTTCTGATAGAATTTGTGCTCCGAGATGCGCTTGCGCAATAGATTTTGGGACTGCGCTGATAGACACTGTCTTCTTTTGGGACAATGAGTCCTCTATAAACCAAACGGAATTTGGCCATTTATCTCGGTATTCACGTAAAAAGTTCCCCGCTTCTTCTAGAGTATCTTCTAAATAAAGCTGATCTGCATCCCAGTAAATTTGCCCAATACCTTTTTGAATTAATTGGTCAAAAATTGACTCTTCAGATTTAGACAGTGCATTAAACCCACAAATATGATAACCTTCATAGGGACTTTTGAAATCAGGTTTCCCAATTGATTCTGCAAGTGTCCTGTATAAAATCCCACCATAGAAGAGCGACTGCTCTTCTAAACTTACTCGAAACTCTTGGTACACATTGCCTACAGCTTCCCAAATTTTCAAGAATTCAGTAAGTAATTTTGTCTTCTCTTTTTTGTCTGTAATCGTTCTAAAATTGGCCACAATTTCACGGAGTTCGTCATTGAAGCCAAACACGTTTTCAATCTCCTTTAATTCTTGTAAACCATGATAAATTTGTTTGGCATCTGCCATGTAACGATCGATCTCATCATAGTCTTTAAGAATGATTTTACCCCAAGCATAAAACCGATCGAAATCCAACAGCTTGTCACGTTTCTGATAAATTTTAAAAAGCTCAAAAAGCAATGTCAATTCATCAGTGATTGAGCGATTGGTGAGCTTTTCAATAAATTCTTCAATGCTCAATATTGCTGGGAGAAAGAATTTCTCACCTTTAAAGGCCTTCAATAAGCTTTGCTTAAAAAAGACTCCTCCTCTTTTGGTCGGAAAAACGTAGCATTGCCCTTTTAATGAAGGTAAATCTTCTTTCTTAATGCGGTCGACAAGAGACTGATGGAATGTTTTCATAAGCTCACTTCCTCAATGTCAACCGTGTCTACATACACCAAGAAGCCAGTCACAGTACTGAAGCCAAGGTCACGCATCGCTTTCATATAGCCCCTCACCTGATTATGTTGTGCTTCTGAAGCTTTCTCTTTTTTATAGTCAATTATGATGGCTTCATTGCCTTTGGTCATCACGCGATCAGGTTTAATGATTTTGTCCTCGTACCAAAGCTCTCGTTCAGCCAGAACTTCATAATCGGAGTCAAACCATTGTTTTAACTGTTTATTATCCATCAAAGCAACCATCCTTTGATTGATCCTTTCCAAATCTGAAGGATTCACAGTACCCTCTAAAACCAATTGCTTCAATACCCTATCAAAGTCCTTAGGCCCTGCCATTAAAGAAAGTACTTCATGGACCTGATTGCCTAAATTGATGTTCTTAGCATCATCAGTTCCCTGAAGCATGAAAAAACGATTAGAATCAGACCTAATTGACAAGTGATTGGCATAAGAGGCATTTGGATAAGTAGCAATTTGTTGCACCTCCTCACCTTTTATTTCTTTAGTTGAAGCTTGTTTTAATAATATGTTTTTAGTTTCATAT